>Ga0123339_10001359_pt1 | contig 17071 bp, 11 predicted proteins | sample lystaG_FD_89956 | JGI IMG/M metagenome (GOLD analysis project Ga0123339, IMG submission 89956) | Glacier valley bacterial and archeal communities from Borup Fiord, Nunavut, Canada, to study Microbial Dark Matter (Phase II) -... | ecosystem: Environmental > Aquatic > Freshwater > Ice > Glacier ... | reverse complement strand
GGAAGTCATACCTTCTACTACTTCGGTGACCTTGATTTCGAAGGGATTTCCATCTACCAGGAAACGGTCCTGAAGAATCCTGAGGTCAGGCTGGTCCTTTTCAAGGAATTGTACAGCCTTATGATCAGTGAAGGCGAGAAGATCATACTTCCCGAAACCAGGGATCACAGGGAGCCCAGGGCTGATCTTGATGCCTTCCTGAGCCACTTCACCGTGGAAGAATCGCAAAAGATCACAAATCTCCTAAAAGAAAAGCGGTATATTCCACAGGAAATATTAAATTACCACATCTTCGATGAATTGGTGAAAGGGAATGGATATGTATGAATTTCTAGAAGGTTTCCAAAGAAGGATGCCACTTGTTGCTGTCGTGGATTCGCTTGTCAATCGTAGAAAGAGAAAGGCTGAACTTGAAGATCCCATCGGCGATAAGAAATTTGAGAATCTGATTTTTTCCGTCCTTGTATTCATCATGGAAAGAACGCTTACGGAGGATGTGGACTGTGATATCAGGAATATCGCCCGTTATATCCGAGAAATTCTTGCTCATTACTATGACTATCCGGTTGATGATGAGCGATCTGTTGAAATCACCGAATATATTGTGAAGACGATTTTACAGTTCGATGGGAGTGCGACATATTATCCTGTGCTTAACTATGAGACAGGACAGTGGGAAGATATCCGGATAAAGATAATAGATGAAAAAATTCTGGATTCCAACAAAGGGTATGCCAGTGTATACTACCTCACTGACCAGGGATATGATTTTCTTTTCCGGACCAAGGAAGTGGACAGCGAACTGAGCTTCTCAGTCGAAGAGTTCAAGCTTCGGGAACTGATTAAGAGAAAGAACTACAAGAAGGCCCTGAATCAGAGCAATAACCTGGTACAGATGGTCAGGCAGAAGAAGAGGGATTTGGAGCAGTTTATTCAGGCAGCAAAAGAAAACATCCTTGATGTGGACATCGGAAAGTTTGATGATCTCGTCGACAGCACCTTCAAGCTGCTCTCAGATGAATATGAGATGCTCGGTGCAATCCAGGATATGGTGAAGCTATCAGAAAAGAGGCTTCGGGAAGAATTCAGTTTGAGCGGGAAGCTCATGGAGGACATGAAGAAGGCCCAAAAGGAACTTTTTCTGATCAATCAGAATCTTGGCAGTGCGAGAAAAGAACAGTCTGAACTGATCAACAAGAGGGAGGGGTCCTATAAGATCCTAATCAGTACCATCGAAGATACGTTCAGATATGTCTTCGAGAAGAGGTACGACTTTGAGAAGGAAATCATGAAAAAGATGGAAAAATCTACAGTCGAAGAGACAAAATTCCTCTGGAAGATTTTCAATCCCCTCTTCACCGTTAATCCCTCCAGGAACATTAACCTCATGCTGGCATACAGCCCCCAGGGAATCATTGCCGAAAGAGGAGAGGAAGTTGAAACCGGCATCGATTTCGTTCTCCTCAGCGAGGACGTAGAAAAGGTGGAGGCGGAAAAGGTTAACGGAATCTACATTGCCATCATGGAGTCATTGGCTAAGGCAGCTCTTTTGTCTGATGGTGAAATTACATTCGAAGCCTACATCAGGCAACTGATGGAAGATGAAAAAAGTTTCCTTGCCCTCACTGAGGATAATCTTCTCTTCATTACGCTGCTCAAACTCTATGAGATGGAAACAATAGATGTCAGGGCTTGGAGGAATTCCTCTGAGAGCATCCTCATCAATATGACGGATGAGTTCAATATCGATTATCTCCTATACCGTCTGCAGGAAGAAAGCAAAGTTTATGGCCGTATGGATTCCATAAGTTTCACGAAAATTCCTGAAGAAACATTTACCTTCAAGGCACCGGGAAGAAAAGATGAATACTCGTTTAGCAAAAAGGTAGAAGTGGACAACATTAGAATCAAGGTGGTGATGAACAATGGATAATATGAAGACGGCTATGCAGATATTTAGGGAACTCTTGGAAAAGGGACAGATGGACCGGGAAACAAACAGTGAATTGTTTCTTCAGTATAGTGAACCTGAAGTGCAGGAACTGATGAATGTCATCGTTGAAGAGATGAACTGCCAAATCTTGAGGGTGAAGAACACAATCTATCTCGTTCCTGATTTCGACAATCAACTCCTGGGATATCGAAACAAGGATTTGAGAGAATGGCTGGGTTCGAATGCAAGGCAGCCGGATGTGTTTCTAGGGTATTACATCACCGCTTTTATCATCAATCTGTTCTATGGGGGAAAAAACAGAGATCCCAAACAGAGAGAATTCCTAAGCTTGGCGACTGTCATCGATGAACTTGACCTTAGAATCAAGCGAATTCTGGAAAATGGCGAGGAATACAAAGAAAACGAAAGAGAGTTCAGCATGAATTTTAAAAGCATCGCTCAGAATTGGGATTCGAAGAGATCTTATGAGGAAGGCAGCAGAAGTACCACAAAATTGGGGTTTCTGCTTCGAGTGATGAGGCTTTTGCAGCTTGAAGGATTGGTCAGAATTTCAGAAAATGAAAAAGAAATCAGGACGACAAGGAAATTCGATGACCTGATGATTCACTACTATTTGAATGAAAGCAGAGTAGAGGAAATCCATGAACTATTCAGGGAGGAGTAAGCCATGCCACAAATAAATCGGGTAAGAATCATCAATTTTTCTTATAACGGAGATAAAAGACAGATATTGGACGAATCCTTCAATTTCCATGGTGGAGAGAATGCTCTGCTCAATATGAAGAATGGAGGAGGAAAAAGCGTTCTTGTACAGGTCATGATGCAGCCGGTTATTCCCCTGGTCTCTCTTCAGATGAGAAAAATAAAAGACTTCTTTGTCAAGAAGAAGCTCCCAGCATATGTCCTTGTCGAATGGAAGCTTGATGATCGGGGAGGATATCTTCTTACGGGTATCGCTCTATCCAACCGTGAAAGTTCCGGCTTGGAGAATGAAGAGACAGAAAACAACCTCAAGTATTTTACCTTCACCAACAGTTACCATCTCGCAGATGCCATGGATATTATGAATATCCCGCTTATTTTGAAAGATGACAAGAGACTCATCATCAAGACCTACAAGGAGGCACAGGAGCTAATTCTACTTGAATCAAGAGGGAAGAACAGCCATGTGGAATACTTTGGGCAAGATGATGCCAACCACTACAAGGAAACGCTTTTGTCCTACAACATCAGCCAGGATGAATGGAGAAATATCATCAGGTCCATCAATTCAGATGAAGGCGGAGTCATCAATATTTTCGAAAAATGCAAGACCTCGCATCAGCTCATGCGAGAATGGATTCTGAAAACCGTAGATAAGGTGGTCTATGAGGACAAGAAAGATGCCCAGAAGCTCGATGAAATGTTGGAACGTCTTGCAGAAACCATGATTGAGAATGAACAGTTCATACTGGAGAAAGAACTGCTGATGTCTTTTCTAACGGGAATTGAGGAATATGGCAACAAAGTTTCTGAGCTCTATGAACGCTATAGCGACAAACAAGATGCCGTGGGTCAGCTTTGTTCGCTTCATCAGCATCTCCAGGTGCAGAATGAAATTCTGAAGAAACAGATAGAGGCAGGCAGGGAAAAAATCGAAGACTTGTCATCAAACTTGAGGCTGATCGAACTTGAAGAGAAATCTAAAGGTTATTATGATGCACTTGAAAATCATAGGGAGGAGAAAAAAGTTCTTGAAGAGCTAACCACAAGACTCACAATGAGTAGAGAAAATCTGGAGGCAAAACTTAAGGCATTCAAAATCCAAAAGGCTGCCGAAACCATGGAAAAGATTGATGCCTTCCAGGCTCAGTTGAAGGGGACAGAGGAGTCACTAAAAAGGTCGGCTTCCGATGACAATGACAAGGTGATGATTGAAAAGCTGTCCTATTCATTGAAATGTGCCTATGAGAAGAGCATTATGATGCTCCAGGAAGAGTTCAAACACAGTGGGCTGGAGCTGGAGGAGGTCAGACTAAAAAAGGAACAGGAACGACATTCCTCGATTGAACTTGAGAAAAGACTGAAAGGTCTGGGGCATTTGGAGATTGATTTGGCAAAGAAGACAGCCGTCTTTGAAAAGGAAGAGGAGAGTCTGTTTAAACATCTCGGATTCGAATTGCGAAGAAATCTACTCGGAAAGCTTGCAGATACAGAAAAAGAGAAGGCTAAGAAAAATCTCGGGCGAATTCTTGCAGACGATGAAAAGGAACTGGAATCACAAAAACAAAGTTATAAGGAAAAAGAGGAAACAATCCGGGATGTCAGGCAGAAAATCCAGGACTTCAAGCTGAAAAAACAAGAGTTAAAAACATCACTTCATGTGAATAACATTCAGCATGAGGAATATCTGAACCATGAAAACAGCCTTAGAATGATCTTGAAACAATATGAAATTGACTTTGAAAATCGGTTTCGCTCGGACTACATGTCTGTTGAGATAAGGAATATTATCGCGAGTTATGAAGAAATCCAGGACAAGAACAAGCAGCAAGCCAGAAGCCTCAAAAAGAGAATGGACGCCATCGACAGTGGCACTCTGCATGTCTCTGAAGAGTACAGGGACTATTTGGTGCGAAACGAAATCCAATTTAATACCGGCGACAACTACCTTCAATCGTTTGCTTCCGATAAGCGAGATGAAATGCTAAAGAAAATTCCAATCCTTCCATATTCCTTTATCATGACGGAACAGGAACTTGAAAAAGTGAAGTACAGGATTCCAGAGGTTCCCATCTTGCAACCAGTTCCTATTATCACCTACGATGGCCTAGATGGGAAAATGGATGGAAGTGACTATCTTGTGAGTTTTGGTCAAGGGACATCTATTTTCTGCCTCTTTGACAGGAACATGTTCGATGGAACCGGGTTTTTAACCTACAGGACGACAATCGAGAAAGAACTGGAAGAGAAAAAGGAAAACATCAGGCATTATGGGAAGGTGCTGGAAGAAACACGAGAACACCAAGAAATCATCAAGAGATTTACGTATAAGAATAGCACACGGTATGACCTTGAAAAGGAAATCAAGATCATGGAGGATCTCCTTGGAGAAATATCCGAAAAAGAAGTTGAATTGATCTCTTTGATGACAGATTCTGAGGAAGGAATCAAAGAGCTGAGGCTCGTCGTTCACGAGACTGAAAATAAAGTCAGCCAATCATCAGCAAATATACGCGGATTTGGACAATATCTTAGTGGCAACGATGAATATGAAATTTTGAAGGATGAGGAAATAGAAGTTAAAGCAGAAAAGAATACAGCTGAGGAGAAGATTTCCTTGTTAAAAACAATGATTGAAGAGTTGAAGGATGAGGAATATCAAAAGACTGATGTCTTAAGGAATGTCAAGCAGAAGCTTGATTTACTCTATAGAGAAGCAATGGAATACAACGAAGCAGAAGAAAAGGAAGTTCTCGAAGGGAATCTCAGTGAACTAAAGGAAATGCTGAGCGCATACAGGAGGGATATTGAACGGAATCTCACCGAACTAAATAACAGGAAAGACTATTTGATCCATGAAATGAACTCAAAGAGAGCGGAAATCGTTGAACTTGAATTGGACGAGAAAGACTATAAGGGAATACACTATGATGCGCAACTCAAGCGGAAGCTAGGAGATGAAGAAAAAGCCCTCAGGGTGGACGTAAACAACCTTGGAGAGAAGAGTATCGACCAAAGGGTCAAAGTTGCCGGACTGGAAGAAAAAATGAATTCAACACTTTCAAGGGTACGAGAATTATCTCCAGAACCACTCCCTAAAGAGGAGATAAAATCAGATTTCAGTAGTAGAAAAGCTCAAAATGCCCATGAAATCAAGGTTCAGCAAGATAGAATGCGTGATGTGGCGACACAAATCAAGCAATTTGAAGTCCTGATGTTCGATGTCTCGAGGCAGATTCCAGACGAGGAGATTGCAGGAGAAATCAAAAAATATGTATACAAGGAAGACTTGGAATCAGAATTCAGGGCATTGAAGGCGAGACTATCCAGTTTGACTAAAACCTGCAAGGAGAAAGAGGAAGAAATTCAAATTCTTCTGACCAGATTGAGATCAACTTTCAATGCAAAGAACAGCAATGTCTCAACCATTCTTTACGGACTTGAGAAACAGGCTGAACAGGCTAGACAAGATAAGCTCAAATACTACTATCTCTATGAGTACACCATGAATCAGAGGGAGCAACTTCAGAAGGTGATTCATCTCCATGAGTTGCGTCTGGAGAAAATGGAGGAAAGCTTCAGAGATGTCGTCATGCAGAGTTACCTGCATGCGGAGGATATTTACAAACAGATTCTCAAGGTTGCAGAAGATTCGAGCATCCATCTTTCAGGTAGAAACAGACCGGTTAAGATGATCGAGATTGAACTTCCGGAACCTGAAGAGAAGGATAAATGCATCAGCAAAATGCGGATGTATATCAATGAGCGGACCAATGATGTGAGTGCTGCACTAAAGGAAGGGAAGAAGAAGGAGGATGTCAGGAAGGTCATCAGCAACTTCATGTCAAGCTGGGAGCTTCTCAATGTGATTTCCGACCTGGCCAAACTGAAGGTCAAAGCCTTTAAGATTGATATCAACGCCAAAAACAGTCACTTGAAGGAATGGGAAAAGGTGATGAAGGAAAATTCCGGCGGAGAAAGATTTGTTTCTTTCTTTGCGGTGCTTGTTGCCCTCATGTCCTATTCACGTTCAAGCAAAAAATCAGTCGATGACTACAGCAGGAACATGGATACCAAGGTTCTAATCATGGATAATCCTTTTGGTCCAATCTCATCGGAACACCTCTTGAGGCCGCTATTTGAGATTGCAAAAAAGTACAGGACACAGTTAATCTGTCTGACGGACCTGAAACAGAATTCCATCATGAACTGTTTCAATTTGATTTATATGCTGAAGATTATTCCCAATACCCTGGGAACCATGGAGTATCTGAAGATTGAGGAGGACTACAGGAAGGAGGAAATTATTGGAAATGAGGAAAGTTTGGAGAAGGTAGTGTACAGGGCAAGCGATTTTGAACAGATCAGTCTGCTCAACTTTGAAAACTAGAGAGGATAGCAAGAGCTGGATATTTTCATGATTGCAGATTTTCTCTATTTAGTGAGGCTAGCCAGCAATACTTATTAGCGAAACTTGGCGCAGACAGGAAAGAATGAGAGCGTTCGGATGAGAACGTAAAATCAAAATCACCAAATCATCAGAAGCAGTCATTTTGAATTCCATCAATGGTTACTGGATTCGTTAAATGAATACCGTTGTATTGCAAAGAGCCCTCAAGAAAGATTTGAGGGCTCTTTGCGCGAAGTGGATTAACATTCTTGTCTGTTGTTTGCCCCTTTGATTGCCAATTCTCCTAAAAAAGAAAAATTAAACCAAGGTCAAATTTTAAAATCATGAAGTGCAATCCGGAAAGAGATGAAATCAATGGAGTTAATTTATAGTATGGCCTGCAAAGGTTGTTATAGATGACTTCAGGGCGAATTTTTTCGGGGATGCTTCAGACTGGGGTTCGACTTTTTCAGGGAATACTTGTGAAAATAAGATAAACCTCATTCGTTTTTAATATTTCTTTAATGTTTGTCCCGTAATATAGGTAAAGTGCGAAAGGCAAGATTACTGTAAAATCCGACCAATTAGCCACTTGCATTGAAAGATTGAGATAAATGGAGTATTTGGAAGTAAAAATAAGAGAAATGAAGCTAATATGTTGAATAGATGTACGAACTTCATTTTTTTTTATAAAGAGGTATTTACAAATAGCATCAAAGATGTTATTTTTATATCGTAGCCTTTAGCACTCACCGAGTGCGAGTGCTAACAATTGAGGGTGGTAAGAGATGTCAAAGGAAATGGATAGGCGAAAACTTGAGATTCTAAAGGCCATCGTTGTGGACTACATCACAACGGGCGAGCCTGTGGGGTCGAGAACATTGGAGAAAAAATACCAGCTAGGAATCAGTTCCGCCACCATCAGAAATGAGATGGCCGACCTGGAAGACCTGGGGTATCTTGACCAATTGCATTCTTCTTCAGGAAGAATCCCCTCGGCCAAAGGGTTCAGAATCTATATCGACAAGCTCATGACCCTTGAATCCCTTTCCGTTGAAGAGGCGAAGTTCATCGAGGACAAGATCCTCACCATGGCTGCTTTCGAAATCGACAAGATTATGAGACAGACTGCGATGATGCTCTCTGAACTCACGAACCTTGCTGTCGTGGCAAAGAAACCGAACCTGTCATCAGCCCATGTCAAAGGGATTCAGCTCGTCTCGCTGGAGGAAAATTCGATTATCGCCATCATCATTACAGACAACGGGGCGATAACCCACAAGCTGATCAGGCTAAACCAGTCTCCTTCACATGAAGTGCTGTCGAATATCTCGAACCTCCTGAACTTGAAGCTCAAGGGGATGAATATAGAAGATATCAATCTTCATATCGTCAACAGCCTGAAAAATGACCTGGAGGGCTATGACGAGCTTTTTCTTTCCATCTTGTCCGCGGTTTACGAAAGCCTCAGCGAAGAAGCAACAGAAGACAAGTACTTCGTGGATGGAACCTCCAAGATTCTAAGCTACCCGGAGTTCTCGGATGTCGGCAAGATGAAGGACTTCCTGGAGATGCTCGAGCAGCCGGAGATTCTCTTCCATACGCTGGAGAACGACGAAAACATGAAGAAGGATATGATCATCACCCTGGGCGATGAATTAGGATTTCCCGAGGCAAAGGATTTCACGATTATCACTACCCAATATAGGATCAATGACGAGAATGTCGGGACAATCAACCTGATTGGACCAAGACGCCTGGATTACTCCAAAGTATTATCAATTATCAATGGTGTTAAAAAAGTACTGAACAAGAAACTTAGCGAGGAGGATGCAAATGACGACGGATAAGAAGAACAAGAAAAACAAGACCGTGATAGAGACACAAAGCCACATCGAAGAACCGACAAAGGAAGAAATCATTAGTAAGGGGGAGGTTTTGGAAGGCAGTTCCGAGGGAGTGGAAACCCCAGAGGAAGTGGTGGAGAAAAACCCGAATGACGAAGTTATCGATATGAAGGATATATTCAACAAGAAACGAGAGACAGCAGACAAGATCAAGAAACTGGAAAACGAGAACGATACCCTGAAAGACAGACTTCAGCGAATCAGTGCCGAATATGAGAATTTCAGAAAAAGAAGCCTGAAGGAAAAAGAAGGCCTTTATGCGGACAGCATATCGGACGTAGTCAAGGAACTCCTGCCGGTTCTCGATAATCTGGAAAAATCTCTTAAGATTGAAGTGGCGGATGTCGACGGACTCAAGAAGGGTGTCAATATGACCCTATCCCAATTCAAAAGTGCCCTGGAGAAGTTAAAGGTCACAGAAATTGATACCGACATGCCTTTCGATCCGAATTATCATAGTGCAGTGATCCATGAGGACGATGCTTCCTTGGGGGAAAAGAAAATCACTGAGGTCTTTATGAAAGGTTATCAGAGAGAAGACAAAATTATTAGATATAGCGTAGTAAAAGTCGCAAATTAGGAGGAATAGTAAAATGTCAAAAGTAATAGGAATCGATTTAGGAACAACATATTCAGTAGTAGCGGTCATGGAGGGTGGAGAACCAGTCGTCATCGCCAATTCAGAAGGGGCTAGAACAACACCATCTGTCGTAGCTTTCCAGGCAAACGGAGAGAGGCTTGTCGGACAGGTTGCAAAGAGACAGGCAATCACCAATACCGAAAGAACAGTCCATTCTGCAAAGAGAGACATGGGTACGAACAAGAAGTACAACATTGATGGTAAGGAGCATACCCCCCAAGAAATTTCAGCCATGGTCCTTGGAAAACTGAAGACCGATGCCGAGGCATACCTGGGAGAAAAGATCACGCAGGCTGTCATCACCGTACCTGCTTATTTCAACGATTCACAAAGACAGGCAACAAAGGATGCAGGAAGAATAGCAGGACTTGAGGTCCTAAGGATCATCAATGAGCCTACAGCGGCTTCCCTAGCCTATGGACTTGACAAGCTTGATGAAGCCCATAAGATCTTTGTCTTTGATTTGGGTGGCGGTACCTTCGACGTATCTATCCTTGATCTGGGCGATGGTGTATTTGAAGTTCTTTCAACAAACGGTAACACCAGACTTGGTGGAGACGACTTTGATGAAAGGGTCATGAATTACATCGCTGATGATTTCAAGAAGAACAACGGAATCGACCTGAGGGCCGACAAGATGGCTCTTCAGAGAATGAAGGAAGCGGCAGAAAAAGCGAAGATTGAACTGTCATCCTCCAACCAGACAACCATCAACCTTCCCTTCATTACAGCTGATGCCACAGGACCAAAGCATATCGATATGACCCTTTCAAGAGCCAAGTTCAACGAACTTACAGCAGACCTTGTGAAGTCTACCCTTGAACCGATGAAAAGGGCACTGGCCGATGCCAAGCTGTCACTGAGCGACATCGACAAGGTTATCCTGGTCGGCGGCTCCACAAGAATCCCGGCTGTTATTGATGCCGTTAAGGCGTTCACAGGCAAGGAACCTTCAAAGGGAGTCAATGCCGATGAATGTGTTGCCATTGGAGCAGCCATCCAGGCTGGTGTCCTTACAGGAGAAGTCAAGGATATCCTGCTTCTTGATGTGACGCCACTTACCCTGGGTCTTGAAACCTACGGTGGTGTATCCACAAAGATCATTGAAAGAAATACGACAATACCTACAAGAAAGAGCCAGATCTTCACCACAGCAGCAGATGGACAGACTTCAGTGGAAGTTCATGTTGTACAAGGGGAAAGACAGATGGCAGCGGATAACAAAACTCTTGGAAGATTTACACTTTCAGGAATTGCTTCAGCACGTAGGGGAATTCCACAGATCGAGGTCACTTTCGACATCGATGCCAATGGTATTGTGAAGGTAACCGCGTTGGACAAGGCAACAAACAAGGAAGCCAATATCACCATTACCGCTTCAACAAACCTCAGCGATGATGAGATCGACAAGGCTGTCAAGGAAGCAGAGCGATTTGCTGAAGAGGACAAGAAGAAGAAGGAAGAGATTGAAACCCGTAACACTGCAGAACAGCTGATCTACCAGACAGAGAAATCCATGGAAGACCTGAAGGACAAAGTAGACGACACAGACAAGGCTAAGATCACCGAACTGGTTGAAGTCCTGAAGAATCTGAAGGACTCCAATGACATGGAGGCTATCAAGAAGGCAACCGAGGAGCTGACAAACGAGTTCTACAAGGTTTCTGCCAAGATCTACGAAGCTGATGCCAAGAATGCACAGCCAGAAGAAGGCCAGGCAGAAGGTCCACAGGGTGACAATGTCGTTGACGCTGATTTCAAGGTTGAGGATGACAAAAAATAAGGGTATAATACATAGGTAGTAAATTAGGGATGGGCAAATGCCCTTCCCTAATTGAAATTAATCTGTATTCTATGCCTTGACTGGAGGCATCGTACAATAAATAGGTGGTGTAATAATGGCGAAAAAAGACTTGTATGAGGTTTTAGGACTTCAGAAAGGTGCCAGTGAGAAAGAAATCAAGAGTGCTTTCAGAAAGCTTGCAATAAAATATCATCCCGATAAGAATCCTGGAGACAAGGCAGCAGAAGAGAACTTCAAGGAGATCAATGAGGCTTACCAGGTATTGTCTGACCCGCAGAAGAAAGCGCAGTATGACCAGTTCGGAACAACGGACAACAGTGCCTTTGGTCAGGGCGGTGGCGGAGCTTCTTACGGCGGTGCCCAGGACTTTGGTGACTTTGGTGATATCTTCGAATCCTTCTTCGGAGGCGGATTCGGTGGTGGAAGCCAGAGAAGAAGGACTGGACCCAGAAGAGGAGCTGATTTGGAATACAATCTGGACCTGACCTTTGAAGAGGCCATGTTCGGCGTGGAGAAGGAAATCAGCATAACCAGGACAGAAGACTGCGACGTCTGCAAAGGAAGCGGGGCCAAGAAAGGCTCTCATCCCGAAACCTGCAAGACCTGCCATGGTTCGGGTGTCGTCAGAACCCAAAGGCAGACCCTCTTCGGAAACATGCTTCAGGAAGGGGCATGTCCGACTTGCGGAGGAGCTGGTGAGGTCATTTCCGAGCCATGCGACAGCTGTAAGGGTAAAGGCCAGACCAAGCAGAGAAGGAAGATTACGGTCAATGTCCCAGCTGGCGTGGATACCGGGAATGTCATGCCGCTAAGAGGACAGGGTGACAAAGGCGCGAAGGGTGGCTCTCAGGGTGACCTCCATATCGTTCTTCGGGTGAAACCGCATAAACTCTTCAAGCGACGAGGAAATGACATCTATGTGGACGAGCATGTGAACATCGCTGAGGCAGCTCTTGGCAAAGAAATCAGTGTTCCAACCATAGACGGGGATGTTTCCTATGAGGTCCCAGCAGGAACCCAGTCAGGAACACTTTTCAGACTTAAAGGAAAAGGCGTTCCCGTGGTCAACTCGAGGAACAATGCAAGAGGCGACCAGTATGTGAATGTCATCGTGGATGTCCCGAAGAAACTCAACGATGCCCAGAAGGAAGCTCTGTACCAGTTCATGGAAGCTTCTGGCCTCATTGTGGACAGGGAATCGAAAGCGGAGAAGAAGGACAAGAAGAAGTTTGGAATCTTTTAGATCTCCTGTCTGATGCATTTTGAAAGAATCAATAACATAAAAAATCACCATTACCGCCTGAACGGTAGTGGTGATTTTTTTCTCTTTCATTAGTTGTCAAGGCAAGATAAGATATCGGGCAGATTTAGTATTTTTCGATTTCCATATGCTTGAATGAGCCTTCACTCATGGATTGCCTTATGATCCCAAGGCTTCCGAGGATACCGAAGATAAGTCCCATTCCGATGTTTATCCAGGTGTCAGCGATATAAAGGGAACGGGGTGACATGCGGATGGCTTCCATGGGGGTCAGGCCAAGTTCTGTGTCAAGCATGAGACTGATCGCCACTTCAGCGACATTGGCAAAGATTATAGCCAGGATGATGGTAAAGATGATAATGGGCGCCATGCCTTTTCCAAGCTTTCCGCCAGCAATCTTGTAGCCACTGTAGGCGAGGTAGGCCATGGCAAGTCCCACAAGGGCGGCAAGGTAACCCAGATAGGAAACCACTACCCATAGGATGCTTCCAATAAGTGCACCCACCAAAGCGCCAAGGAACCCCTTAAGGTAGGAACCATGGAGCGCATTCTCTTCCTTGAGGGCACCGATGGTCTGATTGTATGCGTTTATACATTCGGGACACAGTTCGGTGCTGGTGGCAGCGACGAGATAAGCGTCGAATCTGCCTTCCTTGTTGCAGAGGAAGCACGAATTCTTGAGGTCAAGTTCGTCCATAAGTCGGTTAAGCCCTTCAAGGATGGCTTCCGTTTTCTTGGCCGTAGCCTTGCTTGTCAGCTTATCGCCAATGACGATGGTGAGTTTATGGTTTTCTTCAATGTTGTAGCTGAATTTCAGCTCCTTCTTCAGCTGTTTCAGGGCATCACTGAAGGAAGTAAAATGAGTCTCGTCTTCGAGATTCACCGAAGTGACGAGGGAGACCGTATTTGAGGAGTTGCGGTTGATGGAATACCAGCGGCTTCCGTGGGTTCCGATAATGGAGTCTCCTTTTCGTTCAAAATGCAGGTCTTCCTGCAGTATACCGATCAGTTTGTTTGTCATGTCAATCCTCCTGAAAGTTTTTTTATCTGTTGCGATTCTTTAACAGGGTCAGGGATAAATAGTGGTTATATTTGAATATTCTACCACATCTGAGCTGAAGAATATACCAGTCAGTTCAGAGGATAGCTTCTGGGTCTTGGTGTATTTTATGGTAAATGTGGGGTTCATTTGATATAATTTACTAAGCTGCAGGGATAGTTCCCTAATAATGATTGATTGGAGAAAAGATAATGAGCACTTGGAATGAAGTCAAGATCGTCCTGAATGAAGAGGACCTGGAATACATCCAGGGCATACTCTATACCCTGGATGTGAAAGGGGTGTCCATCGAAGATCCGAAGGACCTTCTTGGAAGGGAAAAGGGACCGCTGACCTGGGACTTTGCGGACATTAACATCTTTGAATATGGCAAGGATAAGGCGGTCGTGAAGGCTTACTTCGACAGTGACGTGATTATCGGTGACATCATCGGGGAGATTGAGGAGAAAATCAGGACTGCCAGGACATTCGGGGTGAACATCGGGGAATATGAGGTCCTGTCCAAGACCGTAGATGAAGAAGATTGGAACAATGTCTGGCGGAAATACTACAAGCCGATGAAGGTCGGAGAAAAGTTCATCATCAAACCTCTCTGGGAGGAGTATGAGGCCAAGGAAGGAGAAATCATCCTTAATATGGACCCAGGCATGGCCTTTGGGACAGGAACCCACGAGACCACAAGGATGTGTCTTGAAGCCGTGGAGGACTACATGAGAAGGGATGCCAGGGTCTTCGACATCGGGACGGGGTCCGGAATCCTTGCCATCGGAGCATCCAAACTTGGCGCCAGGGAAGCGGTCGGTGTGGACCTCGATCCTGTGGCGGTGCATTCAGCGAAGGAAAATGTCAGCTACAATGAACTGACGAATGTCACCATCCTTCAGGGGAATCTCATGGAAGTGGTCGAGGGAAACGCGGACATCATTGTGGCCAACATCATTTCTGAAGTGATCATCTTTCTCCTGGACGATGTCAAAAATAAGCTTAATGCCGGCGGAACCTTCATTGCTTCCGGCATAATCTTGGAGAAAGAAAATCCGGTAAGGGATGCGCTTACCACAAAGGGGTTCGATATCCTGGAGACCAGGCGTGAAGGCGAATGGGTCTGCATCGTATCCGAGGTTGGCCATGCATAAGTTTTTCACGGAGGAGATCGAAGAGAATGAAGCTCTGATTACGGGTGACGACCACAAGCACCTGTGGAAGGTCCTCCGGCTGAAGGCAGGGGATGAGGTCCTGATCAACGACCTTAAGGGAATGGATTTTCTCGGAAGGATTGCCAGCATCGACAAGGAACGGACGGTGGTTGACCTTCAAAGAAGGATCATGGAGAACAATGAGAGTCACGTAACCATCACACTCTATCAGGGGCTGCCGAAATCGGGCAAGATGGACCTCATCGTCCAGAAGAATACGGAGCTTGGGGTGAACAGGATCGTCCCGGTCATCACAGAACGGGTCATCGTGAAAAACTCCTCCGAATACAAGAAGATGGACAGGCTCAGAAGGATTATCCTGGAAGCTTCCAAGCAATCAAAGAGGAGCCGGATCCCCGAGATCACTGAGCCATGTGATTTCAAGGACATCCTGCCGGAGATGCTGTCCCATGACGTTCTCCTCGTCCCCTATGAGAATGCCAGAAAATACGGGGTAAGCAAGCTGAAACTGGAGCTTCCCTTCATCAGATCCTGCGGAATCCTCATCGGGCCCGAGGGAGGATTTTCTGAGGAGGAAATCGGGATGCTTGAGGAAAGCGGGGCAAAAATCGTCACTCTTGGTAAGAGGATCCTTCGGACAGAAACTGCGGGATTCGTTTCAGTGGCGATGGTACAGCTGCTTTACGGAGACATGGGAGGCGAGGACTGATGAAAGTTGCATTCCAGACCCTTGGCTGCAGGGTCAATGTGTTTGATTCCGAGGCCATGAGCGAAATGTTCTTGAGGGATGGCTATGAACTGGTAGATTTCGATGAGAGAGCAGATGTCTATGTCATCAACACCTGTACGGTGACCAATATGGGAGAGAAGAAATCCAGGCAGCATATCATGAGGGCGAAACGAAAGAATCCCAAAGCCATCGTCGCTGTTGTGGGCTGTTATGCCCAGGTTCAAAAGGAAGAGATCATGGCCATGGAAGGCGTGGATGTCATCCTCGGTTCGAGGAACAAGAGTGACATCGTCTTCTACGTCAACAAGGCAAGGGTAGAAGGAAAACAAGTGGTCCAGGTCACGGAGAACCTCATCCTGAACAATAAGTTTGAAGAGCTCAATATCGCAGACTATGAAGGGAAGACCAGAGCCTTTCTGAAGATTCAGGACGGGTGCAATAGGTTTTGCTCCTACTGCATCATTCCCTATGCCCGAGGCGGAATCTCCAGCAAAGAGCCAGAAAGCATCCTGAAGGAAATCAGAGGCCTTGCAAAGAATGGTTTCAAGGAAGTGATCCTTTCCGGCATCCATGTGGCCTCCTACGGGCAGGAACGCAAGGAAAAGACGGACCTTCTGGACCTCCTTTTTGAGATTGAAAAGATTGAGGGCATAGAAAGGATAAGAATCGGCTCCATCGAACCCATGTTTTTCAAAGGGGAAGCGATGCAGAAGCTCAGGAGGATTAAAAAGCTGTGCTATCACTTCCATCTCTCCCTTCAGTCAGGATCAGACAGGACGCTGCACAGAATGAACAGGAGATATACCCGTGAGGAATACCGGGGAGTTGTCTCCCTTATGAGGGAGAGCCTTCCGGGAGTTTCCATCACCACGGATGTCATCGTGGGCTTTCCCGGAGAAAGCCTGGAGGAATTCGAGGAAACGATGGAATTTTTAAAGGAGCTGAAGCTCAACAAGGTCCATACCTTCAAGTACAGTCCGAGAAAGGGTACCCCTGCCTTCTCGATGGAGAATCAGGTGGACGGGAAAGAGAAGGACAGGCGGAGCAATTTCGTCATCGCGCTTAGCGACAGGGATGAAGCTTCCTATACCAAAGAACTCGTAGGACAAGAAAGCGAAGTTCTCTTTGAAGAAGGGAAGGATGAGACCTATATGGGGTACACCAGAAATTTTATCCGGGTGAAAGTGACATCGCCAGAGGATATTAAAGGTCAGATCCGCAGCGTGAGGATACTGGGACACGACAAGGCACTGGCCATCGGCGAACTGGTCTAATAGAAAAAGACGGATGTGAAACCACACAGGATAGTGTCCTTAAAGACCCCTGCAAAGGGGGCTCTTAAGGAAAAACAGACAGGGAAAGGAAGGGAAACCAATGACAATGGCAACAGTAACACTTAAAAGAGGCGAAGGAAGGACCCTGAGTTCAGGCGGCGCCTGGGTCTTTGACAACGAGATCGACAAGAT
>Ga0123339_10001356_pt1 | contig 17083 bp, 17 predicted proteins | sample lystaG_FD_89956 | JGI IMG/M metagenome (GOLD analysis project Ga0123339, IMG submission 89956) | Glacier valley bacterial and archeal communities from Borup Fiord, Nunavut, Canada, to study Microbial Dark Matter (Phase II) -... | ecosystem: Environmental > Aquatic > Freshwater > Ice > Glacier ... | reverse complement strand
TACATACTAACTTTCTGTTGTGGCTGGTGGAAAAAGTATATTTGTAAAAAAGATAATAGTGCTTAATTTTAGTGGTCATGGATCGACCACAGGTGATGAAACTATACTCAAAAATCCTACTTGGCGCTTTGATATCTTGCTCAATGTCGACGATAGCGGTGGACATACAGGTGTGCTCAACGTCTGGCTGCTGCACCTCAATTCTCAGCACAACGTGATCACCGAGATGTTCGGGATAGAGGATTTTGACAAGTACAATCTCCCAGTTGGTGATTTTCGCACGATTTTGGCGCGCTGGCTCTCCAAAGACACTGCAGCATACTCGGCTGATATTAGTGCTTTATTGCAGACACGTGTGCTGATTTCTCCAGATAATCGGGATGAAGAACTGGTGCTCAATGGCTGTAAGATGCTACTAAAATACGCAGGTCTCAAAAACTATACTCAACTGCTAGAACATTATCTCAATGAATACTTTGCGTTTATCGACAGTACAGTATTTCAAAAGTATGCCGAAAAAGAGGAGGCACGGGGGGTTTCCACTATCCACCACCACTCTGTTGGCAACTTATTTGTGCAATTTTTATTATTTCTCAAAGACGGCGAATTATTTAATTATTTACAGTCAATCCAATGGGTGCCAGAACACACTTTTTTTCAGTTTATCCACCCTACTCGGCTTGAACTCCGTGGTGAATATCACGCTCAAAACCTAGAAGTAACCAAGATCATCAGTGAAAAAGATATCGATGGCTGCGTAATCCCACTCGACAACTTATACTTTGTAGATCCACAAAAAAACCGCCGCTTCAAGACATTTATCCGTCCAATTCGTGAGATAGTATGGCGTAGCGATGCAGTGATTTCCTTTGCCGGCAGCCCTGCCAATCGCACCCCAATTTTCGAGCATTTTCAAAATACTTTGGCTGAGTATGACAAGCCTATTATCATGGTCGCAAACGCATTTTTAGGATCTATGGACAAGCCGATTCACGTGCAAATTCAAAATATATTTGATATGGGAATCGAGCCGATTGTCCTGACACCGATCAAAAATCCGATTGACTACATCCAGGATCACGAAGACGCGTTTCGGTTTATCCAAAGCTACTCGCATGAAGGTAAAACACCATTTAATACGCATAATTTTTACGCCTGGCTCTCAAGTTTTACCCTACCAGATCATATTTTTCCAATTCTCGATATCCATCCAAATAATGGTCTCAAGTACGATGGTGATCAAATTCGAGAATTTATTGAAAAGAAACTGAGTTAGTTTACTGCGGTTTACGTGCTAAAAAAGTAGTGCCACTTGTTTCAACAAATCGATCTTTGGTGATATTAAGGTCGGCGAGAAACTTTGTACCAGTACCCACTCTAATTTTACCTTGGGCAAAAAATACTGCGCCAGAAAATATATTGGTATCGCTTGCTGAAAGATCGCCGGTGATCGAGCTAATGGCTTGGTTGAGACGCACGTTTGAACCGATAATTATTTGACCTGAAAGAGTGGTTATAGAGCCGTTTATCTTTACATTATCGCCGATAAAAATACTTCCAGTAGAAGTTTGGATGTTACCGTTGACGACGCTATTTTTGGCAATACTGATATCTTGGGTGGTTTGAATTAAGTCACTATCAATAACAGGGAGAGTTGTGATCGAAGAAAATTGTGCAGAGCTTGCTACACTGCGTGATGTAGTAGCAGGAACTTGAGAAGATGCAGTACGAGCAGAGGCAGCTATAAATGATGAAGCGGTACTTGAGACAATAGGCGCAAATGAAAACGAAACTGCCAACGCACTACTATTTGCATTGGACACTACTGCAGATTGAGAAATAGGTGCGCTGGAAGGTAACTCAGATTTGGCTGGTCTTGGAAACAGTGCTGCACTGAAAACTACGATGAGCGTCACAATCACTGCCGCAATACCAACCCCTAAAAATAATTTATTTCGATCCATAATATGCACATACTAGCTGCGCGTTTGGAGCCTGTCAACTACAACTCATAAGAGAGCGTGAGTACATCTTTGGAGAGTTTTTGCGACAAGAGCGTCCACTTTAACATGAGCTTATCGAGATTTTCTACTACGACTTGCTCACCTGAATGCAGTGACTGTACGACATCGAGAGTCAGGTGCTGGATAAACTTTGCTTTGATGAGCTGATCTGTAGTAGAGGCGTTGGTGAGGCAGAGCACCTTTTCAAAGCCTTGAATTTTAAGTTCACGGCGCACTTGTTTCAATGCAATATCTGTAATCCACACGTTATCTCCCCAGGTATTTGGCAGCTTGTTAGCACTCAGTATCACATGAAATACTCCAGTAATTGGAGCCACTCCCAGCGCCACCGCTTGCACAAACAACTCCTCGTCCCATACAACTGCCTGCACCGTTTGCGAGAGCTTTTTCAGTTTTTTAACGCCGTGCGTGAGCGAAATATATTGTCCTTGCTCATCACGGGGCTCGTGATTGGTGGTCACCGCATGGTATACAATCCAGTTCATAGACACACTAAATATACAATTGGTATAGCACATAAAAATAGGGATGGCAAGGAGGGTGCATTATCCAGCTTATCTCGATCAACCAATGCAAAGATTTAAATACCAAGCCTCAAACTCAAATAAAGCTTGAGCCTACTGCTTAGCTTATCAAATTTTGTGGCTTTGTTACACTCGAGATTAGCTTTTAAATAATGTTAAAGTGCTTCTTGAGTTTATCATGCAACACCGCACCGACTGATTCTCGTACCCGCATCGGGCTATCCCACAGCGACTCGATAATTTGCGTAACTGAGCCAAATTCGCTAAGCAATTTTTTCTTGGTTTTCTCACCAATTCCCGGTACTAGATCAAGCTCAGACTGCTGGATAGTGCGCAGACGGGCATTGCGATTATTTTTTATGCCAAAACGGTGTGTCTCATCGCGAATTCGTTGAATTAAAAACTTGGTAAACCCTTGAAACAGTATTCCATGCTTGCCTAGCTCTTCATCAACTACCTGCGGCAGGAAAATACGTTCCTCCCCTTTGGCAAGTGCGCAAATTTCTACAGTAAATGGCTTTTCAGCCGCGATAAACAAGTCTCGATACTTATTGTACGCTTTTTCCACACTGGAGAGCTGACCTTTCCCTCCATCAATAATCATAAGCTGTGGTAGTGCCCATCCTGGGTTGGTGTCACCCTGTTCGAGTGCCCGAGCAAATCGACGAGTCAGCACTTCATTGAGATTGGCAAAGTCATCGTTTCGTTCTTTCGTTTTGAAAAGTTTATAGTATTTTTTAATTGGCTTGGCATCGATAAATGTGACCATCGAACCATACACAAATTTTCCAGAGAGGTGTGAGATATCATAACACTCGATTCGTTTTGGCAATGCTTGAAGATGTAGTTTGTCTTGCAATTCCACCAATGCCGAGTATAAATTATTTTCCTCATGCAGACTTAAGGCGTGCCCTCGACGCTTACGCTCCAGATACTCGAGAGCATTTTCGACGGCTTGTTGCTGCAGTTTTTTAATTGACTCAGTGTTGTGACTAAAACTGTCGCGGACAAAGATACGCTGACCCGATAATTCTTCGAGTAGCTCTTTTTGATCTGCCGAAATACTATACTTTTGGTACGTCAGTTTCTTCATGAGTGTCTTGTTCGACCATTTTACTCAATATCGCATGCACTAATCCAGTATTACCACCTGCAATCAAATCCTGGGTGAGTTTTATATATTTACCGACCATAGTGCCACCTGTCTCAGAAATTTCAGTCGCCGACACCAAAGTACGCTCGAGTACAAAGGTATACAATACCGCCTGCACTACATCAAATGTTTTTTTTGACTCCTGCATAAATGGATCGATTGCGGCATCGAGCACTGTATTTTGCAATGATAAAAAGTTGTTATACTGCGCAAACACCATCTCGCCGTCGACTGCATCGGTTTTTTCACCTGGCAATACTTCATCGAGAAACTCTGCGTCAAAAATCCACGCATCCTGGTTCACTCCGGATTCTCGCCAAAAAAGTGATTGGTAGATAGTGCAACAAATTGCCATTCGATTTCGCTTGGACCACATAATGTTAAAAAGTATAGCGCAAAAAGCTAAGATTGTCAGTAAAAAATGCCCGAATTGGGCTAAGTACTATTTAAATAATTTTGGAGCGACTTTTTCTCCTTTATAGTATCCGATATCAAGACGCATACGGTGTGGCATTGTTGGTTTGCCGCTGGTTTGATCAACTCCAAGATGTGTTAATCCAATTTTTTGGTGACCTTGAGATCGCCGATTGCCGATGCGTCGTCTAGTAAGTCGTTTTTTTGGTACTGCCATAATAAAATATAAATAGTGGTTAGATGATGTTTACAAACGTGCGGTCTACCAAGTTTCCAGTAAATGCACGCACTTTTTTGTGACTAAAGTATACAGCGCCTGAGTTAACTGCGATAAGTGTATCATCTCCAGTTCGTTTGACGCCAGACCCTGCGTGAAATTTAGTCCCTCGTTGACGGATCAAGATTTGACCAGTCGTAACGGCTTCTCCACCATATTTTTTGACGCCAAGGCGTTTTGAGGCACTGTCTCGTCCATTTCGTGTTGAACCTGCTGCTAATTTATGAGCCATAAAGTATTAAGAAAAATAATAAAAGTAAATTAACGTTTTGACCACTGCTCTCGCTTTCGGGCTTTTTTTAGTCCCGGTCGTTTTGGCAACACTTTGCGGTTATCAGTAGTAAGGTATCCAAACGAACGCAATAGTGGGCGAAGACCTTCATTTGATACTAGCAGAGCTTTTGCAATCGCTAAGCGTGATGCCTCAGCTTGCCCACTAACACCGCCGCCTCGTGCAAACAATTCTATGCTACCTGTAGTAACCCCCACCCGAGTAAATAACTCCTGGATGAGTTGCTCGTAAAAACGAGGAAAGTAATCACTTGACTTTTTGCCATCCACGATAAATCCAATCTCTGACTCACCAGGATAATACTTGGCGCGCACTGATGATGCTTTGCGACGACCGACGCCATAAAAATACCGTGCTTTTTCAGCTACTTTTTTTGTTGCCATTGGGACAAAATGTGTTATGTGTATGAGAAAATGCTAATTTTGTGGATTTGTCAAGCCCTTTGTATCTTATTTTAGGTGTCAAAAAAACAATTCTTTATTTTCATAAGATTTGAGAGTGTTTCCCTGGATACAAAACAGCCGATAATCAGTTATTTTTCTACTACACCCTGCGCCATCTTCAATCCAGCGCTGAATAGTCCAATCTACGATCCGTTCGTCAATGACTTGAGTGTCATGAAACACTGAGTACACGCCACTTTGAGTCCGCCAAATCAAGCGCCTCCACTGCGACGAATACTCCATACTATCAGCATCAGCTGCAGAAAATGGGATATTTTGGGTCAATACGCGGCGATTATTTTGTTCGAACTGCTGTACTAGGAGTTGTCCACTGTTTGTTACCCAGTACACCCCACGACTAGATACCGTAGCCAGAAGTGCATCGTCAGCAAGTAGTTTCCAGTGCGCTTTATCATTTTCGCCCACATACCATAAATAGGTCCCCGAGTGCACCACAAAACCCTGGAAAAATGGATATACTGTCAGACTGCCCACAGCGAGAGTGATAAGTGGATCGCGTGCAAAGACGTGATTTTCGTCGACAAATTCAGCAGCAATCTGGCTTGGGTTAAAACGAAATAGTACATTTGACTGCGTAATCCACACTCCAGCCGGGGATACCGTACCAACTACTGAGGAAATATTGGTATCCCACAGTCGAGCTGGCGTATCAGTTTTGAGATCTTTGATCCATAGATTTTTGCCAGTTGTCAGAAGCATCACTTGAGTATCACCGAGAGAAATAACTTGTATAATTGGCTCTGAAAGTTCAACTACATAGAGTGTCCAGATATTTTGTGACTTTATAATCATCAGTTTTTGCTGCGGCAACCAATGGTGACTCTCATCAAGCGAAACGATAGTAGGCTTGGTCGTAGTTGAGAGCGCCGCAGAGTTGATAACAGGTGTAGCACTAGAACTCACCGCACCAGGCGAAAATAGCGAAGTATACCATAAGTTGTTTTTTGCATACAAAATCGTGTTTTCATTGAGAATAAATTGTTGGGTTTCACCAGGGTTAAAAGTATGCACCGCACGAGTATTTATAGGAAGTAAAAATATATTTTCAAGACGAGTGTAGCTGTTTTGATTTGGTAGCGAGTTTAAATCCCACGTTTGTGGTATAAACCCATCTTTGGACACAGTAATAGTAGCTACTGCGTCTTGGGCGATAGTCAATTCAGCAGGAGTTTTGAGCGAGAGAAGTGTATTGTTGAGGGTGATTGCAGCGCCGGAAGGGTTGGTGTCGACACGTACGGTGCTGACATTTTGTAAAGAGCCCGTGCGTAAATTTACATCATATCCCAGAGTTTTTGCCACAATAAATGAAGCAGTTATCAGAAAAAATAAGATAAATACCGATACGAAAAGCACTTGAATGCGGTGAGACATAAATATAGTTAGCGCAAAGTGACTAAACTGCCAGCCTGATGTGAGAGCTCAGTGAGCAGATACTGTTCAAACAGCACAATTTCATCACCCGTCATTGTGTGATCAGGAGCTTGAAACACCAGTGCGAGGTTGAGCACGGTCTTTGATTCAATAATCAGTCGCTCAATCGGGTGCACCTGTGGTGCTACTCCCGCAAAATCGCCAATGACGCTCATAACCGTATGCAAAGTCAAGTCAGCAGGTACTATGAGAGAAATGGTGCGTTCGATAGCCGGAAAAGGAAGTTCATCTTGATAGTCAATAGGATTTTTCAGATTGAGGATATGATTATATTGAATGCGCACTGCCCACACTGATTTTGAGAGTGCGATGCCCCACATTTTTTTTATTGCATTGTTAACTTGGATGATCTCTAGCAAAACGCCAGGCGTGGTATACTGAGTGGTTGCTCCATAGTGAGTTGTGGTAGTAATAATATCTACAGAGGAATGCCCTATCCACCCTAGTATGGTTGAGATGAGCGTAGTCGCCAAATACGGATCTAGCTCAGCGTACAAAGCACAGAGCTCCCGGTGCTCATTCACTTTATTTTCATTACGAGTATACACAGAATTTTGCTCAAAAATACGCGGCTTTTTTACTCCATTGCGTAAGTTTACTCCCAATATTGGCCCGAGTGTACTCAAGATAGTAGTTCGTAGTCGGTTGAGTTCTTGATTTTGCGGTTTTAGCACAGTAATTGCTGCAAGTCTATCCTTGGGCATGATCTCATTCTCTGATACAAATGGCCGCGCAATCACCTGATCAAAACCAAGGGTTCTCACTATTGTATTTAGGCACATGCTAGTCTCGAAATCAGACGGACCAGCCCCACCAAACTCGGCAATAATTTTCTGTGGTGCAAGTTCAGTATCCCCAAGTATGTTGAAGAGTGCAGCCAGCAGTGTTTCGCTATCATACACCGATGAATATGAGATATTGGTGATGCTCAGCTGCTCAGTATGCATATCAAATATACCAAATAAACTGAGTAATGGGATCAATTTTGGCATCCAATACTCCGCAGAACGCCCATCGAGCCTCGAGGCAATATACTCAAAATCTACCGGGATGCTCACTGATTCAGTCGAGATTTGCTGCGCCATAAACCGGTACACGCTCTTGATAACCGCCCCTGTTTGATCGTGCAAATCCAAAATATATCGCAGTCGAGATAGATACACCAATATACGCGATGCCGGCGCCCCACCCGACCATAACTTACTACCATCAGTACGATACTTTACCAAAAATGAGTTTCTGGCGAGCATCTCTCGATCAAAATGTGGAAGTTCAATAATTATATGCTCTTCGGTATCAACTTTAGTAGTTTCACCTCCTGAAATACCAATCAATGTCAAAATTTCTCGTTCGTCTCGCATGACTACGGTTCCTATGGGCAGGGTAGTATTTTTAAGTTGTCCAAGCCCTGCAAATAATTCTGGTTGATCGAGTTGCTCTACTCGCCAGCGGACTTGGTTGGTTTGAGCACGCGCTAATATCTTTTGAGTAGCAAAAAAGTGACTTGGTTGTCCAATATCATACATCAGATAATTTGAGAGGTCGCCAATATTTGAAATTAGGTGAGTTTCCGTTAAAAAAAGCCTCAGTTTTATAGTTTTATCAAGCACAAACGGTCTTTCAAGCCCCAACTCAAGGATATGAAACTGATTGGTGTATCCCGTGGTATCCGCAAACGAAATGTCGAGCTCACTTTCTGACAATTCACCTTCTAGTTGCGGCGCTCCAGTATCATAAATATGCCGAGCAAAGGGCGTCAATAAATCTAAGTTTTTGAGACAAATCGCAAGTTCGATTGCCATCCCCAAATAGGTCGCAAGGTTTGCATACTTATCGGGCAAAATTTTGATATCAAAGATAGTCTGCGGCACAAACAACTCTGGAGAGAACTCGCAAATTGACACCCCAAGCTGGTCATCCTCAGCATACAGCTCCCACAATCCAGAGCTAAACTCAGTTTCGAGCAGCAATTCACTCTTGCCGCAGCACATCCCAACCGACTCAACTCCCCGCATCAAACGCCGTGCGATCGTCATATCAGCTAGTACTGCGTTTTCAAGCGCCACCGGCACATACAAACCTTCAGATACGTTTGGTGCGGCCGAAACAATTTGCACACTTTTGGTACCATCTGGTGATACAATCACATCAAACACTTTGAGGCGATCTGCGTTTGGGTGCATTCGGACATTTTTGATTTTACCTACTACTACTTTACCTCCAAAATAATCAGTAATCCGTGTTATTTCCTCTACTTCACTGGAGAAATTTGTGATTGCCTCGGCAATTTGACCGTCAGAATAATCACTTACATTGATATAATCCTCAAGCCACGACCGCAAAAATTTCATAATATTACTCAGTTTTCAACCAAAATCAACTGCTCTTGTCAACTAACATGGTGTTTACTAGTGACTTGTATTATTTGCTCCGGATGTAGTGTCGCCTTTTGAGCGAATTATCAAATACAGTACAACCAGTGGTGATATATTCCAGACAATTTCTGCTGTTTTCATCTGATCAAAACTCGAAATACTCGCATCGCCCAGCAGTCTCCGTGCTGTATCAGCAATATCAAGCGGCATCGGTATTCGGAAATAATAGTTGACATAATAGACGAGCGCGCCAACCACTATAATCATAAAAATCAGTGTTTCCCAAGTACTTACACCACTTTCATCTTCAACATACATTTTGATCGGCTCGACGATATATTCTTTGATCAAAAAAACAACAACAAAACACACGATAAAGAGTGAAAACCACACCGCCCAATCCTGCCCAGCAGGTCCAACTTTAAATAATTGATTGAGCATTCCGCGTACAAATTTTTGCCCATTGAAGACAATTTCTTTGAAAAAATCAAGGCGAAACAGTAGCGTTGCAAACAATACCGAGATATAATAGGCGCTGAGCAGTCCGCGAGTTGGTCTCAGTTGTCGATTGAGTTTCATTTTGTCGAGTTTTGAGTCAAGGTGTGTTTTGTGTCAAGCCAGCGGTATAGATTTTGACAGCCTAATTTTTCATAGATATACTCAGATAAAATATGACTCCAATGCAAGAACTCACCGCCATTTCGCAAGAATGCTGCCGCCTCAGTGAAATTGAATCACTACTCTCGTGGGATCTTGAGACCCAACTGCCAAAAAATGCCGCTGAAGGTCGCGCCGCACAATCCGAAATTATCACCAAATATCTGCATCAAATTCGCACATCACCACGCATGTCACAGCTACTGACTCAGTGCCAGGCTGATACAGAACTTTCTGAAGACGAACGCGCGCTTGTGGATACTATGCAGTGGGTATATGATCGTATCAGCAAAATACCTGAGGCTCACTCTATGCTAGAATCTCGGCTGACAACACTTGGTATGCAAGCCTGGGTTGAGGCGCGAACTACCGAAGATTTCTCACGTTTTGCTCCAATCTTAACTCAGTTATTTGCTTTGACTCGCGAACGGGCTGAGCTCATTGGATATACGGGGCATATTTACGATGCACTGCTGGAGGGACATGCACGGGGTATGACTGTCGAGTTGGTAGACCGTGAATTTGAGAAACTGAAAAAAGTGCTTATTCCGCTTATCAAGTCACGCATGAAACAGCAAAAAACAAGTATAATTGGATCTGAGTTTGATGTCACTATGCAAAAAAAGTTTGGAAAATATTTGCTTCAGACTATCGGCTATGACTTTGACCGCGGTGGACTTGGCACGGTGAGACATCCATTTATGACCGATCTGGGACCACAGGACAAGCGAGTTGCCAACCGGTATTCTGCGAGTAGTTTTCATTCATTTTTTTCTGCACTACACGAAGGGGGTCACGCACTGTATGAGCAAGGAGTAGCTGAAAATTATCAGCAAAACGATCTCTCCAAGCATTTTTCACTGGCAATTCACGAGTCTCAGTCACGCCTCTACGAAAATATCGTTGGCAAATCAACTGAGTTTTGGATGGGCGGACCTTACCAGGAGCTACAGACGCACTTTCCAACTCAATTTAAACCCTTGTCTCTAACTCAGTTTATTGATCATATCCACGAGGTACGCCCCGTTATGATTCGAGTTGACTCAGACGAACTGACATATGATTTGCATATTATTATCCGCTATGAAATCGAAAAAATGGTACTCACTGGTGAGTGTGAAGTGGCAGATATTCCACAGATTTGGAATCAAAAATACAGTGAGTATCTCGGGCTCGAACCGCAAAACTTGGCTGAGGGATGTCTCCAGGATGTTCACTGGAGTATCGGCGCGATTGGGTATTTCCCGACTTACACTCTCGGCAATATCAACGCCTCACAGATTTGGCATACTTTTGTTCAATCTCACCCTACTTGGCGCGCCGATTTTGCAGCTGGAAATACGACTATACTGCGAGAGTGGTTGCAGACAAATATCCATCAGTATGGGAGCAGCGTGCATCCGGTTGAATTACTCAAAAGACTCTGCAATGAAGAACTAAACTCGGATTATTATATCCAAAGATTAACTGAGCGATACTTGTAGTTTGATGTGTTGACCAAACATAAAATATCGATTGTAGTATTTATGACATTATGGCAATTCGTTTTCCACAATTGAGAGACACCCGCGAGACGGCAAATAGCACCAAGCCAGTATTTCGAGCATTTTTGATGCCGCGACGCTTGGTAAATCGATTTCGTATAATCGCTACTGCAGCCCTGGCTCTCAGTGTATTATTTTGGGGGGTTACATACTATCTCTACATTAACCACTCACCATTTTCGCCGTATGCTAAGAATATTTTATTGAGTATGGTTGAAGCCAATAGCACTCGCGATGCCCAAAAAGCTACTAAAACTACTTTTTCAGGCAGACTTGGAGTATTTGCTTCGATTGAAGTTCAGCAAGCCAGCGGATTTGATGCTGTGGTACAGTTTAGTGATGCGACCTCAAATCGTCTCGTCTCACTCCCAATCAAGCTTTCTCGCCTGGTTCAAAATGAAACCCGTTTTATCACGTTTGATGCCATCCGCAATGGTCCTGGTACCTATAGAACCGAGCTCAAAGTTAATGACATTGTTTTGGCGAGTACCTTTTTTGATATATTGCCACAATAATGATCATTTCTTGACGAAAGAAATACACTTTGCCACCCTAAAACACAAATGCCACAGTATCGAGTAGTCATCGGATTAGAAACCCACATCCAGCTAAATACGACAACCAAACTCTTTTGTAGTTGTAAAAACGAATACGCCCCCACCAATCCCAACAGCAATATTTGTGAGTTTTGCACCGGACAACCAGGCGCCCTCCCACTCCTCAACCAAGCTGCAGTGCAAAAAGCCATTATCCTTGGTGTAGCACTAAGTTCCACCATACCCGAAATAACTCGCTGGGATCGCAAAAACTATTTTTATCCCGATTTGCCAAGTGGATACCAAATCTCGCAGTATGATCACCCGATTGTGCAAGGAGGCAGCATTGATTTTTACATCGAAAACCGTGAAAATGGCAGTTTTGAGCTCAGCAGTGTCCAAATTACCCGGGCTCACCTCGAGTCGGATGCCGCAAAGTTGATCCATGCTGGCGGCAAAACTATGGTGGACTTCAATCGCTCAGGTTGCCCACTCATTGAGATAGTCAGCGAGCCATTGATTCACTCCAAAGAGCAAGCGATGGCCTATGTCAGCGAAATGCAACTCTTGGTGCGCACACTTGATATCTCAGATGCAGACATGGAAAAAGGACAAATGCGCTTTGATTGCAATATTTCACTGCAAAACGAGGACGAGCAAGCAGCAAACACACTTCCAAAATACCGTTCAGAAATCAAAAATATAAATAGTGTGCGGGCACTCGGCAGAGCAATCGAATACGAGATGATGCGCCAAAAGGAACTACTAGATACGGGGATTTTGCCCGATCAGGAGACGCGAGGATGGGATGATGACAAGGGTATCTCAACTAGTCAGCGCTCTAAAGAAGATGCCATGGATTATCGCTATTTTCCTGAGCCGGATATTTTGCCGTTGGTGATTACTAAGGCTGATATCAAAAACTTGAGCGCCATTCCAACATTGCCAAGCAAGCGCCGCCAATCATACCTTGATAAAGGTTTAAGCATGCAAACTGCCAATCTATTTGTCGAGAGAAATGAAGTTGGTGCAATATTTGATGAAGCAGCTGCAGGAAAAAAAGTTGATACCACCAAAACTATCGCCAATATCGTGTCAGGACAGCTACTCTCACAGCATGAACAACACCTTGAAAAACCATTTGGAACATTGGTCAAAGTATCTGATATTGCCGCACTCGCCGAACTATTTGAACAAGACAAAATCAACAATAAGGCACTCACAACTGCACTCGAACAACTCATCCAAAATCCTGACAACACACTAGAGATGATACTCGACCGACACTCGTTATTGCAAGTAAATGATGATACGGTACTCCAAGCATTTGTGGATGCAGTGATTTCCTCAAACCCTGAACCTGTAGCCGAATTTCGTTCTGGCAAAGAGCAAGTTATTGGGTTTTTAGTCGGTCTTTGTATGAAGGAAAGCCGTGGCAAGGGCAATCCGCAAAAATTTGGTGAGCTTCTCAGACAGACACTGAGCTAACTTTTTTCTGTTGTGAACATTGAGATTATCCACTCTACGCGTAAAACGGTATCCCTGAGAATCATAGCTGCAAATACACTCTTGGTGCGAGCTCCCCTCCATTATCCCCACCATAAAATACACGAGTTTATTCACACAAAAGATCGCTGGATAGCCAAGGCTGTGATGAAGTGGAGCGAATATTCTCACGATACCACATTGACACATGTGATATTTTTACAGCGCGAACTTCGTCTGGCACTTTCGCACGCCCAGCATATTTTTATCGACAATGATACGTTGTGGGTGCCACAAAATACTACTGCAAAAAAATTGATAATTTGGATGAAACAACGGGCGAGAGAATTATTTGAGGTTCGTCTAGAGTATTGGAGTTCACACATGAAACTACCCTATCATAGTTGGCGTCTCAAGGAAAATAGCACTAACTGGGGCTCATGTAGTACTCGCAAAAACATCAATCTAAACTGGCGTTTGGTTCAGTGTGATCTGGGTATTATTGACTATGTGATTATCCACGAACTAGCTCATTTGGCACGTATGGATCACACTCCGGCATTTTGGAGTATCGTGGCCAGCTTCGACGCCGATTTTACTGAACATCGCACATGGCTTCGCGCTCACTCACCTATGCTGCACCAACTCAAAAGCACCTCGACTCTCGACATCTTGCAACGCACCTAGCGCAATTGCTGCTCGATGACAAAGGCTATCAAGTCCTCAACAGACATATCAGCTCTCAATGCTGCATCGGCGATATCTTCACGAGATACTTGCGCAGCGAATCCTTTATCTTTCAGTTTTTTTACGATACTTTTGACCTCCATCCCGTCATATCCTCCCCGCATCAACGAGTAGGCATGCACAAATCCACTCAGCTCGTCAAAGGCATAAATCAGCTTGTCCATCTGACTCACCGGCTCTACGCCAAAGTAGCGTGGACTATGACTGGCAATGGCATGCAACACTTCTGGGTCAACATTTCGTGTTTCGAGTTCAGCGATAATTTTAGCACAGTGTTGATCGGAATACTGTTCCCAATCCGCATCATGCAAAAGTCCAGCAAGCTCCCATTTCCAAGCAGTATTTTCGTCTGCATTTTCACGCAAGACCGCCCACTGCTTCATGAGATGCGAAACTTGACGCATGTGGAACTGGAGTTTAGGATTTGGTACCCAGTCTTGCAAAAGTGTCTCGGCCTCATCTCGAGTGAGTGTGTTTCCCACGTTTTTTGGATCACCAAAGCTTTGTCTCCCGAGATCGTGTGTCAATGTCATGTATCATACGTAATGTCCAAATTCTTTTTTGGCAAATCAGAACTTTTTTCTGGATATTCACGAAGATCATTTTCTAGTTTTGCCTTTTTAGTTTGCTCCTGAATTGTCCCAGTTTTTTGTGAAGAAAATCCCAGTTGCTCGAGCAAAAGTGCTTCAAAATCCGCTCCATTAAACTGAGAGATATTGTGAGAAATATACTGCGTCACAAACGGCAAAATATCAGTTTCTTGATCTTCACGCACATATCGCAATATGGTTTTGACAATTTCACTTAATGCCGTAATTTGCCCATAATTACTGATAGTTGCCAGCGTTTCAAATCGATTTATATTTTTGAGTATCCAGTTTTTCTTGGTTTTAATTAGCTCCACGTCTAGCAAGTAAAGAGGCGAGATTTGATTGGCATAACGATACTTTTCAAGATTTGTTGGTAGTTTGATCGAAAACAGCGACTCAGGACCAAGTACCGTCACAAACGTCGCATTCATAATTTTGTCCGCACTCGTCCGTAAGCACAATACCGTAGTTTCTAACTGCTCCATAACGAAACGTTAGTACCATTGTAACAAGTTGTCGATACAACAAATCTATGCTATACTCATGTCAAATGTCCGAGCAAGCCAAACATCTTGAAACAACACAAAAACTCACTCGCGAAGATCTGGTGAATGCATATCAACAGCTTTATAAAGGAGACTTAACAGGCGAAACTCCTGAGCAAATGCTGGCACAAAAGCTAAGTGAGGCAGGAGACTACACGACACAATTGATCAAGTTTGCCCAGCAACACTACCCAGATTTTTCAGGTACTCCCGCCGAAATGGAGGATGAGGTGAGTTCACATGAAGATATTGCCTCTGTCGATGTTGTATTTGACTTGCTCAATGAGCTGCAAAGTCGTCTTGAAACCGATCGATCCAAAAACATTACTACAATTCCACTGCCAATAGTTGCGATTCCACCCAATGAATATTTAATAAAACTCAAGGAAAAGCCAAATCTTGAAACTACAAAAAAATATGAATTTCAGCTCCAAGAACGACTCAAAATACTCTACGACACATTGCTGTTGCTCGGACTAAGTCAACCAGAAGATTTTCAACTCTACGAGGGACAGGTCACGGCGACCATGATGCGCCAAACTCCCTATATTATCGCAGACATCGAGACCTTAAATCGCCTAGTGTGCATTTGTAATGAGGTAGGAAACAAAACATTTGTGTTTGACCGTAGTCAGATAATAAAACAATTTGGCGAAGATGAATACGTGGAAACCATAGCAAACTCCACAAAAAATAACCTCAAAAATCTGATTGAACAATCAGCCCAAGACAACACGTCGGGTATTATCGGCACAGGATTTGTATGGGGCAAAACAGCAGCCTCCAAATTGGCTGCCCTAATTAGTGGCTCCAAAGAATTTAATCTTGAGTCACTGCAATCCAGAGAAAAACAGCCGAAAAAAGAATTGGATGCTGGTACGATTTATTTGACTCCAGGACCTGATGGCTTGGCCGAGTATATCCAGCCGGATGGAACTAAAGTAGTGATAGGTACCAAACATGCAATTGCAAAAAAAATGGGTTATACTCAAGCCTCGTCAAAACATAATAAATCGTTAATCCCGATAAGCGAAAATATTATTTTTAATAAAACTACTGGACCAGTTGCGCAACTATATTATCTTGATCCTGAAATAAAACGCATACCTGATCATGTAAAAAGAATACTTGAGGGGGATGAAAACAACATTGCTCAGATAGAACTAGATGGAAAGACAGTACATGTCGGACCACTCAATTCTATTCTTAAAAGTTTTAGTTTGAAGGTCAGTCGTACGTCGAGTGCTGATTTTGAATATGCCTTTCTGGATCCAACTATAATCATGTTAACAAAAAACGGTGTGATTGTTAAACAACTATATGTAAAGGAAAAAATAGCAGCACATGTACTTGAAAAACTAAAAAAGTGGGATGAGTTTGCTACACTTGAATCTGAAACATACGATCAAATGGTAGTGGCAGATGATAATGGTGTTGGCACAATAACACTGCAAGATGGTCAAACTGTACATATTTCCTCAGCAACAATTGCGTCAAAGATCAAAGGGTATTCGTCAAGCTACCTCAGTAGTACAAATAAAGAATTGGCAGATGCTTCTAGACTATCAATACCAGGGCAAAAAATTGGGTTAAAGCTAAACAATGGACAGATTACAACTGATATTTATATTTTAGAAAAAATTCCAAACAAAATCGATACCAATCAAACAATTCTACAAGCCAACCAAGATGGTACTGCAAAAATACACGATGACAACGGCAATATAATCACCATTGGTTCCAAAAGTACTATTAGTAAATTTGCGGGTTATAACCACTTATATCTGTCACGAAACCCTGAAATTGCAGAGAAAGCTCGGCTTTTAGATACAACAATTTTGTTAGCACATGGAAATCATCATATTTCTGAATTATATGTTTTAGAAAGGCTACCAAATCGAGATAATCTCAATTATATTTATCCTGATAATCAAAAACTTGGAACAGTAACATTTGACGGTCATGAAATTCATTTGGGAGCAATTACAAATATTTCATCACTTTTAGGAAAAGCAAATACATTTA
>Ga0123339_10001351_pt1 | contig 17107 bp, 19 predicted proteins | sample lystaG_FD_89956 | JGI IMG/M metagenome (GOLD analysis project Ga0123339, IMG submission 89956) | Glacier valley bacterial and archeal communities from Borup Fiord, Nunavut, Canada, to study Microbial Dark Matter (Phase II) -... | ecosystem: Environmental > Aquatic > Freshwater > Ice > Glacier ... | reverse complement strand
TGCTTTTGATGCTTCTGAAATCATTCAAGCGCGATGTTTCTGTCTTTGGCCAGTTGCGTCCAGCGCGCGATGTCGGCTTTCATGAAAGCGGCAAACTCTTCAGGCAGCATGACTATGGGTTCAATCGCCTCAACTGAAAGCTTGTCGCGCAGGTCAGGGGCGCGCAGCACAGCGGCCAGTGACTCGTTGAGCTGCTTGACGATGGGTGCAGGTACGCCCGCCGGGCCGACCACGCCGTACCACTGCTGCGCATCAAAGCCCTTAAAGCCAGATTCATCCAGCGTCGGCACATCTTTGAACTGCGGGTGGCGCTTCAAACCCGTGACCGCCAGCGGCCGCACCCGGCCAGAGCGGATGTGGGGCACAGCGGCAGCCAGGCCAGGGAACATGGCTTGGGTTTGACCGCCCATCAGGTCGGTGAATGCTGGTGCAATGCCGCGGTAGGGGATGTGCACCATGAACGAGTTGACCTGCTGCTTGAACAACTCCATCGTCAGGTGGGTGAGAGAGCCCTGACCGGCTGAGCCATAGCTGACTTTGCCTGGGTTCTTTCGCAGATAGTCGATGAATTCTTTGACGGTTTTCACCGGCAGCGCGCTATTGACGACCAACACATTCGGCGTGGCACCGATCATGCCGATAGCGGTGAAGTCTTTGATCGCGTCGTACGGCAGCTTGCGGGTGGCCGGGCTGGTGCCATGGGTGGCAACGTAGCCTTGCATCAGCGTGTAGCCGTCGGGTAGCGCTCGGGCTGTGGCCTGGGAAGCAATCACGCCGCCACCACCGCCCTGGTTGTCGACGATGAAGCTTTGTTTGAGCTGGTTGCCCCAGCGTTCGGTCACCGTGCGGCCCACCGTGTCGCTGCCGCCGCCAGCGGCTACCGGCACGATGTAGCGGATCGGTTTGGCCGGGTAAGCGGCCTGCGCCAAGACCAGGCTGGGTGTGCAGACCAAGGCCGGCGCGGCTTGTAGCAGGGTACGTCGTTTCATGGTGAATTTTCAAGTTAGTGTCTTGCTGAAATTGGTGCGGTTGGCGAGCTTAAGGCAGCATCTCCGAATCATCCACTAACCAGCATCAGCGATAGCTGGGTGGTCTTTTTTCCAGGAAGGCAGCCATGCCTTCAGCCGCGTTGCTGTGGTGCAGGTTGTCTACAAAGTGGTCGCGCTCACGCATCAGGTGTTGGCTCAGTGAGCTGTTGGCCGCGTCATTGACCAGTTCTTTGATGCTGCTCAATGCATTAGCGGCTCGGGCGTTGAGCCGTTCTGCCAGTACAAGGGCTTCACGCAAGGCGCTGCCGCTGCTGCACACCTTATTTACCAGGCCAAAATCATAAAGCCGCTGGGCGCTGATGCGGTCACCGCACATCATGAGCTGCATGGCCAACTGGCGGGGCATTGCCCTGCTGAGAGCCCAGCTGCCGCCGCCGTCTGGCGACAAGCCGACGGTGCTGTATGACATGACGAATACGGCGGTGTCGGCTGCCACACAAAAGTCACATGCCAGCGCTAGTGAAAAGCCTGCTCCTGCGGCCGCACCCTCGACCGCCGCAATTACGGGCTTGGGGTACGTATAGATCGAATCTATCCAGCTGTGCAGGCCGTCTATGCTTTGGGCTTGCACGTCTTTGGGCTGCTTGCGGTTGGCCAGCAGGCGCTGCAGGTTGCCGCCTGCGCAAAAAGCCGCGCCTTCCCCGGTGATGATGACGCTGCGTATCTCGGGGTTGGTTTCAGCGGCATTCAACGCCTCAATGCCAGCGGCGTAAATCTCTGGGCCAAGGGCGTTTTTAAATTCAGGGTTGCTGATGGTCAAAATCAGCGTTTGACCTTCGCTGGTACTTTTTAAGGAGGCAGTCACTCTAGCTTTCCTCGTGCATGAGGCTCAAACCAATCGCGCCGCGCCTGCGCAGCCACGGGGAAGGACGATAGCGCTGGTCGCCGTACACGGTTTGCATGTTGAACAGCACTTCCAGAATGTTGGTGGGGCCATATCGATCGCCCATGGCCAAAGGCCCCAGCGGGTAGCCCAGTCCAAGGGTGACGGCAATCTCTAGGTCTTTCGGGGTGCAAATATTTTGCTGGCAGATATCACTGGCAATATTGACGATGGTGGCGACCACCCGCTGGGTGACAAAGCCCCCGCTGTCGCGTATCACGCTGACCGCCTTACCGTCGCGTGCAAACAGCGCATGAGCAGCATCACGCATGTCGGTGCGGGTGGCGTGGTTGGTGGCCAGTACGCGGCGTTTGGTAGCTGCGTCGTCAATCAGCATGTCTATGCCGATGGTGCGGGCCGGATCCAGCCGCTCGACCACCGCAACGGTGGTGATGTCAAAACCCAGCGGCGCGACCAGCATCAGCGCTTGCGGGGAGGCTGATGCGCCAGTTTCAATGGTTGCGCCCAGGTTTTTGAGCAGTTGCAAGAGTTCAGACCGGCGCGATGCGCGTGGCGATACCCAGACGGGCGGCATTTCAGCCACTTCGGGGGCCGGGGCTTCTGGCGCGACTTGCATCGAACCGCCTTCGTATTTATAAAAACCTTCACCGGTTTTGCGGCCCAGCATACCGCCTGCCAGACGCTGCGCCGTGATCACGCTGGGGCGGTAGCGTGCTTCCTCGTAGTATTGGTGGTAGACCGATTCCATCACCGGGTGCGACACGTCGAGCGCGGTCAAGTCCATCAGCTCAAAAGGCCCAAGCTTGAAGCCGACCTGATCGCGCAAAATACGATCAATAGTGGCGAAATCGGCAATGCCTTCACTGACGATGCGCAGCGCCTCGGTGCCGTAGCCCCTGCCAGCGTGGTTGACGATAAAGCCCGGCGTGTCTTGCGCCAACACGGGGATGTGGCCCATTTGCTTGGCATAAGCGCTAAGCTGGGCGCAAACGGCGGTGTCGGTCTTCAACCCGGCAATCACTTCAACGACTTTCATCAACGGCACGGGGTTAAAGAAGTGGTAGCCCGCAAAGCGTTGCGGGTTTTTGAGCTTGGCAGCAATCGCCGTGACTGACAGGGAGGAGGTGTTGGTGGCCAGCACGGCTTGGGGGGAAACAACATTTTCGAGTTCTGCAAAAAGTGCCTGCTTGACATCCAGGCGCTCGACAACGGCTTCAACGACCAGGTCGCAGTCGGTCAGTTCGGCCAGCGTATTGACCGTCAGCACTTGGCTTTTGTGGGTATCTGCGGCGCTGGTGTCCAGCCTGCCTTTCGCTACCAGCTTGTCCCACTGGGCTGCCAGATCGGTCTTTGCTTTGCGACTGGCGTCCGGCTGTACATCAAACAGCTTGACGGTACTGCCAGCCTGAGCTGCGATTTGCGCTATGCCGCGACCCATTGCTCCTGCACCAACGATACCAACGGTTTTGTAGATAGATTTCATGTGAAAGTATTATTACGCAGGCCGCGAACATGGCGTGTGCAGTAGGCTGTGCCAAAATCTGTCCTGTTTACATACTCTGTGATGCTGTGAATAAGAGATCCGTCCTTCTGTCTGCCTTGATGCTGCTAGCTGCCGCGAACAGCATCGCCATGTCGCTCGGGCGGCAGCGTGGTGCCGCGCTGATTGGTCGGCCACTGGACATTTCTGTGCAGGCAGTTCTGGATGCGCAGGAAGACATTGCCAGCCTTTGCCTGGATGCCGACGTGTTCTATGCCGACAACAAGCTCGACAAAACTCGCGTTCGCTTGACGGCAGAAAAGGGCTCGCCCGGCTTACAGGACGCGGTCATTCGTATCCGCTCCGCCAGTCTGGTTGATGAGCCAGTGGTGACGATTTATTTGCGGGTAGGTTGTCAGCAAAAAACCGAACGCCGCTATGTGACACTAGCTGATTTGGCCTCTGACGCGGCACCTGACAGGAGCGTTACGGGTGCCATTACGCCGCAGCTGCAGGTATCACCTCCGATCGTTTCGCTGCCTGCTGCGGCTTTGCCGACCGCCAATCTCTCCACCTCAAACTCCGCCAGAAAAAGCAGACGGAACGTAAGGTCCGTGGACTCTGTCAGCACAGCCGTGCCGGCTGAGGTTAGTGGTTCTGACACTCTGGCGAGCTCCAAAAAGACGGCAGGTAAAAGACAGGAGCGCACAGCCGCCGCGCTGACGACAGGCAAACCCAGCCCGACAAACCGCCCGCGCTTGAAGCTGGAGCCAATTGACCTGACTATTGACCGAGACCCACAGCTCAAGTCGTCGGCAGAATTATTGTCGGTACCTGCGTCCAGCCCGCAGGAGCGTCTGGCCGCAGCAGCCCTTTGGCGGGCCATCGCAGCGCAGCCGCAGGACATCATGAAGGATGCGGAGAAACTCCAGAGTCTGGAAAGCTCAGTTCGCAGCCTTCAGTCACAAAGCCAAAAAACCCAGCAATCCATCAACGAGCTTGGCGTGAAGTTGCAACAGGCGGAATCAGAGCGTTATGCCAATGCGCTGGTTTACGCTCTGGCTTTCTTGTTGCTGATGGCCTTGGCCGGTCTGGCTTATTTCATGCGCCGGCGTTTTGCTGGTGGCGATACGCCATGGTGGCGCAAAGACGAAGGTCAGGAACATTTGCGTCGAGCCTGGCTTGACAGCAGCCCCGGTCGCGATATTGCTGATTCTGACCAGCAGGCAGAGAGTGAAAAGCGTAAGCCTGCCGTGGCAGTCAAAGCGGGGCTTGCGGTTCCCGACCTGGATTTGAATTTCTCAAGTTCTGATTTGAGTCCAGTAAAGCGGACGTCAAACTTCGACTCTGACTCAATGGCGCCTTTGGTATCCAGATACCGCCCTGACTTTGCGCTGAGTATTTCCCATGCTTCGCGCGCGGTGAAGGCGGAAGAGCTGTTTGATGTTCAGCAGCAGGCAGACTTTTTTGTATCGATTGGTCAGCATGAGCAGGCCATTGAAGTGCTGCAAAATCATATTGGCGACGATGTTGAAACCAGCGCACTGGTGTATCTGGACTTGTTCAACTTGTATCACCAATTGGCGCGCAAAGACGACTACACCGCTTTGCGTGAGGATTTCAACCGCCGATTCAATACAAAAATTCCAGTGTTTGAGATGTATACCGACGCTGGGCCGGGGCTCGAGGCTTACCAGATGGCCATGTCACGAATCGAAGCGTTGTGGCCATCGCCTAAAGTTCTTGAAATCATTGAGGAGTCCATTTTCAGGCGGCCAGAGACTAACGCCGAAGCCTTTAACCTGGAGGCTTACCGCGAGTTGCTGATGCTGTATTCGGTGGCCAAAGAAATCATCACTCCTGAGCCCAAGGCTGTTGCAAAGGTTGACAAGTCCCCCAAGCCCAATAAGTTTGATTTACCGCAAACCCCGGCAGACAGTGTCGATTCGCAGCCCATGGGGTTTATGTCCACCTCGATCCAGCCTTTGTCTGCCAGCATTGACAAACTGCACGCGGTTCATTCAGGCGCTTTAACGGGGCCGCTGCTGATGTTCACCGTGCCACCCGCATCGTTGAATCTGGGCCTTGACCTCGATTTGAGTGAGCCGATGCCTGCCAGGGACAACCCATTACCCGTGGATGTGTCTGACGCTCAGTTTTTTGCCCAGTTTGACGAAGATGCCAATGCCGAATTGCCAGCGCTGGAAACAGCGCCACGTGGGACTAACAAATTGGCAGAAGCAGCTGACAATCTTATTAACTTCGATGCTTTTGACACGGCTTTGGGTGCGAGTGAAAAGTTTAAACTGCCCAAGGTTTGATAACCGGGAAGTGTCAATCGGCTATCGCCTGACCTGCAAGGCGCCAGGATTGACAATATTGGTTGGCGTACCTTTGATGAAGTTGATCACATTGTCAAATGCGGCGCCGAAATACAACTCATAGCTGTCCTGCTCCACGTAGCCAATATGTGGCGTGCAAATGCAGTTTTCCAGCCGCAGCAGGGCGTGGCCTTGCAAAATTGGTTCGGATTCAAAAACATCAATTGCCGCAAGTCCCGGTCGCCCGCGATTCAGGGCTGAAATAAGCGCTTCGGCTTCTATCAGTTCGGCGCGTGACGTATTCACCAGCAAGGCGGTGGGTTTCATGCGCAACAAATCGTCCAGTGTGACGATGCCGCGCGTTTCATCACTCATCCGGATGTGCAGGCTTAAAACGTCACTTTGCTCAAAAAATTCAGCTTTGGAATTAGACACCTCAAAACCATCCGCGAGCGCTTTTTCGCGGGACGCATCACGCCCCCACACCAGTACCCGCATGCCAAAAGCGCGCCCATAGCTTGCCACAATCTGGCCAATCTTGCCGTAGCTCCAGATACCCAGAGTTTTGTCTTTCAGCACAGTACCAATACCAAAGTTGGCGGGCATGGAGGCTGACTTTAAGCCGGCCTGCTGCCACGCTCCGTGCTTCAGATGGCTAACGTATTGGGGAATCCGTCGCGTCGCCGCCATGATGAGCGCCCAAGTGAGCTCGGCAGGTGCGGTGGGGGAACCGATACCTTCAGCCACCACGACACCTCGTTCGGTACAGGCGGCCACATCAATATGGTTACCAACCCGTCCAGTTTGGGCAATCATTTTGAGTTTTGGCAGCTTTTCAATCAGCTGGCGATTGAGCTGCGTTCTTTCACGGATCAGCACAATCACGTCGGCATCTTTTAATCGTACGGAAAGTTGCCCAAGGCCTTTGACGGTGTTGGTATAAACCTTGGCTGGATAGGCGTCCAGTTTGGCAGCGCAGGACAGTTTGCGCACAGCATCCTGATAGTCGTCAAGAATCACAATATTCATGCCAATATTGTGCCTGTAACTTTTTGAGCCCGGTTGAGCTGCGTCTGTGGTTTTTTAATTTTTATCCAAAACAGTGCATGACGCGCTTATGACCCGAGAGTTTCCCTTTGGGCGATTCGGTCCAACTCAGCGCACACGTCAGCCATACGCCCTGAAATGGCCATGCGGCCGGCCTGAGAGCGTGCCATACCGGGTTCAAATTGGCGCATGACTTTCAGGCGGCTGACGTGACGTGTCCCAGTCGCCGTGAAAGCCAGGGGTGGGGTTCGCTTGTCAATATTTTGAGCGTGCGACATGCGCTGCGCTGGAGAACGAGTGGCTGGTCTGTGGCTGGCCTGCGCGGGCTGCATCGGGGTAAAAAATGCCACCAAAGCCTGAACCGGGGCAAGCATCATCGACAGCCTTGGCGTGCCAAATCGGAAAAGTGAAAGCGAAGCTGAAGATGACAGCGAATGAATAGCGATTCCCATGATTAACTCCTGAATTAAATCTTGAATTGGCTCTTGAGCAAAAATGTTTTCAGTTCAATACGGTGTTGCGAATCAAACCTACGGCAACGCCTTCCAGAACGAAAGGCTCGCCGGGCTCAACCACAATAGTTTTGAAGTCCGGGTTTTCTGGCATGAGCTCAATCAGATTTTTGGTACGCCTAAAACGCTTGACTGTGACTTCATCACCCAACCTGGCCACTACGATTTGCCCGTTTTTGGCTTCGCTTGTTTGTTTGACCGCCAGCAAATCGCCGTCCATGATCCCGACATCACGCATGCTCATGCCGCGTACCTTGAGCAGGTAGTCAGGCTGCTTTTCAAACATGCCTGCACCAAAACTATAGGTTTGCTCAATGTGTTCCTGCGCGAGAATGGGGCTGCCAGCAGCAACCCGTCCCACCAGAGGTAGGACGAGTTGGGCCAGGCTTTGCAACGGCAGGGAAAACTGGCGAAGGCGGGACTCGTTCACGGTGCGCATGTCGCTAGCGCGCAAGCGAATGCCGCGTGAGGTGCCGCTGACGAGCTCGATCACGCCTTTACGGGCCAAAGCTTGCAGGTGCTCTTCAGCGGCATTAGCGGACTTGAAACCGAGTTCGCTGGCGATCTCCGCCCGGGTGGGTGGTGCGCCTGTACTGGCAATGGCACGCTGGATCAGCTCGAAAATTTGCTGCTGACGTGCTGTCAGTTTGGGTGCACCAGGCGATACATTCGAAGCCAGTGTAGAGAAATGATTGAGGGTGTTCATGAATGCAAGTCCTTTGATGAAAACAATTTTTAGCTGTTTTAATATCCAGTAACTGTATTTTTAGCCAGCTTTTCAGAAATTGCAAGTTCTTTTCAACATTTATCCCATGACCAGTGAAAAAATCGTGATTTTAGGGACCGGCGGCACGATTGCCGGTACCGCAAGCCGTGCATCAAACAACATTGACTACACCGCTGCCCAGCTAGGTATTTCCCAACTGGTGGATGCTGTTACTGGGCTTGAACAAAAAAATTACATACACACTGAGCAGCTTGCGCAAATCGACAGCAAAGACATGTCGTTTGCGGTGTGGACGGCTCTGGCCAGCCGTGTGCAGCATCATTTGTCGCAACCCGACGTGCAGGGCGTGGTCATCACCCACGGGACAGACACCCTTGAAGAAACTGCTTATTTTTTACAACGCGTTTTGAACCCCACAAAGCCGGTAGTGCTGACTTGCGCCATGCGGCCTGCCAGTTCGCTGGGTGCAGACGGGCCACAAAACATACTGGATGCAGTGACGGTGGCCAAATTTCCTGGCGCGCAGGGTGTGGTGGCGGTTTGCGCGGGCGTGATTCACAGTGCCTTTGATGTGCAAAAGGTGCATACCTACCAGCTGAACGCTTTTGGTTCTGGCGACGCGGGCGTCATCGGGTTTATTGAGGAAAATAGCCTGAAACTGGTAAGAAATTGGCCTGTAGCCCACCAAATACAGGCGCTGGCAGCTCCTGAAAACATAGCAATTTTGAATGCTCTTGAAGTTTGGCCTCAGGTTGAAATTGTCATGAATTACGCGGGTGCAACGGGTGCAATGGTTGATGCTTTGCTTGCGACAGGTGTGCAGGGCTTGGTGGTGGCCGGTACAGGCAACGGCACCGTGCACCAAACTCTCGAGGCAGCTTTGTTACGGGCTCAAACGCAAGGCGTTCAGGTGCTCAGGGCTTCCCGCTGCCCGCAGGGCCGGGTGCTTGCGCGTGCAGATGATCTTTTCCCGTCGTCTAACGGGCTGAGTCCGGTCAAGGTGCGCATTGCGCTGATGCTGCGTTTGATGGGTTTGGCGCCGTGAACTTTTTTGCAGCGCTCAAGTCGAGCGCGTGGGCCTATCCGGCGTTGGAGGTGATGCATATTTGCGGTATTGCCTTGCTGCTAGGTAACCTGGTGCTGCTGGAGATGCGTGTGTTTGGACGCGGCGCAACGCTGGACGTGAAGGCGCTGGCCAGCTTAAGCCTGGGCATTGCTGGTGTGGGTTTTTTACTGGCAGCTGCGTCGGGGCTGTTGATGTTTACCTCACAGGCGGCTGAACTTTTGACGAACCGGGCTTTTACCCTGAAGATGGTGCTGCTGATGCTGGCAGGTTGTAATGCAGCCTGGTTTCATGGGCGCGATTCGCTTGTCAGGCTCGACGCAGTGGCGCGCTTGCAGATGGTGTTGTCTAGTTTGATCTGGCTGGCGGTCGTGGTATGCGGGCGCTGGATTGCGTATTTTTAAGGAGCATGTGATGAAACGACGTGATGCATTGAGAGGTTCTGCTGCCCTGTCTCTGGCGGGCCTTTGCCTGCCCGCGCTGGCGCACCATGGCTGGAGCAGTTTTGACCAGGACAGGCCGATTTACCTGGAGGGCAAGGTCATCAAGTCGGTTTGGCAAAACCCGCATGCTGAGCTGCAGATTGAGTTGCCTGCAGCTCTCCGACTGCCGGCTGACCTTTCACAGCGCATGTTGCCAGCGCAAGCTGCTCCAGTAGACGGCAAGGTTTTGCTGACCAAAGCGGTTATACCCACCCGGCAAGACAAGCGTTGGGAGATTGAGCTGGCACCACTGAGCCGAATGCAGGCGTGGAACGTGGCTGAAATCAAACCCGGCGACAACATTGCCGCTCTGGGATTTACCTTCATGGGGGAAAAAAGCGCAGCCATACTGCGCGTCGAATACCTGTTTGTAGCGGGCAAAACTTACGCGCTGCGTTCCAGCCCGGTCTGAAGATCAGTCGGTCAGCGCCTTGAGCGCTCGTTGCGTGATGTCCTCAACACTGCCCATGCCGCTTATGGCGCGGTAGGCAGGTGCCAACGCTGGTTCGGTCTTGGCCCAGTCTGAGTAATAAGCCACCAGCGGGCGGGTTTGCGCGCTGTACACCTCCAGGCGCTTGCGCACGGTGTCTTCCCTGTCGTCGTCGCGCTGTATCAGTGCTTCACCTGTAATGTCGTCTTTGCCCTCAACCTTGGGCGGGTTGTACTTCACGTGATAGGTGCGGCCCGACGCGGTATGCGAGCGGCGGCCACTCATGCGTTCAATGATGGCGTCGAACGGCACATCAATTTCAAGCACGTAATCGAGCTTGACGCCTGCCGCCTTCATGGCATCAGCTTGCGGAATGGTGCGCGGGAAACCGTCAAACAAAAAGCCTAGTGCGCAATCGCTTTGCGCAATCCGCTCTTTGACCAGGTTGATGATCAGGTCGTCGCTGACCAGGCCGCCTGAATCCATCACTTTTTTAGCCTCAATACCCAATGGTGTGCCAGCCTTGACGGCGGCGCGCAGCATGTCACCGGTAGATATTTGGGGGATGCTGTATTTTTGGCAGAGAAATGTGGCTTGTGTACCTTTGCCCGCACCTGGCGCGCCCAACAAAATCAGTCTCATGGTTGTCCTCGTCGTTTTTATAGCAGGTGATGTGAGCCAGCGATGTGTGAACTCAAAATTGTCCTAGCCAAAGGATAGCATGCACCCCTTGATTCACGCTTACGGCAAATTATTGAAGCCCTGCGAAAATCTGGCGCGCCGCTACCAGGTCTGCAGGCGTATCAACACCTATGCCGGGAGAGCGATCTGTGATGTGCACAGCAATTTTGTAGCCATGCCACAAAGCCCGCAGCTGCTCCAGGCATTCCAGCTGTTCAACCGGAGCAGGCGCCAGGGCAGGAAAAGCCTTTAAGAAACCAGCGCGGTAGCCGTAAATGCCCACGTGGCGCAGGGGCCTCAAAAGCTTGGGCATTTCCTGGCCCGCATGGTCACGCGCCGACGGAATAGGTGCCCGGCTGAAATACATGGCCGTTTGCCTGGCGTCCAGCACCACTTTGACGATATTTGGATTGGTGTAGTCGGCAACGCTTTCGATAGCGTGGGCCGCGGTGCTCATGGCGCAATCAGGCCGGCTGGTAAGCAACTGCGCCACGGAATCCATCAGCAGCACATCAATCAGTGGTTCATCACCCTGCACATTTACCACCACTGCGTCGTCAGGCAAGCTCAGCAGTGTGCAAGCTTCTGCCAGGCGGTCACTGCCACTGGCGTGGTCGGCGGCTGTCATGACGGCCTGAATGTTGAAACGTGCGCATTGGTCCATGACTTCCTGGCTGTCGGTGGCTACCACCACGCTGTCAGCCTGACTGAGTTGCGCCCGCTGCGCCACACGCACCACCATGGGTGCGCCGCCGATATCGGCTAGTGGTTTGTTGGGCAGCCGTGTAGAGGCCAGGCGGGCAGGGATGAGGACGGTAAAACGCATGCCGGCTGTTGCCTCAAATGCCAACTTCTTCGTCGGTCAAGGTGCGCGCTTCGCTTTCAAGCATGACAGGCATGCCATCACGAACCGGGTAGGCCAGGCGCGCGCTGCGCGATACCAGTTCTTGCTTGTCGCGGTTAAATTCAAGCGGGCCTTTGGTGACCGGGCAGACCAGCAGTTGCAGCAGTTTGGTGTCCATTTTTATATCCATGGGTTGATGTTAGTTTAAGGGGGCTGTTGCAGCATTGGTGCCAGCAGATCTTCCACCGCTTTCAGGAACGCAGGTTCGGGTGCGAACTCAAGCGGCACTGCCAACAACCGGAACGCGCTGCTGCTGTTTAGCCTGAAAAGCTTGACCGCATCTTTTTCGGTACACAACACGATTGCGCCTGCCTGCACTGGCAATGCGTGATGCGAAAAATCAAAATGGTCTGGCAGGCTGATGGTTTGCTTCAGTTGCAAGCCCCGCGCCTTGAGCATGTCAAAAAAAGCGTCCGGATTAGCGATGCCAGCTACGGCTGTCAGTTCCTGGCCTTTCAAGCTGCTCAAGGTAACTTGACCATTCGCGCCGTTCAGTGCATGGTCAGCCAAGCGACGTGTGGATGTAAAGCCTTCAAAAGCGGGTGATTGCCCAGTGTGCAAAACCAGGCCAGGAACCAAGCCGTGTTTTCGCTGGTTGGTCCAGCGTTCGCGTAGTGGCCCGGCCGGCAGCAGCCAGCCATTGCCTACGCCCCGGTCATCAAACACAGTGACTTCAATATCGCGTGCCATGCTGTGGTGCTGGAGCCCGTCGTCGCTGATGATGACTTGGGTTGTGGGGTACTTTGCAAGCAAAGCATTGACTGCATCCATCCTTTCAGGCGCTACAAAAACAGGAGCTGGTTGCGCTTTTAGAATAAGGGCTGGCTCATCACCAGACGCTGAAACGGGGGTATTTCCCAGCACTTCGAGGCAGTTGGTGCCGTGCCTGCCGTAACCGCGCGATACCACGCCAACTTGCAGCCCCTGCGCGTGTAAATGTTTGGCTAAAGCAATGACCAGTGGCGTTTTGCCAGCGCCGCCAGCCACGATGTTGCCAATAACGATAACGGGCACTGCGCAGCGCTCGGTTTTAAGAACGCCGAATCGGTAAAGCCCCCGATGAAAACTCGATACCAGCCCGTAAAGTATGGATAAAGGCCATAGCAAGCAGGCCGCCAGCCCGCGCTGTTGCCAGGTGCGGGCAAGCCAGTTGCCCTTGCCCGTCATGGCCTAGCGCGTCCCGGCTTGCGCAGCGCTTTGGGTGGCAAAAGTAATTTGCGTGAAGCCATTGCGGCGCGCTGCTTCCATCACCGTGATCACCGATTGATGCGTGCTGCTGGCATCGGCGCTGATGATGATCACGCTGTCTTTGCCTGCTTTGGCGGCCAGCACCAGAGCCGCCCCCAAGCTCTCAATACTGCGGCCTTGTACCAGCGTTTTGTTGATCATGTAACGCCCATCACTGCTGACTGCCACGATGACTTCCTTGGGATAGTCACGCTGCTGCTCTGCATCGGCCAGCGGCAATTTGATTTGCAGTTCGGTGAACTTGCTGTAGGTGGTGGACAGCATCAAAAAAATCAGCACCACCAACAGCACGTCAATGAACGGGATCAGGTTGATTTCAGGCTCGTCGCGTGAGCTTTTGCGAAAGTTCATGGCCGTGCTTTAAGGCTTGCGCAGTGCATTCAAGTGCCGCAAAAACTTCTCGGTGGCCAGCTCCATCTGAAGCAGGTAGCCGTCGACCTGCGCCCTGAAATAACGCCAGAAAATCAGCGATGGAATCGCCACCATCAGGCCAAACGCCGTGTTGTACAGCGCAATCGAAATACCTTGCGCCAACTGCGCCGGGTTGCCGCTAGAGGCGCCGCCGACAGCGCCACCGCCCGCCTGCGAGCCAAAAATCTCAATCATGCCAATCACCGTGCCCAGCAGGCCCAACAGTGGCGCGGCTGATGCAATGGTGGCCAACGCTGCCAAATAGCGCTCCAGCTTATGAGCCGCCAACTGACCCGCGCCTTCCAGCGTGGCGCGCAGGTCGGCATCGCTGATGCGCGGATTGGTATTCAACGCCCTGAAACCGCTGGCAAGCACCTCGCCCAGCAAGGAGTTTTGCTCCAGCTGCGTGACCACGTCAGGTGCCGGCACGGCTGTTTTTGAGACGGTGATGGCCTCGTCAATCAGCTTGGGCGGTGCAACTTTTCGGGTTTTCAGGCTGCTAAAGCGCTCAATGACCAACGCCAGCGCTAAAACTGAGCAGGCAACCAATGGCCAAATGGGCCAGCCCGCGGCTTGTATGATGGAAAACAATGGATATCCTCTGGCAGATAAATTTTCTGAATTATGGCTTATGAAAGAGTTGCTTTCGCAGACTGTCAGGCAGATGAATTTTGCAGCTTTGGGTTCAAAAGTCAGGAGGCATGGTTCACATACGTTGTGGATAACTTTGTGGGTAACCATGCCTGTACAGGCCGCCAAACAGCGCCGCGCTTGTCACGCGGCAAAACGATGAAATTTTGAGCAGAAATAAGTTCTTTTAGATCAATGCGTTACACCGATTTTTCAACGTTTGCCGAGCATTGGTCGAACGCGCCGTACGTCAGGCTGGCGCCTGTGGAGCATTCCTTCAAGCCCCACGCCGAGGTTTGCCATGCAGGATGAGTCGCCAAGCTTGCACAAACGTGATTCCAGCATTCGCTTGTGGCCGGTCAGTTCCCTGCTCAAAGCCATTGCTGACAGCCTGGAGGCGCGGTTTAACCCGGTAGCAGTACAGGGCGAGATTTCAGGGTTTTCGCGTGCCGCCAGCGGTCACTGCTATTTTTCATTGAAAGACGATGAGGGGCAGATCCGCTGCGCAATGTTTCGCCGGGCAAGTGGCGTACTTGACTTTAGCCCCCGCGATGGTCAGCGGGTTGAATTGCGAGGCAGGTTGGGCGTGTACGAAGCGCGTGGCGAGCTGCAGCTGATTGTTGAGTCCATGCGCCAAGCCGGGCAGGGCACGCTGTTCGAGCAGTTTTTAAAGCTTAAAAGCAAACTCGAGGCCGAGGGGCTGTTCAGTGCGGATCGCAAACGCGGCTTGCCGCTGATGCCCAAGGCCATTGGTGTGGTCACGTCACTGGGTGCAGCTGCACTGCATGACGTGGTGACGGCCTTGCAGCGACGGGTGCCGCACATTGCAGTCGTCATTTACCCGGCAAGCGTACAGGGTGCTCAAGCGTCAGGCGAGCTGCGTGACGCCTTGCTGAAGGCCTACCAACGCCGCGAGGTGGACGTGCTTTTGCTGGTGCGTGGTGGCGGTGCAATGGAGGATTTGTGGGCGTTTAACGACGAGGCTCTGGCTCGTACCATCGCCGAGTCACCCCTGCCCATCATCAGCGGCGTGGGGCATGAAACGGACTTCACCATCGCTGATTTTTGCGCCGATGTGCGTGCCCCAACACCCACGGCTGCAGCTGAGTTGTGCGCCCAGCCGCAAGGCGTTTGGCTAGGTGTCCTGGATGCCATGGCTGAGCGCCTGCAAAATGGCGTTGAAAGGCGTTTACAGGCCAGCAGCCAGCGGCTGGACATTGCAGCATCAACCCTGGGCCGACCTTCTCATTTCGTGACGCGCCAGCAAGCCCGGCTGGCATCAAATCAGCAGAGTCTGCGACATGCCCAACGATGGGCTTTGGGCCAGCTGCAGACCCGTTTGGGCTTGCTACATGCCCGCTTTGGCCAAGCGGTGGCGCGCTGCACAGCACAACCCAAAGACCGCTTGGGCAATGCCTGCCTGCGTCTTGAGCTCTTGAGCCCGCATCTCGTGCTTCAGCGCGGTTACGCATGGCTGTCCAGCGCCGAAGGTCAGGCCATTACCCGCGTGGGCCAGGCGCATACCGGCCAAGCCGTTCGCGCTACCCTGATGGATGGACAGGTTGATTTAACGGTGGCAAGCCCTCGTCTGATTTAGTTTTTACAATAATTCTGGTAAGCTTTTTAGTCAAAGCGCTTTTGCGCCGGCCTTACCTTTTTTAGCCCCACAACCCAAAGGAAAATCATGGAACACCAACTGCCCCCACTGCCTTATGCTATCGACTCGCTAGCCCCCAATTACAGCCAGGAAGCGTTCGAATATCACCACGGCAAACACCACAACGCTTACGTGGTAAACCTCAACAACCTGCAAAAAGGCACTGACTTTGAAGCCATGACGCTCGAAGAAATCGTCAAAAAATCAAGCGGTGGCGTGTACAACAACGCAGCCCAGGTTTGGAACCACACCTTTTTCTGGAGCTGCATGAAGCCTTCCGGCGGCGGTGAGCCATCTGGCGCACTTGCCGCTGCGATCAATGCCAAATTTGGCTCTTACGCCGCTTTTAAAGAAGCGTTTGTCAAATCTGCGGTCGGCAATTTCGGCTCAGGCTGGACGTGGCTGGTTAAAAAAGCTGATGGCTCGGTTGACATCGTCAACACCGGCCCAGCCGGCACACCCCTGACCACTGCCGATAAAGCCCTGATGACGGTTGATGTGTGGGAGCACGCTTACTACATAGACTACCGCAACATGCGCCCGAAATTCGTCGAAACTTTCCTGGCCAGTCTCGTCAATTGGAGCTTTGCCGAGGCCAACTTCGCCTGATACCCTTGTCGGGTATTGAAAAGGGCCGACTCAAGAGTCGGTTTTTTTTATTTCTGCGCCTGAAACACCGGGCCTTGCAGCTTGGATCCAGCCTTGATGCCTTTTTTGGCAAACCAACCCTTGTTCATTTCCAGCACGTAGCGCACCGGCTTGGCTGAACAGTGACCGTCAAGCGTTTGCGGTTTCATGTCTTCAATGTTGACGATGGTACCGTCGTCTGCAATGAACGCGGCACTCAGTGGCAGCAGTGTGTTTTTCATCCAGAAGCATTGCTGCGTTGCCTGCTCGAACACAAAAATCATGCCTTCGTGCTGCGGCATGTCCTTGCGGAACATCAAGCCGGTCTGTCGTTGCTCAGATGTGGCTGCAACCTGAACGTCGAGGCGGTGCATGCCCGCTGCCAGTTTGACGCGTTCCAGGCTCATTTGTGGAGCATCTTGCGCCTGTGCGGCAAGCGAAATTGCCGATAAGGGCGCGATGGATGCAATTAACAAGACGCTTTTGACGGACAAATTCAGTTTGAATGTCATGGTGGCAAACAATAGTTAATGGATCAATGAAATAAAACATAAACCAATTGATTCAAGGAACCAAAAAAAATGCCCGCACTAGGCAGGCATTTTTGAGCAGCAGCTAATTACTTGGCAGCTGGCTTGACTTCAGCTTTCACTTCAGCTTTTGCAGCTGGCTTGGCTTCAGCTTTCTTGGCGGCAGCGGCTTCCATTTTTTCTTTTTTGGCCATTGCAGCTTTTTCTTTCTTTGCGGCTTTGGCAGCAGCTTTTTCTTCTTTGGTCATTTTGGCTGGCTTGGCAGCAGCCTTGACTGCTGGCACTGCAGGAGTTGCAGGCATTGCTGGGGTAGCAGGCGTTGCTGGGGTAGCAGGCATTGCCGGCATAGCTGGCTTGGCAGGCGTGGCTGGCATTGCGGGCTTGGCATCAGCAGCCATAGGTGCGCCAGCGTGCGAAGCGGCAAAGGTAGAGGCCGCAAACAGGCCGGTGATCAGTGCAGCAAG
>Ga0123339_10001346_pt1 | contig 17138 bp, 17 predicted proteins | sample lystaG_FD_89956 | JGI IMG/M metagenome (GOLD analysis project Ga0123339, IMG submission 89956) | Glacier valley bacterial and archeal communities from Borup Fiord, Nunavut, Canada, to study Microbial Dark Matter (Phase II) -... | ecosystem: Environmental > Aquatic > Freshwater > Ice > Glacier ... | reverse complement strand
TTTCAGAAGTCTTGTCGTTTACGATCTCAAAAATCATGAAGAGAACACTTTACCACTATACGAATATAGCGAAAGCGCCAATCCCATGGAGCAGAAAAAGAACGTTGTCTCAGTATCTGAATGTAGGGAAGAAACCTAATCCATGGAGCAACAAAAGAAGTCTGTATCAGTACGAGAACATAGGAAAGTCAGGACCCTTATGGAAAAAGCAGAGAAGCCTATATCAGTATGAGAACATAACAGATGATCCACCCTTTCCATACATCTCAAAGATCTCTGCATCAAGAGGTCCAGCTGGATCGGTACTAACGATCTATGGGAATGGATTCGGATATTCCTATGGGTCAGACGCCACAAACCCGGATCGTTTTCTAAGAAGCTATAGCGGTTCTGGTTACATCAATGACCTGATGTGCAGCATTCTCTCCTGGTCCTGGAATGAGATTGTGTTCCAGATCCCATCTGAAGCGGAAAGCGGACCCATAAAGGTCAGATTGTCCGATCCAACAGTGAGAGACAGCAATGTGAAAGGTTTCGAGGTCTTTGCAGGAATCCCTACAGATGATATTGGTATAGAGCTTTTCGTCTATGCAAGGGAGAATCCCAATACTATACTTTGTCAGTTGGATGGAGCTTTCAACAAAGCTTTCCAGATGGTTCAGAACAATGCAGGATCCGGAAGCTTTTCCATAAGCCGGTATGACCGGTTCGGAGGCAACAGTGAGTTCATAAGAGATCAGAACTTCGTGCTTGTAAAACTGGACGGCAATCCGATCTTCAAATGGATCATTGAGGCGAAGAAACCAAACTACGTGGACCCTTCGGAACAACAGGTCATCGAGGTCAGTGGACGAGGAATACTTTCGATGCTGGGATGGGCAGTGATTTACCCTGAAAATCTTGCGGAACCAGTTCTGGACAGGACATTTACAGGGACAGCAAGTACAGTCCTAAGAACATTAATATTAGAAGCACAGGCAAGGGGAGGACTGAAGGGGCTCTCCATCGGATGGGATGAGGATAAGGATAGCTTAGGAAACATTTTCACAGAGAGCATCAATCTCTCGTTTCGTGTAGGGACTCCACTGACAGAGATCATCACAAAATTCACGGAGGGACTCGGGTATTTCGATGTCGAAATGTCTCCGGACTTAAGACTGAAAATCTATAAAAGCAAGGGAGAAGATCTTCATGAGGGGATCATCTATCGACCAGGACAAGCCATACTAAGTCATCAGAATCAGAGTGATGGTACATCTTTGGTAAACGAAGTGCTGATTGAAGGAAGTGAGAAGTCCATCGCAGTAGCCTCAAATACACAAAGCCAAATAAGTTATGGTCGCAGAGAAGGTTATCTTTCTGCAAGTAATCTCTTGGGAGGTCTTTCAGAATACGGACAGGCCTATCTAAGTCGAGCTGCTTTTCCTATATGGGGAATACAAGGAACTGTGACAAGGTTCACGGATACGGAAGGTAGAAAAATCAAGCCATTTGAGACATACCTCATCGGAGACTGGATCGGATGGAACATTCCACCAGAAGGTTCAGATGTTGTGGGTTTTGAAGCAATTCTTCGTGTGAAGGGTATTACAGTAAGTGAAGACAATGATACGGGAGATCTGAAGTATACCCTGGATCTTCACAATGCAATGCTCGAGCATGAAATCAAACTGACCCAAAAGGTGGAAAGGATGTCCCAGTACAGCGGTGGTTCTGATGTTTTATCTGTTGCACCATCCAGCTGCAGCGGCTATTCGACTAATGAAGTCAATACGCTTCTGGCGAGTAAAGCGAATACGGTTCATCATCATGCTTTTACAGATCTTGTGGACGCGCCTGAGAGTCTTGCGCCTGGAAAAGTCATCATAGTGAATGAGGAAGGAAATAAGCTGATTCTTGATGACCGGGAGAAACCTGTAGCATTCTTTCAGAGCGTACTCAAAGCAAAGATCGGGACTAATTTCAAAGCAGAGATTGAATCAGCATCTGTTGCAGGTAATGGTATCACGCTTGATACAGCAAATCATACAATTATTATCGGAGAGCCAGGTAAATATAGTATTAGTTTCAATCAGGTTGCATCCACATCCGGTGAAGCAAGTCTGATGTTAAGAAAAAACAACTTAGGATTAAAACGAGCTTTGTCACTTAATGCTATTAAATTAAATCATAGCGGGTCACTACTTATGGTATGTGATGCTGATGATGAACTTGATTTTTATTGGAACGGAACAGTCACAGAAGCAATGGCTGGAATGGATTCTTCTATCTCAATATTAAAAATATGATATTCATCTAGTCACATCTGAAGTGTTATATCCGGATGTGATTTTTGTATTTCAAGAAAGTGAGGAAAAAGTCATGAAAGAAATATGGAACGTGACGCAAGTTGTATTTGCAGCAATTGGTGGTTGGCTCGGGTGGTTTCTTGGTGGTTATGACGGGTTTCTACATGCCCTGGTTGCCTTTGTGGCGATAGACTATCTGCTCGGAGTCATGTGCGGAATACTAGAAAAGCATCTTTCCAGCGATATCGGTGCTCGGGGCATCTTCAAGAAGGTGGTACTGTTTACTCTGGTTGGAGTGGCGCATATACTTGATCAAAATATCATCGGCGATGGAGGTGCTATTAGAACCGCAGTAATATTTTTCTACCTTTCAAATGAAGGCATCAGCATCATTGAAAATGCCACTAGACTTGGACTTCCTATTCCGGAGAAGCTACGTAATGTTCTGGAGCAGCTAAAAGATGGTGGTGATAAAGACGGAACAAAATAATCAGTTGTTTTGCCATTTGAGCGTTTTCTGCATAGGTAAGTTATGGAGGTGTTCAAATGGTATTTATTAATTGCACTTACTGCAAAGAACCTTTATGCGTGATCAATTACAAACTGAGTATAAGTGATCAGATGGTGATCAGAACATACAGTGATGAGTGTTCTTATTGTCATAAGGAGCTTAACTTCATCTGGCATGATAATGCTGATCAGATATTTGAAGAAGGAAAATTGGACTTTGATGAATAAGAAACTGTCATCTCCATATAATACATTGTGGAGGGGATAGGAATGACAAAACACAAATGTGCTTGCGGGACCAGTCTGGTTCTTACAAAGTATAAGATTCATCTTGAAATGAGTCTGACTTTTAGAGACTACAATGAAACATGTCCCGCTTGCGGTAAGGAAATTGAGGTAAGAGATCTGAATGATGAGGATCTCAAAGAACAGGAATATTTATGCTGATAGAAGCGTCATAGGATAAAACCTATGGCGTTTTCATTTTGAGAAAAATACAAAGAAATGCTCGAAGTGTTTATGCTTCAAACCGTAGGAGGTAAAATAATGAATCTTAGAAAGCTTATTCTTACAGAAAATGCATGCTATAAAGCAGGCAGAAAAATAACCCCTAAAGGAATTATGGTTCATAGCACTGGTGCAAACAATCCATATCTTCGGAGATACATAGGGCCAGATGATGGTGTTCTCGGAGCGAACCAGTACAACAATCACTGGAATCAGGATAAGCCTAATGGTCGAGAAGTTTGTGCCCACGCTTTTATAGGTAAGGTTAAGAATGGCACTGTTGCAACCTATCAGACACTGCCATGGGATCATAGAGGATGGCATGCAGGCGGCGATGCAAATGATAGCTATATTGGTTTTGAAATATGCGAGGATAATCTAACCGATGCAACGTATTTCAAAGCAGCTTACAATGAAGCCATAGAATTATGTGCGCATCTTTGTAAACTCTATGGTCTGACCGAGAAAGACATCATTGGTCATTACGAAGGCCATCAAAAAGGAATCGCAAGCAACCACGGAGATCCAAAGAACTGGTTTCCAAAGCATGGAAAGAGTATGGATACTTTCAGATACGATGTGAAAAAATTGTTAGCCCTCCCTAATCCACCCACTGTCGTAAAGCTTTACCGTGTTCAAGTTGGAGCTTATCGCGTAAAATCAAACGCAGAGGCCATGTTGGCTATAGTAAAAGCAGCTGGATTCACTGATGCTTTTATCAAAATCGAATAGGTAAGCATCATGCCCTTGGAGGTCAAAAACTTCTGAGGGCATTATTTTTTTGCTTATTTCACAAGATCGTCAGATTTCCATTCCTACCATGGCTACCAGATAGAGGGGAGAAAATAATTACCCTTTAGAAAGAGGTGAAGGATATGAAACACAACCTGAAAATCAGTGTTTCAAAAATGCCACAGACAGGCGGAATTGTTACTTGCCGTAATGTCACCGTAAGGGAGCGCATTCTACGTTTCCTCCTTGGAGATAAACAGCGTGTAACGATTCTGATTCCAGGAGATAGCGTCCAGGAACTTTCCATCTGTGAGACTACGAAAGGAGGAAATGAACTTGAGCAAAGTAAAGTTACTGCTTGATGTGGTAAGCGATATGCGAAGCCTTGCAGACAGCATAGAAGCGGTTTGTAAGGCAATGATGGAAAATGATGCTGCACCTAAAGAAGTGCCTACCACAAAGACAGAAACAGCAAAAGAGCCGGATATCCCACTTGAAAAAGTTCGTATGGTGCTTGCCGAAAAGAGCCAGCTTGGTTTTACTGCCGAAGTCAGAGAAATTATCGGGAAGTATGGTGCTGATAAGTTAAGTGCTGTTGACAAGGCTTACTATGCTGACATCTTGAAAGATGCGGAGGTTCTTGGAAATGGGTAATCACGCAATATTATCTGCATCTTCATCACACAGATGGCTTCATTGTTTGCCATCTGCAAGGCTTGAACTTGAGTTTGAAAATACAAGTGGAGATGCGGCAAAAGCCGGTACTGCAGCACACGAACTCTCGGAACACAAACTAAAAAAAGCACTCCGAATCAGAAGTAAGAGGCCCGTATCAGAGTATGATTCGGATGAAATGGAAGAGTGTACAGATGACTATGTTACTTTCATTATGGAGCAGGTAGAACTTGCAAGAAAGTCCTGCACAGATCCTATCGTTCTTATCGAACAACGTCTTGATTTCTCTTGTTATGTACCAGATGGTTTTGGGACAGGAGATTGTGTAATCATCTCAGATGACAGGCTTCACATAGTGGATTTCAAATATGGAATTGGAGTGCTTGTGGACGCAGAGAACAATCCACAGATGAAACTGTATGCATTAGGTGCTCTTGAGATTTATGACAGTCTCTATGATATCAAGGAAGTTTCAATGACTATATTCCAACCACGAAGAGAAAATGTCAGCACCTGGACTATTCCAGTAGATGAACTTAAAGCCTGGGCAGAAGAGGAGCTAAAACCAAAGGCAGCAAAAGCTTATCAAGGTGAAGGTGAATATACCCCTGGTCCTTGGTGTAGTTTCTGCAGAGCATCCACCAGATGTCGTGCGAGGGCTGATGAAAAGCTCAAACTTGTACAGATGGAGTTTAAGATGCCACCTTTAATTACAGATAGTGAGATTGAAGAAATTCTAAGCATTATTCCTGATCTTACGAAGTGGGCAAATGAAATAACTGCTTATGCGACAGATGCAGCAGTTAATCATGGTAAAGAGTGGAGTGGTTTTAAAGTTGTGGAAAGTCGCTCAGTTCGCAAGTACAAAGATGAAGATGCTGTTGCAGAAAAAGCTATTGAAAGGGGATATAAGGATATTTACCGTAAGAGCCTTATTCCTTTGACAGAGATGCAAAAACTGATGGGCAAAACCAAATTCGAGGAAATACTCGGTGGCCTCATTGTAAAACCACCGGGCAAGCCGACTCTTGTTCCTGAAACAGATAAAAGGGTTGCTATGAACGTAACAAACGCAAAAAACGAATTTAACGAAATTATGGAGGAATGATCATTATGAAAAACAATATGAATAGAACGAAGGTTATTACAGGTGCAAATACAAGACTCTCCTACTTCCATGGGTGGGAGCCAGTTTCCGTCAACGGTGGAGCTGAAAAGTATAGCGTATCTTTACTCATTCCAAAGGACGATACAGAAACCATTAACGCAGTAAATGCTGCCATTGATGCTGCTATTGAAGATGGCATCGCAAAGTTTGGTGGTAAGAAGCCTAACAAGGCTGCGATAAAAATTCCTTTGCGTGATGGAGATCTGGAGCGTGACGACGAGGCATATAAGGGACATTATTTTATCAATGCCAATAGCAAAACCGCTCCACAGATTGTGGACAAAAGTGTTAATCCGATCTTGGATCGTGGTGAGGTGTACAGCGGTTGCTATGCCAGAGTTTCTCTTAATTTTTATGCATTTAACTCCAATGGAAATAAAGGCGTGGCGTGCGGACTTGGCAACATTCAGAAGATTAGAGATGACGAGCCTCTTGGCGGAAAAAAATCTGCAGCAGATGATTTTACAACTCTTGCAGACGATGACTTCCTTGGCTAACAGAAATGGTCACTTGATGGTGGTGGAGGTATTCCCTCTGCCACCTGTTTTTTTAGGAATGGAGGCATGCTATGAAGAATCTGGAAATCGATATCGAAACATATTCATCTGTCAATTTGCAAAAGAGCGGTGTTTACCGTTATGTAGAGGCAGATGACTTTGAAATACTACTCTTTGGATATTCTGTTGATGGAGGGGATGTTACAGTGTTTGACCTTACAAAAGGTGAAAAGATACCACAGAAGATACTAGGTGCTTTAATCAATGAAGATGTAACCAAGTGGGCATTTAACAGCCAGTTTGAGCGTGTCTGTTTATCGAGATATCTCGGGTATTCGAATGGAAATTATCTAAATCCATCATCATGGAAATGCTCAATGGTATGGTCTGCCTATATGGGGCTTCCATTATCCTTACTAGGTGTAGGTTCAGTTCTTGGCCTTGAAAAGCAAAAGCTGACGGAAGGTAAGGACCTTATAAGATATTTTTGCATACCGTGTACGCCTACTAAAACAAACGGTGGCAGATCCCGAAATCTACCAAGTGATGATGAAGAAAAATGGCAGAGGTTTAAGGACTATAACAAGAGAGATGTTGAAACGGAAATACAGATACAACAAAGGCTTAGTAAGTTTCCTGTACCAGATGAGATATGGAGTGAATACCACCTCGACCAGGAAATCAACGATCGAGGCATCAAGGTAGATATGGACTTTGTAAAACAGGCTATTGCTATAGATGAGATTTCACGCGCAAAACTGATGGATCAGATGCAGGAAATAACAGAACTTGATAATCCTAACTCAGTACAACAGATGAAAGGCTGGTTTTCCAAAAACGGTCTAGAAACAGACACCCTTGGTAAAAAAGCTGTGGCAGAGCTACTGAAGGATGCACCGGAGTATTTGGCTGAAGTTCTTAAACTCCGTCAGCAACTGGCAAAGTCATCCGTGAAAAAATACAAGGCAATGGAAAATGCTGTTTGTGCTGATTCTAGGGCTAGAGGAATGTTCCAGTTTTACGGCGCAAATAGAACTGGTCGATTTGCTGGAAGGCTTGTGCAATTACAGAACCTGCCACAAAACCATATGATGGATTTAAAAGAGGCTCGAAACATAGTAAAAAGAGGTGATACTGAAGTGCTTGAAATGCTCTATGAAGACATACCAGATACGCTTTCACAACTTATCCGAACGGCTTTTGTACCAAATGATGGCTATAAGTTTATTGTCGCCGACTTCTCTGCTATTGAAGCTCGTGTGCTGTCATGGCTTGCGGGCGAAGAATGGAGAAATGAAGTGTTCGCAGGTGGCGGTGATATTTATTGTGCATCCGCATCACAGATGTTTAAAATCCCTGTAGAAAAGCATGGTGTGAACGGTCATTTAAGGCAGAAAGGTAAGATTGCAGAACTGGCACTTGGCTATGGTGGATCAGTAGGTGCTTTAAAGGCAATGGGTGCTTTGGAGATGGGACTTTTAGATGAAGAACTGAAACCACTTGTTAATGCCTGGAGACAGTCCAATCCATATATCGTAAAATTCTGGTGGGATGTGGACAGAGCAGTTAAGAAATGTATCAAAGAAAAACAATCTCAAGAAATACACAATATTAAGTTTCATACCATGAGTGGGATGCTATTTATCGTCCTTCCTTCTGGCAGACAACTTGCCTATATAAAACCTCGTATTGGTGAAAATATTTTCGGTGGTGAATCTGTCACCTACGAAGGGGTTGGTACCACAAAAAAATGGGAACGCCTTGAAAGCTATGGGCCTAAGTTTGTGGAGAATATCGTCCAAGCAATATCCCGTGATATTTTGATGCATGCCATGAAAACACTAGGCACCTGCCATATAGTGGCTCATGTACACGATGAAGTTATTATTGAGGCAGATCCTCATATGTCCCTTGATGTGGTATGTCAGCAGATGGGTAGAGTTCCTACCTGGGCAAAGGGACTACTACTTGATGCAGATGGTTATGAATGCGATTTTTATAGGAAAGATTAGTTTAAACATCAGATTTCACCTCCCGCCGTGGCTACCAGGTAGGAGGTGCTTTTTTATGAAGATTATTGAAGTGAAAGATGGCTGCCCTATCAAAGGTGAGACAGAACCGATGACAGAAGAACAGTTACAGAGAGAATACGACTTTTATATAGCAGAAAGCATTATCGGGATGCTCCATAAAGAAGGCAAGATTACGGAGGGTGAATTACACAAAATATCGTTATTAAATCGACAGAAGTTCTCTCCGAAGTTAGCCGAGATTATGGCTTAAACGCTTGCTATTATCGCCATGTAGAGTGATATATGTAATGAAAGAAAGTGAGGTGAGACAATGAAGAAGATAACGAAAATAGATGAAATGTCTAAATCACAATTTTCAATAAACAAGCTTCGAGTGGCCGCTTATGCCAGAGTTTCAACAGATAGTGATGAGCAGCTAGAAAGCCTTAAAGCGCAGCGGGAACACTACGAAAAATACATTAAATCCAATCCAGAATGGGAGTTTGCAGGGATCTATTATGACGAAGGGATATCAGGGACCAAGAAGGAAAAACGACCTGAACTTCTCCGAATGATTCTTGATTGTGAAAGTGATCGTATCGATTTTATTATCACCAAATCCATAAGCCGTTTTGCACGAAATACCACGGATTGCCTAGAATTAGTAAGGCAGCTTATAGCTATCGGTGTTTTCATTTATTTTGAGAAAGAGAATCTGAATACGGGCGATATGGAGAGCGAGTTAATGCTTTCTATTTTATCAGGGTTTGCTGCAGAAGAGTCTGCATCGATTTCGCAGAACGCAACATGGTCAATCAATAAAAGATTTCAAAAAGGCAACTACATTATTGGCAGTCCACCTTATGGTTATGCCAATGTAAATGGTGAGATGGTCATTGTTTCAGAAAAAGCTGAAATCATTAAACGTATTTTTTCAGAGTGCCTTTCAGGCAAAGGTGGCAATGTTATCGCAAATGGCCTAAACAGGGACAAGATTCCTGCAAGAAGGGGAAATAATTGGACTACGGGCACGATTATCCATATGCTCCGAAATGAAAAATACAAAGGGGATGCGCTTTTCCAAAAGACATATACGGATAGCAATTACAATCGTCGCTTCAATAACGGTGAGAAAGACCAGTTTTACTGCAAAAATCATCATGAGCCCATTGTCAGCAGAGAAGTATTTTCTAAGGCACAAAAGCTTATAACAGAAAGAGCGAAGAATAAGAGTAAGGCAGTTGACAAAAAAGCTTATCAAAACAGATACGTATTAAGTGGCAGAATCATCTGCGGAGAGTGCGGTTCCAAGTTTAGGAGAAAAACAAACTACTCTGTTGGCAGAAGCTATATTGTGTGGAGTTGCAAAGGACATATTGAGAATAAAGATAGCTGCTCCATGTTGTTTTTACGTGACGGAGAGATAAAAGCAACATTTGCAACAATGATGAATAAGCTTGCCTATAGCAGAAAGATCATACTGGGGCTACTTTATGATTTTATAAATAAAATTGATGAAGAATGCGACCTTGAAAGAATTGATGCTATCGATAAGCATATGGAGCAATTAACTGAAGAGCGTAATACGCTTATTGGTCTTATGACAAAAGGGTTTCTTGAACCAGCACTTTTTAGAAAGGAACGAAATGCTCTGGATATAGAAATAAAAAATCTAACTTCTGAGAAAACGAACCTGGTTGTGTCATTTACGAGTGGCACATCACAGGCAGATGAGGTAAAGGCGCTTCTCGATTATGTGTCGGAAGATAAGTTTGATGGCAATTATAAGGACGAGGCATTTGAAAAGTTTGTAGAAAACATAATTGTAAATTCAAGGGATGAACTGACATTCAAATTGAAATGTAGGATTTCCCTTAAAGAAAGGGTGGTGAGGTAAATGGCCTATGTACCATATGGATATACAATTACGGATGGAGTTGTTATTGTCGATGAAAAGGCAGCAGATCAGGTTAGGGTATTTTTTGAAAAATACATTTCAGGGTTTTCACTTGCTGTGGCCGGCGAACAGGCAGGTATTGAAAAAACCCATTCATCGATGGGGCTTATTTTGAAAAACGTCCATTATCTCGGTAATGATGTGTATCCAGCAATCATAGATAAAGAAACATTTAATAAAGCTGAAGACGTAAGAAATAAACGTGCGAAGGACTTAGGGAGGATTGTAGAGCTTGCCGCTTTCACTTCTCCTTCGCCTTTAGAACGATTCAAGATGAGAAAACCAGAAGGTAAACTTCCAGATGATCCCGTAACGCGAGCGGAGTACCTTTATAGTCTTATAGAAAGTGAGGTTTAACGTGGTTGAAAAAAATATAACTGTAATTCCAGCACGAAAAAGGGTCGGAAGTACAACCGCAAAAGAAGAAATAAAGAAACTTCGTGTTGCTGCTTATTGTCGTGTTTCTACTGAAACTGAAGAGCAGAACTCTAGCTATGAGGTACAGGTTTCACATTATACGGAATTTATAAAGAAAAATGCTGAATGGGATTTTGCAGGCATATTTGCAGATGACGGCATTTCAGGCACTAACACGAAAAAACGAGAAGAGTTCAATCGTATGATTGATGAGTGCATGGAGGGTAACATTGATCTGGTTATTACAAAATCCATAAGTCGATTTGCCCGTAATACTCTGGACTGCCTAAAATACATTAGACAACTCAAGGATAAGAACATTTCTGTATTTTTCGAGAAGGAGAACATCAACACAATGGATGCCAAGGGGGAGGTGCTGCTTACCATTATGGCATCCCTTGCACAGCAAGAAAGTCAGAGCCTTTCTCAGAATGTTAAACTCGGAATTCAATATCGATATCAACAAGGGAAAGTCCAGGTCAACCATAATCGATTTATGGGGTATACAAAAGATGACGAAGGCAACTTGATCATTGTTTCCGAAGAGGCTGAAGTCATAAAATGCATTTACAGAGAGTATCTTGAGGGTAAAAGCCTAGCAGGCATTGGCAGAGATCTTGAGAATGATGGTATTTTAACAGCTGCAGGAAAACCTAGATGGCGACCGGAGACCATAAAGAAGATTCTTATGAACGAAAAATATATCGGTGATGCTCTTTTACAGAAGACCTTCACAGTGGATTTTCTCACAAAGAAGAGGGTCAAGAATGAAGGCCATGTCCCACAGTATTATGTTGAAAATAACCACGAGGCTATCATACCAAAGGGACTTTATTTACAGGCTCAGGAAGAACTTCATCGCAGAAATAACATTTACACAGGAGCAGATAAAAACAAAAGGCTGTATAGCAGTAAATACGCGTTGAGTAGCATAACCTTCTGCGGGGACTGTGGGGACATTTACCGACGGGTCTATTGGAATATACATGGTAGAAAAGAGTTTGTTTGGCGATGCGTTACTAGAATCGATCAAGGTCCTGAAGTCTGTAACAGCCGAACTGTAAAAGAAGGCGATTTATATGATGCGGTTATGAATGCCATTAATAAACTCCTTGCTGGTGGAGATAACATGATAAGAACACTAGAAGAAAACATTCATGCGGTAATTGGCGACACTACAGAGTATAAAATTTCAGAAATAAATACCTTACTTGAAGAGAAGCAGAAAGAAGTAATCAGCCTTGCCAACAAGAGGAAAGATTACGAATTTCTCGCAGATGAGATTGATAAGCTCCGTGAGAAGCGACAGAATCTTCTTGTGGAAGATGCATCCTTAAGTGGTGAGAATGACCGAATCAACGAACTAATAGGATTTATACGCAGGAACAAATATCGCACACTACTGTATGATGATGCGCTTGTTAGAAAGCTGATCCAAAGCGTCACGGTGTATGAAGAGCACTTTGTAATAAGCTTTAAGTCTGGTATTGAAATTAAAGTGTGAAAGGCAGACATAATAGCCCACGACTCAATGGTAGAGTTGTGGGTATTTTTATGATTTAAATTGTGGAAATATTAGAAAAATAGTTGTGATAATGAACATTATGATTTAGTGTGATATTAAGAGTGTCAGTGTTAATAAAAATTATTACGAGAGGAGTTAATATTATGGGAAAGTATACTGATGATGATATTAGAAACTGCAAAAAGATAACATTGAAGATAGCAGGTGACTACCTTGGGATTTCGCCTAATGCAGTTGGTATTGGTATGCGAAACAATCTGCTTCCGATCGGTATTGCTATTCATAATGAGGACAAGGATCGTAGATTTAGTGAAAGCTGGTCTTACAACATCGTGGCAGAAAGATTGATTGCTTATAATCACGGAACTATCTCAGAAATCCATGTCCAGAACATTGAGAAAGCGTTAGATAAAATTGTTGAAGAATTCTCAAGCCTTAAGCAAGAATTGCTTTTTATATTAAGCGAAAACGAAGAAGCAGAGATCTAGAACTCTTTGAGTTTGCGTTTTCGCTAGGTAAATATAAAGATCAAGCATCAAAATACTTACGAAATAAAAAGTCGGGTGATAAAAAATGATGATGAAATTTCCTAGAGAAAGACTATACAAAGAAATTTGGCAAATTAGTGCAAGACAAGTAGCGGACAAATATGGGTTAAAATATGCAGATCTATTAAAAAAATGTAAAGAGAATGTTATTCCTCTTCCTAATGGTAAGTACTGGTATAATAAGAATAACAGATTAGATATACAAGAACTTATCATTGCGTTACCGTATTCCGATATCGAAGAAATTGAAGTTGAGAAACAGGGTATAAGGATTAAAAAAGAAAAAGTCGAAGTAGTGGAAAATCCAGTTATTCAAAAAGAAATTAATGAAGCCTATACAGAAAGTAACACTGAGTCAGGCTCAAATAAGTTTTTGTTTAACGTAGAAGGAGTGCGCAGTTCATTAGATTTTTTAGAGGTTGATAAAGTTGAAACCATTATTTCTGTATTGTCTTCATTTGAGGTAAGAGAGAATAAAAGATTACACAAAAAGGTTTCTGCTTACAAAGAAAGTGTTGATAATTGGAATAAACGAGTAAAAGCTGCAGAACGAAGTTACTATGATCCTAAGTATCAACGTAATACATTAGAACAACCCAAATTTATAAAAGAAGTTTCAAGTCAACAATTGCCTAGATTGTATCGGTTATTGGACACTTTATTTACCATATTTGAACAGGTTGGAGAAATTGTTACTAATGATTTATGTATTCGAATTGGTGAAGACGCCGTTTCTTTTGAAATAATTGAGAGTACAGATAAAATAAATCATGAGTTAACCAAAGAAGAAGCGCTGCAACTGGTGAAATACAATGATGATGTGAAAAGGCATAACTATGCTTCAAAACCAAATATTCGAAAATATGATTACATTCCTAATGGCGCTTTTAGAATTAAAATGTCAAATGGTAAATATATCAAAGATACAAAAACAAACAAATTGGAAGATGTGATCCCTGAAATAGTACTTCAATTTTATCAATGTTATATTGAAATTCGTGCTCATAGAGAAGAGTGGGAAGAAACACAGCGTATACGTGAAGAAGAGAGAAATAAAGCTAGATTACTTCAAGAACGTATAGATCAAGAGAAAAAGAAGACTAGAGAGCTTTTTAATATTCTTACAGACTATAAACTTGCCAATGAAATTAGAAAGTTTGCGGATGTTCTGATAGAAAGTAGCACAACTGATAATGAAACCATTCAATGGATCTTGAAAAAGGCTGACTGGGTTGATCCTACAGTTTCGATTGAAGATGAATTATTGGGAAAAAGAGAACACCAGAAATCTAATGAAGAAAAAGATAAATATCTAAAAGAGGAAAAGTATTATTGGTGAAAATATTAAATGGCATTAATTCGGTTTAATTGTAATTTGAGTGAGTGGAGGAATTAATTTTTGGAAGGGTTATTATGTAATATATACAAAAGATACAACCAATTTGATAATCAAAATAATGTTATCACTGTACAAAATCAATACACGATGATTAAGATTTATCGAGAAGGTAAAAGCAACCTTGTTGATATAGAAACTCAAATAGGAAAGATCGAATCACAACGAATTCGCGATTCGATTGACAGTTCTCAAGGATTTCTATTTGAAAGTCATTTTATTCAGCCTAAATCAATGATTATAAGAGTTTACCTTTTGGAAATTATTGCTAGATCAATTCCGAAAAGTTTTTATGATCGAATTAATTATAATGCTGATTCAATTATAGAGTTAACAATGGCAATAACGCTATACTATATAGGATTGCAAACTTATAAATTTTCAGATATGAAACTTCCAGAGACACAAAAGAGAAATATTATAGGCAGAACCGATTTTTATTTTGGAATTCAAGAATTAGAAAAGGTGCGTGGCAAAACAAACCGAGAAGAACTAGAAAAATATCTCACTTTATTTTCAAAAGATGTTAATAAAGTGCAAGAAACTGATACATTGGGATTATATATGGATAAAGAGAATGCTTTTATTATTTGCATAGATGAGTATTTGGATTATATTATTTTTGAACTTGAAAGTATTTTTTTTAGTAGCTCAACGAAAGAGGAGTACTCGGAGTATATCGAAACTAAAGGAATTGCGTTTGAAAATTTAGTTCATGGTATTACAAGAAACTTTGTAGAAAAAAGTTATCATACTTTATATTATTATCCAAATGGTAATCAAAAAATTGAACTGGATGTCTTACTAAAAGATGGAGATGATATTGCCCTCTTAGAATGTAAATCAGGCACTTTTAACACCTTTGGAATTGATAAAGATGAAATATTGAAACTTAAAATACAGAATAAGACGAAGAAAGCATATAAGTCCCTTAAAACAGTCTTGAAATACATAGAAAAGTCTGGTGAATATTGCTTTAAATGTCAACAAGGAAAGATACTTGGCAATTCATCTAATCCAATAGCCATTCATGTATCGATGTATCCTATGGATTTCATTTCTTCAAATATGCATGCGCTTTTCCCCCAATATTATGAGGTTAATAATCCGATTCTTACAATTTCTATAGAACATTTATTTGCTATTCTACTAGATTCAAATATAAACAAGAGAAATATTTTCAGTTATTGGAAATTGCGCAAAAATGATATTTTAAAATTTCCAAAAATATATTTTGATATTAATGAGTTAGATCTTTATTATCAAATAAATAAAGGGGAAAACACAATATTGGCAGAGCTAAAAAATAAAAATGTCTTATCTGGTATGAATCCAGACTTAAAAATAATTTCAACTTTTAGTAATCAATTCGGAGATGAAGTTAGGCCTGCCTCTAATGCTATAAAAATGTTGGATTCCTTTTTACTTGGAGGCGTATTTGAACATGGAAAAAAGTCCTTCGGGATTAACAAGAGATATTTAAAAAGTTTAAAAGATTATCTAAAAGAGATCAATTAATATGTAGAATGCTTTATAGAAAAGTAATGGAAGTCATGAGAACAAAATAATGCAGGTGAAAGAAATGAGTAAAAAAATAGGGCGAAATGAATCGTGTCCTTGTAGTAGTGGGAAAAAGTATAAAGACTGTTGTATTAACAAATCAAAACAAGAAGTGTATTTTTATGCAATTAATGAATCAACTAACAATTTAAAGAATGATTCTCGTAGAAAAGAATGTATGCATCCTGACAATAGTAAATGCAGGGGAAAAATTATAAAGGCGCATGCAATACAGAATAATAGGATTTTAAAGAAACTGTCTACTGATGGCATGCTAGTTACAATGGATGGAACCGAATTTTTGATATTTCAAACCAGTGATTTAAAAGGTAGGAAAATTGCAACAACATTCTCTGGATTTTGTCAATATCATGATAAATCGACTTTTCAGGATATTGAAGATAAAGAATTCGAATCTAGTAATAAACAGATATTTATATTTACATATAGAACAATGGCTTGGCATTATCATAAGAAGTTAGAACAACTTAATGCTCATAACATAATGATTCATAGGATGCAGAAATTTGGATATAATTTTGATGAAGATAGTGAAGTTTTAATGCTAAGTAGATCTTTCAATTTAGGTGCACAAGATAATGAATGCGAAAAAGATGAATTTGATGCAATTTTATTATCTCAAAATTATGAAGAGGTTAGTCATAGCATGTGGGTATTACCCTATGAAGTAGAATTCACTGTTTCTATGATGCATGAATTAGACTATGATTTATTGGGAAACCAAATCAATGATCTATTAGAGGATGATATAGTCAAGAAGATATATCTGAATATATTCCCCGATAATGGAAAAACATATTTAATATGGTCATGGCTAAATAAGTGGGATTCATTCTATGTTCCATTTTCCAAGCAATTTGAAAATCTAACGACTGAAGATAAGAAGAATTACTTGAATAACATGCTTCCTAGATGGAGTGATTCTATTGTGCTTTCTCCACGATTATGGAATATGTGGGGAACTGAAGTTCAAGATTCATTTATTTCACATGCTAATTTTGAAGTGCTTTATTCCACGCTAGAAGATGAAATGAATGATCATGCTTTTAGGTATATGGATACTCCATGGGATTTATTGATTCAAACTTAATTAGATATGTTCCCACAAACGACAGTCATTATTGGATATGTTCCCATAAACGACCATCAATAAAAATGAGGTCTTTATAGTTGATTTTGACAGCTATGATCTCATCTCCAAGCACGTGGAGACTGTCGTTTTGATGTCAAAAGTGAATACAAATAAGTAAATAAACCCTTAAAGTCAAAGGCTTATTCGGGTGCTATCGTTAAGCGGTAGGTTTGCCCTGAATAGGCCTTTTTTG
>Ga0123339_10001343_pt1 | contig 17151 bp, 15 predicted proteins | sample lystaG_FD_89956 | JGI IMG/M metagenome (GOLD analysis project Ga0123339, IMG submission 89956) | Glacier valley bacterial and archeal communities from Borup Fiord, Nunavut, Canada, to study Microbial Dark Matter (Phase II) -... | ecosystem: Environmental > Aquatic > Freshwater > Ice > Glacier ... | reverse complement strand
TGTTTTGTATGGGTCCTGAGTCCCGCCAAAAAAATGTATACGAACCACGCTTGAGCAAAATCTTCACCCGGTAGGTTTCTGCGAGTTTGTAAAAACGCGACCACCACGACTTCACCCGCAAATTCTCCTGGGGGTATCCGACGCGTAAATATCAGGGCTTGCGACAAGATTACGAAGAATTCTTCGTTTTAGACGTGTTTTTTGCTTTCATCATCAAAGCTCGTTACATCTGAGGGGCAATATCAACATCAGTGCTATTTGGCAACGGTGTAACGGTACTTGGCAGCAGTCCATTTCAGGAAAAACCCTTTACAGAACCCTGTTTTTTCACTTCCAGCCTTTAACCTGGGTCTCGTGACGGCCAAATAGCGCTGAAATTTGCTGCCAAGTACCGTTGGCGGTGACAGACAAGGTTCGTTACATCTGAGGGGCAAAGTTCGTTACATCTGAGGGGAATATAGAGAATTCTCCGTTTCAGATGGTAAATTCCGTAGTCTTATAGACGTCCCATCCGCCAATGCTTCTTCGCAAATTGTCTTCGGGGGATGTGAGGAGATTTCTTCGGGGGATGTGAGGAGATTTGTCAAAAGCTTCGTTCCAGACGGCATATCTCAAATACACCTTTTTGTCGGGGGATGTGAGGAGATTTCTTCGGGGGATGTGAGGAGCATGCCTGCTCAACACCGACTGGAACACCATTTTTTAAATTTACAGTCTTATCGGGGGATGTGAGGAGATTTCTTCGGGGGATATGAGGAGATTTCAATAATTCCCTGTCCAAGCGCTGCTTGAGCCAACCGGGCAACTATTGAGGTCTCGTGGCTCATCTTCGGGGGATGTGAGGAGATTTGTCGGGGGATGTGAGGAGATTTTCGATCCATAGCATTGTCCTGAACAGCTTTTTTTTCATTTTTGTTCCCCCTTTGATTTGATTTGTATTGATTTTTGATGCAATACAAACAAACTTCAAAAACTCGGAGCGCGGGGTTTGGGATGGTCCGGTATACTGGGCTATGCCCAAAACGAATCGCAATCCCGCTTCCGACCGCAATGTCGAAAAAAATGTGTCGTATGCGGGTTTGTTTTCGGCAGTTCGCTCGACCAAAGCGGTGCAGCGCAAGATCGCCTACCGCTTTGAGGACCGGGTGCTCGACATCACCATCGAAAATCCCAACGGCGTGCCGCACGGCAATGACATGGACGTCTACGTAGCCATCCAGACTCTTTATGTGCTGATGGACAAGCCCAGCGATGTGCTCGAGACGACCCCGCTCGAAATTTTGCAGTTCACCCCGCTCGACCCGGCGGGCAAGTCCTACGCTCGCCTGTATCAAGCGCTTGACCGCATCGCGGGTACGGTCGTCACCGTAGATTCGGGGTGGTTTGATCCCTTGAGGCGCAAATCGGTGGGTTTGACCAACAAATTTTCCATGCTCGAAGTGAGTGAACTCGCCTACGAGCGGGGTTCCGACGGGGAGAAACAGGTCAGCGACAAGGCAACCTTGCGGGTCCGGCTGCCCGAACCCGTCCTGCGCAGCCTGCAAGGCGGGTATCACCGTATCCTGGATTTGAAAACGCTGAACCGCCTCAAGGAACCTGCCCAGCGAGCGATGTACCAGATTTTTGACGCCCACCGCGCCAATTCGGATGGCAGCCACCGCGAGCTGCTCAGCTTCACCCTGCTTGAACTCAAGGTGCTGCTCGGCCTGCCGGAGCGCATCGACAACGCTAGACGCACCCTGCTCGATTCGTGTAGCGGACTCAAAGAAGCCGGGGTGCTCAAAGAGTTCACCGTCGAGGGCGAACGTTGGCTCGAGCGCTGGACGCTCAGTTTCAACACGGTGCTCGACCCGGACGTGCAAATCGCTCTCGAGCTGCTTCGGAGCCTGCGGGTCTCCGGCAAGATGGCGCTGATTTACGCCGCAAAGTATCCTTTGAGCACGATCAAGACGGTGGTCGAGTTCGTCCGCCTCGAGCAGGAAAAGCGCAAGTCCAGTGCGTCGCCCGTGATCAATCCCGCAGGCATGACCATCGACATCCTCAAAAAGCCCGGTCAGTATCCGGACCTGTTCCCCCCTGGCGTATCAGGAGTACCAATGAGCGCGTTGCCCCAGACGTTAAAAGTCAGGGAGACTGCAGCACCGGCCTTGCTCACGCGTCAGGAGATGATGGCGGGCCTTCCGGTGCTGCTCCAGTCCATCGGCAAAAAGCTGGACTACAGCAAACTCTCGAGCGACGAACTGCGCCACTTCTCGACCGAAGCTATCCGTCAGGTGGGCCAAAAAGACCAGATCGCCGAACTGCGAACCCAGGTAGAGGAGCGACTTAAAACGCTCATCCAACAAGAATAACCCCACTCTCGAGGTCAGGACGAGGCTGAAGGTGAATAAACCCTTGAGTGGTGGATTCAGCAATAAACTTGGCTTACTCTGGGTTAAAAAGTGGTGAAGGACCAGACGTACTCGGTACCATTTTCGCTCGAGGACACCTGAATAGTGGCCTTGCTGGGAAGTAAAGCCTTGGGGAAAATGACCGTCGCGCCGTCATTGGCCAGCAAGGCTGCGCCCGCCGAGTTGGGAAAGCTTTGTGCCGTGAAGCTGCAGGCTTCCACCGATACCCCACCGACCGTGACCGTCACGGTCGGTGACTTCTGACCGCGTCTCTGGCCAAGCGCCAGTAGAAGAGGCGCACCCACTGTGGGGCCGCTGTACCCCGGACAGCCCGCCAGCGGGTCAGGAGACTCCCCACCGCTGTAACTCAGCGCGACGACCTGCGAGCCGGGTGCCGGGAACGCGTACGCCGTGGGCGGTGCGCTCGAGTCAAGGCCACTGACCACATCGAGCGCTGCCGAGTACGGGCGGGGCGAACCGCTTTTAAAGTAGGACCCGAAGCCCATCTTGCGGGCCGAGGGGCGGAGCAAGCCTAAAGCGTGAAACGGACCGGATAGCCACTGAAACACCGGGTAAACCGCTTGTGCGTCAAAAGAAGCAGACAGCACATTACCATTTTCAGCACACTTCACACCCTCCAGGCTGTAAAAAGGTGCGCCAGGCGTTTCGCTATGGGATAAGACGGCGTTTTCTACGCTGTACCGTGCGTGCGCGGCGCAGCCTGCCGAGAGAAGTGGATCTTCTAGCACTGGTGCGACCCCTGCCTGCGCCCGCAGGCTATTGACCGTGTTGAGCCACGCCGACGCGCCGGGTTCAGGACTGAAGGCTCTAGCCGCGCTCAAAGCCAACGGTGGGTTTCCGGGAGGCCCCACCGGGCCTGGGTTTGAACCCATTGGGCCGCAACTCGAGAGCAGAACCGAAACACCTGCGACCACAAACATTGTGCGAGTTAGCTTCATACGTCTCCTTGAGCGCGAGCAGCACCTCGTATTCGCAAGATAGCACGCTCGCTCTCGAGTCGTACAGGGGGGTGAGCCGTGGAGGACGACCCGTCAATAAGTTCAAAGCGGCTAACGCCTTGATGTACCGCGTCGCCCCACGCGGTATGCCTACGGCCACTGCCCTGGTCACTGCCTAGCGCTGTGTGCACACACCAAAGCTAAAGACGGTAAACTAGGGCATCACCTGCTCAGGTTGAGGTCTGGGTATGGGCACTTCCCACAGAGCGTGGACATCATCAAATCAGAGACCCTCGAGCGGGTCTCGTTCAATCATCGGTGAGCACGTCGGGCCTGGAAGGGCACCGTGCTCTGGTGGTTGAAACTGGAGGCCCTTTGAACGTCAAGCGCGCACACCTCAGCGGCACGGCAGCCACTTTTACGGTCATCTTAATCGTCATGGTGATCGCCTGCCTGACCGCTGTGGCCATGGTCCAAACCCGCCAGAGCGCAAACCTGGAGCTGGCTCGGGCGATTGCCCGCAACAGCGAAGCCCAAATCATCAGTCAGGGAAGCAGCGCCAGGGTCTACCTCGAGCGCGACCTCAGCGAGCTGATCCGCAGCCACCTGCTCGACCATGCGTCCGAACCGTGGCCATTATCAAACACCCCGGCAGACCGAATCCCCAGCACCTCAGAAATCATCACCGGAACCCAGGGGTTGCGGTCCTCGACCCAACGTGCTGCGAGCGAATTGTGTGCCGAGGGGGTCGCCGTCTTTCTGACCCAGGACACGCAATGCGGCCAGGAGGCACCCGCCCTGCCGAGCGCTCAGCTGATGAGCGGACGGGCCAACGCTTGGCAACGCTACAGGGTTCCCTACGCCGTACTCATTTGGAACGGACAGAAGCGCAAAAACCTGCAGGGCGCGTTTATGCTGGGCGTCGGCAAACGCGCACCCTTTGGCTACGCCCTCGCGGTGGACGAAAGTGTGAGCCGCGAGGGCGACCCGGTTTCCCTGGATTCGCTGACCACCCTCGAGGGGGATGTCTACATTGGACAGGTTCCCAGGATTGCAGGGGAACCCCTGGTGACCGGGTCACTGGAAAGTGCGAGTTGTGTTGCACTCGAGCGTCCTTGCCAGGAAGGCGAAGCGGCGCTCTCCTTTCCCTTTGGCACGGTGAGCGCCGACGCGCTAAGGCCCTCGAGCCAGCACCCTTGTTATGGACAGGACTGCCCAAAAATTCAGGGAGGACTCGACTTGCAGGCCCTGGCTCTACAGCCCACCCCACCCGAACTCGTCGACGGCACCCTCAGATTGGCAGGAGGAGTCCGCCTCCGCCTGGGAACGGACGAGGGGCTGCAGCGCATTGAAACCTGCTATGGAGCGTCCTGTACCCAATACCGGGTCAACGCCGGGTCGCTCGAGCGCCTGAGCAGTGGGGTCTGGCAAGCCGAGGCCAGCTGGCACGGAGTGATTTACGTCCAAGGCAAACTCGAGGCGTTGAGCAGCCTGGGAGAAAGCGCAGCCATCGCACCGGGCACGCAACTGAGCCTGATCGCACGCGACGACGCCCGCATCGTCGGCAGCCTGTACTACAGCAATCCCCCGTGTCAGGGATACCTCACCAGTGCAGACGGCCTTTCGGTGAGCAACTGTGCCAATCTGGGCAGTCAGGACCTGCTCAGCTTGACCTCGCTAGAGGGCGACGTGCTGATCGGAAACGGTCCAGAAAGTGCGCTGCGTGCGCCGCACGATTTGTCTATCTCGGCAGCACTCGCGGCACCAAAAGGAGCGGTAGGTGTAGAAAACTCGCGCAGTCACAAAGGCGGCGGTCAGATCAGTCTGTTGGGTGCGGTGCGCGCCCGCTACAGCTCCACCTGGGGAAGCTACCTTCTGAGAATGCAGTACGACCCTCGCCTAAACACTTTGATTCCGCCTGCCTTCAAAGCCATGCCCGAGGTTAGGGCCACCGTTGGGGTCGAGTAATTCGCAATTTAAAAGGAGCCTGAATGGACATCCACAAAAAACCAAAGCCCAGCGCTCAAGAAGTTGGAGCAGAATTCGACGCTCAATTTGAAAGTGTGCTCAACGGCACTGCTTCTAGCGAAAACGCTCCTCAAATCGCCAAGAACTTTTGGGATGCAATTTCGCCAGAACACGAAATCTTGCCGCAAAAAGGCGAGCATTCGACCGAAGAAGAATTTATGCGCAGCTTAATGGTCGAAGAACCAAGCCAGACCTCGCTCGAGTCAGCGCACCCCGGTCCCGAAACCAGCGCCCTTAAAACGGCTGCACCGACCCATGGCACCTCTACCGTCAACCCCGCTGCCAGCTCCTCGCAAACTGGGTTTCCCCCTGCACAAACCGAGTTGCCCAGCATCGGCTCAGCCACCGCAGACCGCTCTGCTCATGGGGTTCGAAGTGAGGACACCCATAGCATTGGAGCCAGTGCGCTTTCCCCCCTCGCGCCAGTCGCCGCAAGCCCCCAGAAACCAAGCACCGATCAAGCCAAACCCGGTCCACGCACCCCTGCCAAAAAACCCGCCACCAAACTGCAGCCTGCTAAAATACCGCCCACCGAACCCTACGTCTTGCTCAGCACCGTGCTCAACGAAATCAAAGTTACCGGGTCACCCGAGATGGAACTGCTCATCTTTCAAGGGCTGGAATCCGGGAAACCCACGGTGCGGGCCTGTCCACTGGAACAAGCGATGCCTGAACCCCATCACATGCAGGATTTCGTGATCGAATATGCCAAACGGGATGCCTTGCTCATAGTCCTGGGAATCTTCAAATTCATGCCCCTGCGCGACCTCACCGCCAGCCACTTCGAGGCGTGGCTCAAACACACCCAGGCCACACGCCGGAGCCAAGCCGCGTCATAGCCTAAGACTTTGGCTGTGCTACACTACAGATGTGATTTAAGGTCACGCCCGCAAGGGAGTCCTCACGGAGAAGCTGACACAGCTTCTCCGTCTTTGTATTGCTATACTTGATACAGACGAAACTGAGGTGTCGTCTGCGCTCATCCGAGCGCAGACGCGCCCGGATGAGAAAGGAGTTTTCTCATGCAAAAGCTTGCTTTCGTGCTGCTTGGAGGGTTGGCATACCTTCTGAGCATCCTGCAGTGGGTCTTGTGGCCTACCTTGGGGTTTTACGGACTCGGACTCGCCTATCCAGGCGTTTTTGAAGTCATCACCTCCTCTGGAGCCTCGGGCAGACCCGAAGCACTCGAGGGCATCGTGTGTACGGCCCTGGCAATGTTGGGCTGGGTGGCTATTCCTCCCAGCACCGAAACCGGGGCACAGCTACGCAGCGCTGCCAAAACTCTGCTCAGCCAAGCCTGAGCGCAAAGGACGCGATTGCGTCCTTTTTTTAGGTGTCTGTGTCAGCGTTCACCTTGTTTACCACTGACACTCCTGCCTGTGTACAAAGCGAGTTACGAACTACCGTGTCCGTGAGGCTCGAGCACACCCCTTCTTTGCTCGCATAAAACGAGATACACATTTTTGTTGACCGATTGCTTAATTCGTAATGCGTCCATAAAGCAATAGCAAGAGCCGCCAGTGACGAATATCATGAATAAACTCGTGCATCCAAGACTGTTGGTGACAAATACCGTGAACGGTAACGGTCTGGATTTAGCCCTTCGCACGAGTTTCTAAACGTCCTCTCGAGTGTGGCCCTTTGTATGACGAAGACGCACATACAGTGCGTGGCCTCCAAGAAACACCACACTGCTTCCAAGCGCGTAGCCCCAGTGCCCGAGAGTCAATCCCAGCAGCAGGGTCATGAGCACGAAGCCTGTTAAGTAGTCAAGCACGGTGGCACCTGGACGAAGCGGAGACATAGGCCAAGTATAGCGTGGCGTATCGGGCCTGCTCGCTCACCAAAATACCCAGAAAAAGGTTTGACTATCTTTGGGAACCGCCATAGGAAAAAGCGTTGCGCGACCTAACAGCACCGCCTGCTGGTCTGCTGGAAAGCGCCGTGGCAGATGCCCTCACTCGAGCGTCTTGGAGTGAACCGCGCCAATCGGCCAGCAGCCCACACCGAATCCGGTACTCCGTCAACGACGCCGCTTTGCAGTGAGGTCTGCCAGCCTGCGAAACCCGCATAAAACCAGCAACCCTGGCTGTGGCTGTGGCCCGACCATGTTCTGGGCAGAACTCGTTTTCCGTGGACATCATTTCTTTGGAGGCTTCCACCACGGACCAGCCCTTTTGCCTCCAGGGGTGTCCGACGCACTAAGCGCGTCGGGACCCCCCCGGCGCGAAAGGGAGAAAAGCATGTTAGACCAACTCGTCACCGCAGCCCACCTCACGCTCAAAAGCCCTCCATCGTATAAAACTCGGTCCGACACGGCCTTGTTGCAGCGCCTGGAGGTCGATGACGTGCTGTGGATTCACGCCCCCACAGTGCGCAGCTGGGCGACTCGAATGGCCGCGTCTTTCGCAATCGACGAAAGCGAAGCCTACTCGAGCGGCCTGGACGTGCTACACGAGTGCCTACTGAGCTATCTGGACAAAGGTCCAACCTTTCAGACCTGGCTCGAGTTACACCTGCGTAGCCGCGCACAAAGCCTCTTTCTGGCCCGCAAGGAGCAGATGGAGGTGGAAGCGTTTTCCCGAGACCAGCTCGTCACGGACAGTTTGACCATGGGAGATACCCTGGCCAGCGACCTTCCGATGCAGGCTGAGCAGGACCTCGAGGAGCGCTTCACTGCGCCCGAAGGGTGGTCGGTGAACACCCGCAGCTTTTCCCCCGCGCTTCTGGAACTTTACCAGGACCTTGAGCAAATGGAGGAAAAAGCCGGAGAACGCGAGGAATTCGAGCGTCAAAGCGCGCCCTGGACCCTGTGGTTCATGGCCGAGCCACAGCCCCGGCTTCCGCGCATCAAGGAGCGTAAGCGCGCTGGCGCTCCTGTTCCCTGGGTTTTCGAGGATTACGTCGAAGACCCGAACGAGACCTGCGGATACCGCACGGTTCATCCCTGGCTCGAGCACGGCGTGTGCGACCTACTCGGTCTCCCCACCCCGACTCAAGCTGCGGACTAGCTCTGAGGAAGCGCGACTCGCGCTTCCTTCTTTAACCCACCCCGGCCCACTGGGCCTTAAGGAGAACTATGAACCGAAAAGTGTTGACCCTGAGCCTGACCCTGAGCCTCGTAGCAATACCCCTGGCCCCACAAGCGGTCGCCCAACAGGTCGGCGGCAACATCGCGTATTCGTTCGGCATCGAAGAACTCGAAAAACACCCCGGCATCGTCAACCTCAGCCCTGGATTTATGACCGTGCTGCAGTTCGACGAAGCCATCCAGGAGGTCAAGGCTGGAAATCCCGATCTGGTCGCCGCCGAGGGGTCCAAACTCGATCCCAGCAGTATCGTGCTGCGCCCCAAGCTGGTCTCGGGGCGAACCGACCTGCGGATCACGCTCGAAACCGGGCGGGTGGCTAACTTCGTGCTCAACATCCGCCGTGGGGTGTCCGGAACCTCGGTCACCATCAAAAACCCGGCCAGCGCGACCCTTCCCGCCATGCCCACCCAGAGTCTGGTCAACTCGAGCAACGCGACCAGCACCGGGGACGACATCAACCTCGTCACCCAGCTTCAGCTCGACAACACGGGCCGCTTGATCGTGAACTACTCGCTCACCAACCCGTACCCCTACAGTCTGGAAATCGCTTCGGTAAGACTGCTCGAGGCGGCAGGCGCACTTCCACTGCGACTGGAGAGCTTTGAGAGTTCACTGGAAGCCAATTCGTCACAAACCGGACGGGCGGTGCTGCTGCGCAACCCCACTGGCAAGCTCTCACTCGAAATCGGCATGAAAAACGCCGCCGGGGTGAGCACCTACCTCAAGCGCGAACTCGACGTCGGCGCGATGCTCAAAGCAGCGGGCAAATGAAAATCCCGCGTCCACCCGTCCGGCGCGGTCTAGCCGTGGTCGCAACCCTGGGCTATGCTTTGCTGCTCGGTGCGGCAGGCGCGCAGTCGCTTGCTCCCCTGCCCGACCTGACAACCCTGCCCACCCTGCCCGGACTGCCGTCACTGGACTTCCAAGCCATCACCGGCATTTTAAAAAACCCGGCTGCTTTGCTCAAGCCTTTGAAACTGAACACTGAAAAGCTGGGGCAGGCGGTGGGCGCGATGCAAGGCGCAGTCTCCCTGATCGACTCGCACGACATGAGCGTGCAAATCATCGAAACGCCCAAACGGCGGGCCTGGAGTCAAGACTTGTGCCTGCACATCCGGGGCTGGAAAAATGGCTGGCGCAAAGACCCGCCCCAGCTCGAGGACATCGACAAAACCTGGACGGAAAGCTGTGAACCGTACAAGGATTTCGAGTTCAGTCTCCCCTACCTCCTTCCACAAAGTTTCTCCACGCCGCAAGATTACTCGAGGCGCGTCTCAAACGAAGTCATTCAGGATTGGCAGCGCTTCGAAGACAAGACATTTTGGGGCCTGCAGGCCGCCATCAACGCCTCCAACGCTCCCGTCGTGGCTCCAGGCAGCGCGCCCTGGGAATACTACTTTCACAGCTGTACTTTCAACGCCCTGACCGACCCGCTGCTCGACTTGACCAGGATGGGCATGACCCTGTTTGACGGCGGAGCGGTCAAAACTTCAGAACTCAGCGACCCCGGATACCAGGCCAGCCAGGACGCCGTGCGAGCACTTTACGACGCAGGTGTCTACGAACCCCCACCGAATCTCAGCCGACACAAATTCTCCGATAACATCAGCATCACCTATCCCAGACTGCTCATTCCTCAACTCGACAGCGCTTCGCAGTTCTGCGAACTGGGCAGTCAAGACTATATGTTCGACGCCCTCGGGACCGTTTTTTGGCCCAGTTGGCAGTACTGCTTCGAAGGGGTCTGCCTATCGTCGCCCAGTTACCCGAACGATGTAGAAAACTACAACCCCGCCATTCCCGAGGCCCGACTTAAGGCAGCCTGCCAGCGTCTGCCCAACGTGTACGCCGCCTACCTCAAGGATGTAGCGCAAACCGTGCTGATACGCATGCCCCAGGCGCACTACTGGAATTCGCTGCTCGAGGGAGGGGTGGCTCAGCCGATCTGGGGAACTCCGGCCATAGGCGACGCTACAGCCAGCGTAGCCAGCGCGGCAGCAGGCAATCTGGGCTACGCCATACCGTTTACCGACAAGGTGCTGCGCACCCTGGAAAAAGCGGAACCGCTTCCCGCGCCGGTGCAAAAGCTGAGGACTTTGATGCTCAGCGCGGTCAACTTACTCGGACCCACGCTCGAGCTGAGCGGTTTTCCAGGATTGCCCGTTTTTGAGGAGGTCAAGCGTTGGTTTCCGCCCGGCCTCCCCCAGGAACAAGAATCGCTGGGCTTTACCACGATGTATCACATCTTTCCCGACTTTACCCCCAAGCTCGAGCTGAGAAACCTCAAATACTGGGGATACAGCGTCAGCGTCAAACAGTACTTTGTCGGGCTGGTTCTCAAAACAGACATATCCATGGCTGGGATTCCCAAAGCGGTGCCCAGCGTGGCCATCACCGCACCTGGCGTGTGCACAGTGATTCCGGTGAACATTGGCGCGGTAGCCTACGGCATGCCCCGCTGGATGTACGACTGGGTCAGCGTACCCGAGGGAGGATCCATCGCCCACGTCTGGACCAAGATGCCGGAAAAGCCTGAAGACTACGCCAAACGTAAAGCCCAGGAACAGCTCAACTTGCAAAACGCGACCTTTGGGCTGATTCGCTAACCATGATGCACTCCCCAGCAAAAAGACAGGACCGCGCCGAGGGTGCGGCACAGCCCCCTAAAGCCACACTCTGGCCCATCCACGCCCAGTCACCGCCCCATCCCGCCTTGGTCTCGAGCGCACGGACCAAAACCTTTTTCCAGCTCGAGCGCTCTATGAACCGCGTGCCGCTGCTGGGCTGGGCCACCCGGTCAGGCTTTATCGCAGGCTTTTTACTCAACCCGAAGTCCATCGTGATGCTCAATTTACTCAACGCGATAGGCCGAGACTTCGTCGCGCCGCATCAGCGACGAAGCGAGGATATCGTCCAGCACCTTTTTGCACACCCCGCGCTGCCGTGGACAAGGCACCCCACGCTCGAGGGCGCACTGGAAAAACTGGAGTACAAGCTGCGCGGAATCAGCGTCCAGGCAATGCTCCAGCGCCCAGAAGCCAGTGCGCTGGGCAGCCTTGAGGAACCGCTGACCCTGCTCGACGCTCTCTACGCTCTGGCGCTGGACCCTGAGCTTCCGCAAACCTCGAACAGGATGCGAACCGAACTGGCCAGAAGCGAACTGCGAAGTCTGGGCGAACTCGAGCTAAGAACCAGGGAGTTGAGCACGCGTTGATGGGGACGACCACAACCCGTGCGCTCCATGATTCATCAATAGCACCTGAGCCAGGAGAATCCAAGGAGACCCATGAAAGCCACAATCCACCTGTGCCTGCTTTGCACCCTGACCCTGGCATCCTTGGCCAGAAGCCAAGTTGCCCAGCTGGCCACCCCACCTGAATCGATCCCAGAAGGAGGCATCATCTCCTTGCTCGAAGGGGAGAAACCCACCTACGTGTACTTCTTCGCCAGCGGGCGAACCAGCACCCTGCTGCTGGCCAAACTCTTAGAACTCAAAACCCGAGGCCTGAGCGTACAGCTGATCTGTGACAACACGTCCTGTGCCGGAGCCAATATGCAGGCCATGAAAACGCAGGTGCCCGTGTACCGACTGCCGGGAACCATCGGTAGCAACCTGCTCTTAACCGACAAATTCGCAAGCAGCGGGGGCCTGGGCAACGGAGAGAACAGCGCCCTTTTCCGGGACAAATCCATGCTGATCTTCATGCAAAAATCCCTGCTCGCACCGCTCAAAAATGCGCCCAGGATTTAAACGTGACCCAAAGTCTCACCCAAAGCCTGGGCGCGCGATTGCCCCAGGGCGCTATTTCCACTCAGAAGCTGCAGCCTCGCCCGGGCTTTGAGTGGGTCAGTTACGCCACGATTTATGGCTGGTTGTACCTGGAACGCGAACTCGAGCGAGTCCCTGAAGATGCGGCAAATCCCGCTGAGAACCGTAAAGCCCCGCTGAGAGTACAAAGCGTCTTGACCCTCTATCACCGTCAGGAGCTGCTCAAACATCTCAAGGCCACCGGATTCACGGTGCTCGAGGGTCGCTTTACCCTGATCGACGCACTGGACACCGAAGGGAAGCGCTGTCGGGTGTGGGGCGGCTGGAACCTGCGGGCGAGCACCGTCTCGGAGCGCCTTTCTAGCCTGGTGGGCCTCACCTATATAGCGCACCCCGAACCCTTCAGGCTAACGCACCTGCTGCGGCAAAAACCCTGGATCCGAACCTTGCCCTTTGTGCTCGAGGAAAGCTCAGCAAACGTCCCGAGCTAAACGCAAGCGATTTGGCATTCTCCATTTTTCGTGGACATCATGATTTTAGGAGGCAGTTATGAACCAGTATCCATTGACTCGCAGCACCCTCGAGTACCCCATCCTCGAAACCGTGGCCCAAAACCCCCTTGATGCAGGAGTCCCAGCCCAACCGCTAGTCCTGGGGCGACCCAAGTCAGCGCCCGAAGCCGTCGTCCGCCCCGCTGTCGGTGCGGTCCGACAAATGGCGAAGCGTCGTTCGGTGACTGACCTGCAGCGACTTTTAGTAGGAGTTGCCCTGGCCGCCGCGCTGATGACCCTTTCACAAAGTGGATTTGCACAGTCGGCAGGTATTTTTGACAAGATCGGAACCGAAGCCACCGGAATCAAAACAAGCGCCATCAAAGCCATTCCACTCGTCGGAGCAGCCCTCGCAGCCTTCTTCATATTGATGTACCTGTTTGGGGACTCCAGGGCAAAGCAGGGGTTTCTCAAGGCCGCCATCGTCGTAGGCGCTGCCGGAGCAATCATTGGCCTGGTCGGCGGATAAAAAAGGTTTCGGTCGAGGTGTAAAAACGGTGCTGGCCAGCTTTAAAAACCTCCAAAATCGTCCAGTTCAAAGACACAACCCGAGGTCAAATGAACTACCGCCCCCGTCAAGAAGTGCTGCAACTCACGCCCCAGCCGCTTATTCTAGGATTTCACCGCGACGACATTTTAGCGGGCGCGTTTTTTGCCATGACCCTCGGTGAACGGCTCAAAAGCGCTATGCCGAACCTGGTCCTTGGCCTGGTGGTGTGGGCCGCCAGCAGCGCGGCCATCGTCTGGCTGCTGATGCAGCTGCGCGAAAGCTTTCCCCCCCGATTTATGCCCCATCTGATCGAGTGGGCTCAGGCCCCGCGCGTCTACAGAGTGGACATGGAACCGCGCAGCGTGCCGCTACACCTTTAGGCCAATCCAACCCACCGAACGCTGTAAAGTCCGCCGGAGGTCCGCCTCCGGCGCGAACTTAGCACAAAGGCAAACCCCATGACCCTCAGCTTCACCCCCAACAAGCGAACCAACAACAGCCTGGCCCACCACCTCAAATACTGGGACCTCAAAGACCGGGTGATGTACCTGCGCGAGGGTGGAGCCGAACTGGGCTTTCGCCTGAATCCGCCCTCGAGCACTTTTATGACCGAGTCCGGCTACCAGCGGCTTTACAACGACATCAAAATGGTCCTGCACTCCATAGGGGTGCTGGCCAGAGCCAGGGTAGTGATGGAATGTCTGACCGACGCACCCGATCTGGTCAGAGAGCACTTCGAGCAACCCCTGTTCTCCCCTGCGCTCGAGCGTAGACGCAACCACAAGCAAAAAGCCTGGAACGAACGCATGGAGAACGGGGAGTTGCGCAAATACAACTTCTACATAACTCTTTTTGTTCCGGGAAAGAAGATCAAAGAAGGGCTGAGTTATACCCGAGACACCTTTGTGGCCTTGCGAGACCGCATTGAAGAGCAAGGCGAACTGCTGCAACGGGCGCTGCGGATGGCCAAACTCGGGCCTGAGCGCATGTCGGATCAAGACATCTTCGACGCGGTCTGGCGGCACTTCAACCCGGCCTTCGCACTCAGTCCCCCCCGATACGACCCGATCAGCGAGCGGCAGTACCTGGGTGAAGACGCACTGAAACGCGGCCCGGAAGTGCAGCTCAACACCTTTTCCCGGCAGGTCATCGCCACCGAAATTGACAACACCGACCACCGGGTCATGCAGGTGGGGGATCACTTCATGGGCACCGTCTCGCTGCAGGGCACCCCCAAACACGTCTGGATCGATATGGTGCGCGAGGTAGGCACCGAGCTTTGCAAAGTCGGCATGGAGTACCGCATCGTGTCTGACTTTCGCCACGAACACGAAGGCAACCTCAAGCGGGGCATGGAAGCGGCGGTTCGCGCCTTCAATTCAGATAAAAAAGGAGCCACCGTCACCGACGCCACCAGCGGGTCCAAGGAGCAAAGGTTGGTCAAAGGTCTCGAGGAAATGGAAACCTCCGGTGACCTGCCGTTTACCACCGGCTTTGGCATCATCTTTTACGCAAAAACCGCCGAAGAAGTCAAAACCTACCGCGCAACCTGCGTAGGCGCACTATCCCGACTGGGCGGCAAGATGATTCAGGCGGGTACGGTGGAAAATGGACCCCAGTTCATCCGCAACCTGGCTCCCTTTGCCGGCGGAATCAACGCCAATTCATTTATATCGCTCGAGCGCGACGCAGCGGACCTGGTACCGATGTCTGCACCCTGGGTGGGCTGCAAGAAACCCACCAGCATATTCACCACCCGCTGGGGCACCGCACTGGGACTGGATTACTTCGATCCCGGCCTGAGAAATTTCAACGGGGTCATCTGCGGGGGTTCGGGAAGCGGAAAAAGCGTGCTGGCCTCGGAAGTGGCGACTGACTCTTTGGCCCAGGGCGAGTTCGTGGCCATCGTGGACAAGGGGCTTTCATACCTCCCCTTGTGCGAACTTCTCTCCGAAGGGGGCACCCGAGCCGGCAAAAAATCGGTGGACATGATTTCTTTTGAACCCGGTAAAACCAGCATCAACATCTTTCAGCTTCCCGAGGGACAAACCCAGCCTCCCGACGAGAAAAAGCTGGCCATCGTCAATTTGCTCGAGTCGTTACTCCCGGAAGTCGCTGGAGATATAGTGGCCACCCGCTACAGCTTGCTGGTGAGTGCGGTGGATCAATCCTACGGCTTTTACATCAGAACCTTTAACGAAGACGGCCAGGACGTCAAACGGACCGAGCCCTTCACCCTGTCGCAGTTCGTCGAGCGGCTACACAAGATGAAAAACGTAGGTGAGCGCGAATTGCCCAACGAAGGCAAAGCCTACGCCCAGAATCTGGCCACCCAACTGTCCGCCTTTTGTGGCAACAGCCCTTACGGCAAGCTGCTCGACCGCCATACGAGTTCAAACATGGTGCTGTCCGGGGACTTTTGCTACATCGATTACGGGGCCATCGAAAAACACCCCGAACTCACCGACATCATCTTGTTGCTGATCAACGAACTCATCTGGCAGCGAGTATTTCGCAACCCAGGGCGGCGCTCCAAGGCGATGTTCGACGAAGCCTGGAGCCTGATCAGTCACCCCAAGGCCAAAGAGATTGTGATTCGGGGCTACCGCGAAGGCCGCAAGTACGGCCTGGGAACATGGGCCATTTCCCAGAGCGTTTCGGACATGGCCTCGGTTCCGGGCATCCTGGCCAACACCAGCATCTTTTTGCTGGGGCAAGGCCTCAACGAGGGTGAACAACTGCACAAAATGGCCGACTTTCCCCTCGAGGCCAGCGGCATGCTTTCAAGCCTGGGCCTGGGGGTCAAAAACGGACGCGAATTTCTGCTGGGCCTGCGTATGGCCGATGAAACCTCGGAAGGCGGCTTTATGGGTGACGTCATTAGATACACCCCAGACCCCTACTCCTACTGGCTGTTTTCCACCAAGGACACCGACAAGGTGCTGCGCAACCAATACATCGATGCCCACGGCGCGCTGCCGGGACTCGAGCAGTTGGTCCGCGCCTTTCAGGTCTAGCGTGCAAGGAGACCCCATGAATATTCTGGATTCCCCCCCCAAAAACATCTCGACACCCCAACGCTGGGGGCGTCGCGCGCTGCTTTGCGGAGCACTCCTGCTCACCCTGGGGACCCCAGCCCAGGCCAAAACCATCATAGGCGAGTTGAGTCCGGTGCTCAACGGAGCCTGCAGCTTCTCGAGCGAGGAACTCCTCACCAAAGTACTGGGCGACGTGAAGTTTGTCTGCGACCTGCGCGACATGGTCAACAGCCTCGAGCCGCTTCTGGAAAGTGGCAGCTACGAGCAGGTAGGATTGCAAATCGCCAACCGACTGGGCGCGAATCTTGTGGCCGATAAAGGCGTCGCCAAAGCCATCGGCGAAGCCAACGACGCCTTTGCCAAAGCCAAAACCAACCTGTCCGGCTCGCTGCAAGACTTCTACAGCCTGGGAGAGCGGATTTCCAAAGAAGCGGTCAAAGAACACAAGTCGGGCTCCCAGCTCAAAAAAGCAGGGCAAGAACTCGTTAAAACCGACGCAGAAGGTCAGGCCATGCTGGACCACAACGCCGGGGTGATCGGCAACATCATCACCACCCAAACCACCAACATGGGGCGTCTGGCCAGAAGCACTTCAGCGGCCACCAGTTCAGACAAAGCCGCTGGAAGCGCGGTTAAACGCTCTCTGGACACAGTCAACCCCATAGGCGGCGTGGCTTCCAAATTGGGCGGCGAACTCAGAGCCTCGCTTTCGACGAGGGACACCGTCGAAACCCTGGGCAAAATTCAGCTCGAGCAGCTCAAGCTGCAAAGCGTCTCCGACGCGGGCATGGCTCAGCAGCTCAGTGCCATGACCCAGCAAAGCGCCGTGACCAAT
>Ga0123339_10001340_pt1 | contig 17196 bp, 16 predicted proteins | sample lystaG_FD_89956 | JGI IMG/M metagenome (GOLD analysis project Ga0123339, IMG submission 89956) | Glacier valley bacterial and archeal communities from Borup Fiord, Nunavut, Canada, to study Microbial Dark Matter (Phase II) -... | ecosystem: Environmental > Aquatic > Freshwater > Ice > Glacier ... | reverse complement strand
GCGGCGCGGACGGTGCGGCTGGCGTCGCGGTTGGGCCAGCCGGCGCCGGGGCGGGTCATCGTGGGGTGTTCTCTCGGTTGTTGGAAGAGGGTTAGGTTTTGGTGGTGTGGGTGGTTTTTGGGCGGACGGACAAGACGCCCTCGCCCCGACCGTAAACCGTCTCACGGTTTGACCCCGGAGGGATAGGGAGCAGACCGGCCCTCATCTGCCGATCCGTCCGGCGGCGAGGGAGAGGGTGGCGGGGTTGGCATAGGGGAGTGGAAGGTAGCGGGCGGCCAGGGTTTCGGCCAGGCGTTGGGCGGCGGCGGCGGGGCGGGGGGAGGTGTCCACGAGCAGGGTGCCGATGCCGGCGACGCGGATGGCGCGGGCGGCTTGCAGGGCGTCGGCCTCGGCGCGGGCGCGTCCGCCGCGGCCGTCGCGGGCGACGTTGCTGCGGCCGTCGGTCAGCAGCACCAAGGTTGGGGTTCCACCGCGGCGGCGCACGCTGTCTGCCAGGAGCAGGCCGGCGTCGAGGCCGGTGGCCAGGGGCGTGCCGCCGCCGCCGGGCAGGGCGGAGAGGCTTCGCTTGGCGCGGACCAGGGAACGGGTGGGCGGCAGGAGGACTTGCGCGCCGGTGCCGCGGAAGGCCAGGACGGCGACTTGGTCACGGCGGACGTAGCACTCGGCGAGGAGAAGCTCGACGGCGCCCTTGGCTTCGGCGAGGCGGTTGAGGGCGCTGCTGCCGGAGGCGTCCACGACGAAGATCGTCGTGGTCTCGGCGCGCTGGATGTGGCGGGTGACGCGGAAGTCGGTGCGGCGGATTTGCAGGCGTCCCCCGGTTGCGCCGCGGATGCGTTGCCAGGGGGCGGCGGCGCGGAGGGTCTCGATCAGGTTCAGGCGCTCGGCGCCGCGCGGGTCGCCGGCGCGGGTGCCGGCGGGTCGGCCGCGGCGGCCAGGCTGGGGGGCGCCGGAGGTGCCGGACGCGGGGGCGGGCTGGCGGAGGGCGCGGGCTTGAAGAAGGGCGAGCATTCCCTGCGGCATGGCGGCCAAGGAGGCTTGCAGGAGGATGTCTTCGAGGGCGCCGGGGGCTGGGGCTTCGCCGGTATCCGGGGCGGGGGGCGGGTCGGCGCCTTGGCCAGGGTCGGGGTCGGGCTGGGGTTCGGGCGGCGCCGGGTCGGGCTGCGGCTCGTCCTCATCGGGGGCTGCGTCCTGGACGGGCAGCCTGGTCGCTCGTGGGGCCAGGACGAGGCGGCATGCGAGGGTGGCGTCCTCGGTCGAGACCTCGGAGTGGCCGGCCAGGGCGGCGGCGGCACAGGCAGCGCGAAGGGCGAGCAGGGGCGCGCGGACGGAGGCGATGCCTAGGGCGACGGCGACGGCGCACAGGGATTGCAGGGTGGCGTCGGTGGCCTGGACCGCGGGTAGGCGCAAGCGGGCGGCGGCGATGTCGTCCGCGGCGGGCAGGTCGCCCTCCGGCTCACGCGCGCCGACGTCCGATAGTTTCACGTGGAACGCCAGCCGGTCCATTAGGGCGGACGGCGCTTGCTCGTCGTCTGCGGCGCCTTCGTCCAAGACCAGCAGGGAGAGCGTGCCGGCATCCAGAGCGGTGGCGAGCCGGGCTGCGAGGCCGGCCGGGGCGCGCTCGGCCATTGGGAGGAGCAGGACGCCGCTTGCGGCTTCGGCCAGCAGGCCGCGCTCGGCGACGGGGCGCCCGGCGGCCAGGGTGGCGGCGAGGTCCAGGCCGCCGAGGAGGCGGGCGTCGGGGATGTTCAGGGGGACCTTGCGCCAGGGGGTGCCGTCGGGGAGGAGGGCGCGGAGTAGGGCCAGCCAGCGGGTGCGGACGGGGCCGTGGCCGGCGCGGAGGGATGCGCCTGACGTGCCGATGGGGTCCACGGCGAGCAGGGCGGCAGCTTGCACCGCGTCGGCCCAGGGGGTGGGTGGGGCGTCCTGCGGCAGGGGAGGGTTGGGGTTGGGTGGGGTTTGCAGGGGCGTTGGCGCTTCGGTGCGGGCGGGACTTGGGGGTGTGGCGAAGGCTCCCTCACCCCGGCCCTCTCCCGGGGGGAGAGGGAGAAGGCGGGTGCTCATGGGCCGAATTGCTCGGCCATGGCGCGGGTGACGCGGGTGGTGCTGCCAGCTTCGTCCAGCGGGTCACGGCGGAGGCGATGGCGGAGGGCGCTGGGGGCGACGCGGGTGAGGTGGGACGTTTCGACTGCGGTGGCGCCGTCCAGGGCGGCGAGGGCGCGGGCAGCGCGGAGCAGGGTGAGCTCGGCGCGGAGGCCGTCGGTGCCAAGCGCCATGCACAGCCGGGTCGCCTGTTCCAGCACGGCGTCGTCCACCTCGACGCCGGGCAGCAGGGCGCGGGCGGCAGTGATGCGGGCGCGGACTTCGGCGTCGGCTGCGGACCACTCCTGCTGGAAGGCCGGGCGGTCGCGGTCGTAGCTGTCGCGGCGGCGGACGATGGCGATGCGGGAGGGAACATCCTCCGGGGTGCGGACCTCGACGGAAAGGCCGAAGCGGTCCAGCAACTGGGGGCGCAGTTCGCCTTCCTCCGGGTTGCCGCTGCCGACCAGGACGAAGCGGGCGGGGTGGCGGACGCTGAGGCCCTCGCGTTCTACGACGTTCTCGCCGGAGGCTGCGACGTCGATCAGCAGGTCAACGAGGTGGTCCTCCAGGAGGTTCACTTCGTCAATGTAGAGGAAGCCGCGGTTGGCGCGGGCGAGCAGGCCCGGCTCGAACGCCTTTTCGCCGCGGGTCAGGGCGCGTTCCAGGTCCAGGGCGCCGACCACGCGGTCCTCGGTGGCACCGAGCGGCAGATCCACGACGGGGACGGGCATGGTGTGGGCGGCGTGGTCCGGGCGGGCGGCGCAGTCGTCGCACCAGGCGGTGGGCCGGGCGGGGTCGCAGTTGTAGCGGCAGCCCTGGACGGCTTGCATCGGGGGCAAGAGGGCTGCGAGGGCGCGGACGGCGGTGCTCTTGCCCGTGCCGCGGTCGCCGAAGACGAGCACGCCGCCGATGGACGGGTCGGTTGCGGCGATCAGGAGGGCTTGCTTCATCTCGTCCTGGCCGACGATGGCGGCGAAGGGGAAGGCGTCGCGCTGCGGCGCAAGGCGGGCGGGCTGTGTGGTCATGGGTCCGACGATAAACGGATCGGGCGGGCCGCGCCATGCGGCGCATCACCGTTTTGCGACGCGGGAACCCGGACGGGTGCGGAGCGTGAAGCCTGTGTTGCCACGTTATCCGGAGTTGCCATCATGGACTTCAACTTTTCCCTGCCCGTCGTCTTGTCCTTTGTCACGCTGCTGATCGTGGTTGGGGTGGCCGTCTTCCAACTCATGCGCGTCCGCCGCAGCCAGGCCAAGCGGAACGAGCATCCGGGCGGCGTTGCCGGGCCGGAGTAGCACGGGCGCTGAACGCCGGAGGCGGGGGTGGAGCATTTCTTCCGCGGGGTGCAGGGCCTGGGCAACGTGGCCGTCAGCCGCCATGCCCAGGCGCGGATGCTGGAGGACGGGATACACCCGGACGCATTTACCCGGGCGCTGCTGGAGCCGGTGCGGCCTGACGTGCGCGACGGGACCGACGTGCTGTGGCGGGAGCGGGACGGGTTGCGGATCGTGATCCTGACCAACCCGACGCCTGACCTTGGGGCAGTGCTGGTGAAGACGGTTTACCGCGTGGAGCGGCAGGCCGCGGCGCGGCGGGGATAATGCAGGCCGCGGCGCGGCGGGGATAATGCAGGCCGCGGCGCGGCGGGGATAATGCAGGCCGCGGCGCGGCGGGGATAATGCAGGCCGCGGCGCGGCGGGGGTGATGCGGATCGGGACCTGCGCTGGGTGACGCTGCTGCTACAACGTCAGCCCGGCCAGGAAATCCTTCAGGGCCGTGTCCGCCTCCGTCACGGCGCGGGTTGCCGCATCGGATTGCATGACGAGGGCAGCGAGGTCGGTTTCCTGCTTCTGCATGCTGGTGAGGTAACGGCGCTGCAACTCGCTGCCGGCGGGGACGGCGGCCAGGTTGCGGCGCAGGCGGTCCTGGTCGGTGACGATGGCGGCTTGGCGCTTGGCCAGGTCCTCGACCACGGCGGTGCGGCGGTCCAGTTCGGTCCGCAGGGCGCCGGCGCGGGTCAGGGCGGCGCGTAGCGGCTGGGACAGGCCGCCTTCCGACGCCAGGGCGGCCAGGCGGGTCAGGGGGGCGTCGGTCAGGACCACGCGCTCGGTGCCGGGGCGTTCCAGCACGACGGGCAGGGTCCAAGTGCGGCCTGCCGGCACGGCTTGGGAGATGCGGTAGTGCGTGGGGGTGGTCGCCACCAAGGCTGGGTTTGGCTCGACCAGGGTCCAGCCGTCGCGCTTGGGGTGTTCGACCAGCACGGTGCGTCCGCTGTCGGCGGGGGTGGTGACTTGGTAGGTCGTGGTGGCGCGCTGGCGGCGGACGAGTTCCAGCACGCCGCGGGCCGCGCGTCCGCCGGTGATGGTGGTGTCGGCGGCAGCAGTGGTCTCGACGCGGACGGGCAGGTCGGCGGCGAAGCTGGCCAGGCGGTCCTCGCCGGGTTGGATGGCGGGCAGCCGGGCGTCGCCGATGTAGGCGGGGCCATCCGACGCGCCCTCATACAAGGTGGCCAGGCCCGGCGGGAGCGCGCCCGGGCTGTCGTTGTTGAGCAGGAGGGCGACGAGGGGGTGGATCGGGTCGGCATCGGCGCGGAACAGGGCCACGCGGCGGCCCGGCACGGGGCGGTCGGCGAGCGGGAGCAGGAGGCTTTGGCCTGACGCCGCGGAGACCTTGGCCTGCAAGCGGAACCGGACCTGGGCGGCGGCCTGCTGCACTTGGGCCGGGGGTGGCGGGGGTGGAGCGGCGTCGGCGCCGGCCATCGCCATGCCTGCCCGTGCTGCGCGCGCGGGCATCGGTGCGGGCGCTGCCGGTCGAGGCACACCCTCCTCTTCTTGCGCCTGGTCCAGCATACGGGCGCGCGCCACCGCGCCGGCGTCCACGGCGGGGGTCAGGCGGTTGGGGACATCCACCGGTGCTTCGGGCCGGTTCGTGAACACGGCTTCATACAGGGGTTGGTGATACAGCACGGGCTGGCCGCTGGTCAGGACGACTTCCACGTCGCGCCAGTCGCGTCCGCTTAGGTTCTCGACGACGGCGTAGGCCTGCAGGCGGGTGGGGCCGTCCTGGCCTTCGACGGGGACGGTCAGGCGGTAGGACGCCTTCCAGACCGGGGCGGAGACGACGTAGCCGAAGCGGACGGTGCGTGGGCCGCCGGCGGACAGGGCCACCTGCAGGGTGCGGCGGTCCTGGACGCGCTGGGCTGCGATGGCTTGCAGCGCCGTGCCGATCTGGCCGCGCAGGGTGTCCGATTGCAGCTCCAGGCCCGGCGTGTCCTCCAGGACCAGGGTTTCCAGGCCGCTTGGGGTGGCGAGGGTCAGGCGGTGCCGGGTCAGGGTGCCGGCGTTGTTGGGCAGCGCGGCCTCGAACGGGGTGACGGCCAGGATGGTGCCGGACACGCCGGAGGCGGGCACGCGGACGGGTTCGCCCACCAGCGCGCCGAGCAGGGCTTGGGGGGAGGCGAAGGCGTCCGGCGGGAACGGCAGGGTGCGGAAGCTCTCGGACAGGGGCTGACGGCCGGGCAGGCGCACCCCGGCCGGGCCGGCGGGGTCGTCCACTTGCAGGGACTTCAGCACGTCGTCCACCTGGTCCAGCGGCACGTCGAGTTGCAGGGTGGCGGCGCCGTCCACCTCGGCGGTGAACAGGAACTGGCCGACCCCGCCGGTGGACAGGGTGACGCGGGTGAGCACGGGTTCCGCTCCCAGGGCTGGTGCGCTGAGCGCGATCATTATGGCGGTCCTTATCAGGGTGGTGCGCATCGTGGCCTCCGGCCGGTTGGCGCGGGCATCCTTCGGCGCGGGGCGTCCGGTCCACAAGCCACGATGTGTTGCATCTTCGCCTGTATGGACGGGTGGGGCGGCGTGCGCCGGCTGGGGACCGGCGCGGAGTGGGCCGCGGTGCTACAGGCTGCCCACGCCCTCGAGGTTCATCTGCGACGGCAGGAAGCGGAAGCCGTCGCCGGCCTTGGCGACATGGCCGACGCCGGGCCAGGGGAAGTGGTAGGCCAGCAGCGGCACCCGGTTGGCGGCGAGCATGTCCAGCATCCGCACCCGGCTCTCGGCGGCCTGCGCCGGGTCGGTATCGAAGGCGAACTGGGTACGCGGGCGTTCCAGCAGCAGGACGGGGTGGTGCGCCAGGTCGCCGATGTAGCATATCTGGGCGTTGCCAGCGTTGACCATGAAGATGGAGTGGCTGACCGTGTGGCCCGGCGCTGCCAGGGCAGTGACGCCGGGCAGGATTTCCTGGCCATCCCGGTAGAACGTCAGGCGGTCCCGGACCGGCAGCAGGTTGCGCCGGGCCTGGGCCAGGAAATTGGCGCGTGCCGGGGAGTTGGCCGGGATCTTCGCGTCGTCCGTCCAGTAGTCGAAGTCGCCCTGGCCGATGAAGTACTGGGCGTTGGGAAAGTTCGGCTTGCCGTCCGCGCCGATCAGGCCGCCGCAGTGGTCTATGTGCGCGTGGCTCATGACCACGGCGTCCACATCGGCCGGGTTGATGCCGGCGGCACGCAGGGCGGGCACGAGCTTGCCGGTCGTGGCGCCGAATAGCGTGTCCCCGCCCATGCCGGTGTCGAACAGCACGACCCGGTCCCCGGTGTTCACGACCAGCACATTCTGCTCCAGCACGGCGTTGCTGGCGGGCAGGAAGTTGTTGCGGAGCTGGCGCGCCATCTCCTCCTTGGTGATGTTGAGGAAGGCGGCATTGGGATCGCCCAAGGGGAGTTGCCCGTCGGTGACGACGGTGCATTCGGCGCTGCCCAGCTTGAAGCGGTAGAAGTAGGGCGCCTGCGGCTGTCCCATCGGGGCCTTGGCCCATGCGGACCCGGGGAGCAGCGCGGCCCCTGCGCCGGCCAGGATCATGCGGCGCGTGGCCGCGGCGTGCATCGGCATGGTTGACGTCCTCCCCTGCGCTGCCAGGCTCTGCCCATGCAGCAGGCGGACCATGCCGCAGTCCGGATGCTGCTTGCAACCGCTGCGAAGGCGCCGCCGCAGCTACCAGACCATCGGCTCCCGCGGGGCGGCGTCGGCACGGTGGGCGCAGATGGTGAGCTGCCACTCCTGCACGGGCATGAAACGTGGGGCCAGGAAGCGGTAGCTGCGGCGCAGCAGCGCCCAGGTGTCCTGCGACCAGGTGAGGCCGCCGCTTTCCCAAGCCGTCAGCAGGCCTTCCCAGGCGCGCAGGCTGCCGTAGAGCCAATCGCGGTGCAGCCGGATCACGCGGCCCCAGCCGTCCAGGTCGCGGAGGACCTCGACCACGGCTGCCGTACACGTTTCCAGCTCGGCGAAGCGGGCGCGCATCTTGTCGTGGGCGATGCCGGCCAGGCGGCGGACACGGGACAGCAGCTCCGTCCCACCGGGGTTGTGGCCCTGGGTGGCGGCTAGGGCGTCCACCCGTGCCAGCATGACGCCGACCCGGCGCAGCAGGCGGTCCCGCAGGGCCTCGACGAAGCCCTGCTCGTGCGCTGCCGCGGCCAGGAGGTTGGCGACGGCGGTGGCGCCGGGCGTGTCGAGTGCTTCGGCTGCGCGGGATGCGGCGGCTTGCAGGCGGGCGTCCAGGGTGGGGTCGGCCATGGCATGCAGCACGGCTTGAGGCTCGGCCGTGGCCCAGGCCGGGGCGGGCACGCTGTCGAAGGCGGCGGCGAGCTGCAGGCGCAAGCGCCCTTCCGCAATGCGGACGTGCGGGGCGCCGGGTTGCCAGGATGCGCCGCCGCCCAGCACCTCCATCGGCAGGGGATCGCTGGGCCGCACCTCCCCTACGAAGTCGAGGGCGCGGGCGACGAGGCCGAGCATCTGCCCGTCGGGGCTGTCAGGCTCGATGGCGAACTCGAGTTGCAGGGAGTGCAGCGGGATGGCGGCGGTGCTGGCGCCCATCGGGAAGATCATCACCGGGGTACCGTCGGCCTCGGCGGGGCGGAAGCTGACCTCGCCGAACTGGGTGAACACCGGATGTTGCAGGACGCAGCGGTCATGGGCCGCGGCAGCCGTCTTCGATGGTGCGGCGGGGGTGGCCATGGCTGCATCCTGCCGCGGTGCGCTTAAGGAATGTTAAGCAAGCTACTCGCCCTCGGATTACTCGCCGTCAGATTCCAGGGCGGCGATCTCGGCGTCGGAGAAGCCGAAGTGGTGGGCGATCTCGTGGATCAGGACGTTGCGGACGAGGCGGAACAGGTCTTCCCCGGCCTCGATCCACTCCAGCAGGATGGGTTCGCGGTAGAGGATGATCAGGTCGGGGGCTTGGCGGGGGCCGGCGGCCTCGGCTTGGCCGAAGGGGATGCCGCGGTAGAGGCCGGTCAGCTCCCAGGCGTTGTCCAGGCCCAGTTCGGCCAGGGTGTCGTCGTCGGCGACTTCCTCGACCAGGATGGAGATGCCGCGGACGTGCTGGCGGAGGGCGGAAGGGATGGCAACGAGGGCGCGGTCGGCCAACTCGGCGATGTCTTCGGGCGCGGGTGGCAGGGTATAGGTCGGCATGAGGCGGGTATCCGCCTGACTCCAGCCAGGAAAGCAACCGAAATGCATCCGCCTGTTGACGCCGCTGCGCCGTCCGAGGCTCCCGCCGTTGCTGCCCCTGGCGTTGCTGCCCCTGGCGTTGCTGCCTTGACGGCGGAGGACCGCGCCCGCCTGGGCGAGCTTGCGCCGGGGTGGGGCCTTGCGCCGGGCCGGGACGCGATCGTGCGGGATTTCCGGTTCGCCGGCTTCAGCGCGGCTTGGGGCTTCATGTCGCGCGTCGCCCTGCTGGCAGAGGCGCAGGACCACCATCCCGAGTGGTCCAACACCTACAACCGCGTCACGATCCTGTTGACGACGCACGATGCCGGCGGGCTGTCCCAGCGCGACATGCGGCTGGCGGCGGCGATCAATGCTCTGACAGGGTAGGGCCGCCCGCGGGGCAGCTTGGCGGCGGCAGGCTGCGGACCAGGGCGTCGAGCGTCGTACGGCACAGGGAGGCTTGCATCGCGGCCTCGGCGTCGGCGAAGGCGTCGCCCAACACGGCATGGACGCTGCGGCCGATGACGCAGGCCTGGTCGGGATCGGCGTGCAGCGGGAGGAGCGGGCGGCAACCGCCGGGGTTGACGGCCTGCCAGACGTCGCCGAGGGAGATGTCTTGGGGAGGGCGCGACAACTCGGCGCCGCCGGGGCCACGGCGGACGCGGACCAGGCCGGCGCGTTGCAGCAGGCCGGTGATGCGGCGCACGACCACCGGATTCGTGTTGACGCTTTGGGCCAGGCGCCGGCTGGTGGCCGGCCCGTCCAAGCGGCCGGAGGCCAGCAGCATCAGCAGGTGGATGGCGACGGCGAAGCGCGTTGCGACCATACCCGCTCCAATGCCGGGGTGGCCCAAGGGTTGCAAGCCTGAGGGTTGCAAGCCTGAGGGTTGCCTAGCATGGTGCGGCGGCCCTGGTGCTGCGGCGGCGGCCCGCTTAAACACCTGTATGGATGCTGTTGCCGACCCCTGCCTAGTCCCGCGTGAACCGACCCTGCCCGAGAGGTCCCTGGCCGTGCGCCGGGCCGCTGCACGTCTATGCGTCCAGATGGGCTGGTCGCCTGTGCATGAAGTGCCGCTGCCGAACCACCGCAGGGCGGATATCCTGGCGCTGCGTCCGGATGGCGGGTTCGTGTGCATCGAGGTGAAGTCGGGCGTGCGGGACTTCCAGACGGACAGCAAGTGGCCGGAGTACCGGGCGTTTTCGGACTCGCTGTTCTTTGCCGTGGACGCGGATTTTCCGGTGGGCCTGCTTCCCGAGGACACCGGCCTGATTGTGACGTGCGGCTTGGAGGCCGACGTGGTGCGCGATGCGCCGGCACACCCGTTGGCGCCGGCCCGGCGGCGCGCGCTGATGCAGCGTTTTGCGACCATCGCCGCGCAGCGCCTGGCTTGGCTGGAAGACCCGGACGCCATGAACGGAGTGCGGATGGCGCTGCGGGCGGAGTAGCGGTCCGGTCCCGGCGTCCGTGCCTGGCCGGGGCTACAGCGTTTCCGGCGCCGCTGCCGCAGCGTGGTCACCTGGCAGCTCCGCCATCCAGACCGTGCCGCCCCACGCCTGCATCTGCTCGGCGCCGGGCATATCGGCTTGCGGCAGGCCGGCGCCTTGGATGAGCAGGTCCGGCCGCAATGCTTCCAGGAGCGGCACCGGCGTTTCTTCGTCATAGAGGCAGACTAGGTCCACTGCGGGTAGCCCGGCCAGGACAGCGGCGCGGGCTGCGCCGGGTTGCGCGGGGTGGGCGCCGTTGCCGCCGTGCGCAATGCTGGCGTCGGATTGCAGGCCGACCACCAACCGGTCGCATCGGGTGCGGGCTTGCTCCAGCAGGTGGATGTCGCCGGGGTGCATCGGGTCGAAGCAGCCGCTGGTGAAGCCGGCGCGCCAGCCGTTGCGGCGCCAGCGTTCCATGTGCTCCACCGCCGTTTCACGTGAAACAACCTTCCGGAGCGCTCCGCCTTGCGGCGACAGGGCATGGATCAGGTCTTCCTCCCGGGCAACGGCGATGCCGGGTTTGCCGACGACAACGCCGGCCGCCAGGTTGGCAAGGCGGGCCGCGGTGCGGAGGTCCAGCCCGGCGGCAAGCCCGGCGGCGAGGGCGGCGACCACCGCGTCCCCGGCGCCGGTAGGGTCGTAAACATCGGTGGCGGAGGCGGGCAGGTGCAACACGCCCCCGGCATCGGCCAGCGTCATGCCGTCCTCACCGCGCGTCACCAGCACGGCGCCGAAGCTGTGCGCGGCCCGCAGGGCGATGGCGGCGGCGGCGATTTCTGCGTCCGTGCCGGCGGGCTGGCCGGAGACCTCGGCCAACTGGCGGCGGTTGGGGGTCACGACGTCGGCCCCGGCGTAGCGGGCGTAGTCCGCGCCCTTCGGGTCCACCACCACCTGCCGGCCTGAGGCCTTGGCGGCGGCGATCAGCAGCGCCGGGATGGCGCCGGACAGCACGCCCTTGCCGTAGTCGGACAGCACGGCGACGGACGTGGCCGCCAGGGTGTCGCCGGCCACGCGCATCATGCGCTCCGCCAGCTTGTCGGGGATGGGCCGGGTTTCCTCCCGGTCGGAGCGCAGGAGTTGCTGGCCGCCGCTGACGAAGCGGGTCTTCACGGTCGTGGCCCGGCCGCCTTGCACGAGCAGCCACGGCTCGACGCCGGGTTGGCCGCCGATCAGGCCGGTCAAGTCGGAGCCGTCCTGGTCGTCGCCGACGACGGAGACGAAGGCGACGGCGGCGCCGAGGGCGGTCAGGTTGCGGACGACGTTGCCGGCGCCGCCGGGCACGGCGACCTCCCGCTCCACGGACAGGACGGGCACGGGGGCTTCGGGGCTGATGCGCTCGACGGTGCCATAGACGGTGCGGTCCAGCATGACGTCGCCGATCACCATGACGCTGGTGCGGGCCAGGCGGCGGACGGCGGCGGCCAGGTCCTCGGCTGTGGGGACGGCGGTGCTTGGGTCGGAACCGTCGGCGTGCGCGGCGGCCGGGCCGGGGGTGGCCGGGGCCGTGGGGTCGGGGTGCATGGCGGAGGGCTAGCGGTCCCCTGCCCGCGTTGCAAGCATGGCATCGGGATATGGCGTCGAGGCTGGGCGGCTGCGCGGTGGGCCGGCGGCGGGTTGGGGGCTGCTAGGCTTGCAGGAAGGCGGCTTCCGTCCCTTCGAGGACCGCACAGGTCAGCGGGCCGCCGCGGCCGGCGCCGGTGTCCAGGCCCAGGCGGTTGGAGCGCAACTCCGGCTTCGGGGCGGGGGTGTGGCCGTGGACGATCAAGGTGCCGGGCTGGTCGGGGAGCATGGTGCCGCGCCAGCGCAGGAAGTCCTCGCGTATCCAGAGCATGTCGTCGGGGGTTTGGCGCTGCAGGGTGACGCCGGGGCGTACGCCGGCGTGGACGAACAGGGCGGCGCCGGACTGCCAGTGCAGGTCCAGGCTTCGCAGGAAGGCGAGGTGGCCTGGGGGCAACCGGGATGCCCAGTCCCGCGCCGGGCTGCGCGACGGGATGCCCCAGCTCCGTAGCGTTTCCAGGCCACCGTTCCGCAGCCAGTCGTCCACGGCGCCGGGGCCGCCGTCGTCCAGCGCCTGGAGCAGCAGGGATTCGTGGTTGCCGCACAGGTTCACGACGGCCACCCCCGGCGCGGGCGGGCCGGCCAGCAGGAGGGCGATGACACCGGCGGAGTCCGGGCCGCGGTCAATGTAGTCGCCCAGGTGGACCACCACGGCGTCGGCGCAGGGCCGCGCCTGGAGGTCGTCACGGATTGCGCCGTGGATGCGTTGCAGGCGTTCGAGGTACCCGTGGACGTCGCCCACGGCGTAGATGCGCCGGCCCGGCGGCAGGCCGTCCAGGCGGGGGTCGAGGCGATGCCGGATCATGCTGCCCTGCATACCGCACCGGGGCACGCCGCGTCATCCTGGCTGCACGTTGCCCGTCAGCCCTTGGCGTCCTGGCCGGACGCCTCTAATGGCGCGGCATGAGCATCCATGCCGCCATCGAGGTCGAGGGCCTGACCAAACGCTACGGCGACGTGCTGGCGGTGGACGGGGTGTCGTTCCGCGTGGCGCCGGGGCAGACGCTGGGCCTGCTGGGCGGCAACGGCGCGGGCAAGACCACGACCATCGCCATGCTGCTGGGCCTGCTGATCCCCAGCGCGGGCACGATCCGCATCATGGGCCGCGACATGGCGCGGGACCGCTTCGCAGCGCTGGCGCGCATGAACTTCAGCAGCCCGTATATCGCCCTGCCCTCCCGCCTGACGGTCGCCGAGAACCTGCGGGTCTATGGCCACTTGTATGGCGTACGTGGGCTGGAGGCGCGCATCCGGGAGCTGGCGGGGCAGCTTGACTTGACGGGGCTGCTGTCGCGGCCGTCGGGCGCATTGTCGGCCGGGCAGAAGACCCGGGTGGCGCTGGCGAAGTCGCTGATCAACCGGCCGGACCTGCTGTTGCTGGACGAGCCTACGGCGAGCCTGGACCCCGACACTGGCGACATGGTCCGCACCTGGCTGGAGCGCTACCGGACCGAGAGCGGCTGCACGATCCTGCTGGCGTCGCACAACATGCCGGAGGTCGAGCGGCTGTGCGGCGAGGTGCTGATGCTGAAGCAGGGCCGGATCGTGGACCGCGGGGCGCCGGCGGAGCTGGTGGGCCGCTACGGGCGGGACGACTTGGAGCAGGTGTTCCTGGACATCGCCCGGCGGGCGGAGGCGGCGTGATGATCCGGGCAATGCTGTCGTTTTGGGAGGCATCAATCCTGCCGTCCGTGCATGGGATGCACCCCCTCCCGTCGTTGCGAGGAGCGGAGCGACGCGGCGATCCAGGGGCCGTGCGGACCAGGCCGTTGTCCTGGCGGCCTCTGGATTGCCACGGCGCAAGCGCGCCTCGCAATGACAGCCGTCTTCGTGGGATGCGGCTGCCGTGACCGGCGCTCCCCGCCGCATCTGGGGGCTGATGTACCGGCACCTCGCGCTCTACCGGCACTCCTGGCCGCGGGTGCTGGAGCTGATGTACTGGCCGGTGCTGCAGATGTGCATCTGGGGCTTCACGGCGTCGTTCATCACCGGGCGGGCCGGGGCGGGTGCTGGGGTGGACGGGGGCGCGGCGGTGGCGGCGGGTGCGCTGCTGGGTGGGGTGCTGCTGTGGGAGGTTGCGCTGCGGAGCCAGATGGGCGTCGCGATCAGCTTCCTGGAGGAGCTGTGGTCCCGCAACCTGGGCCACCTGTTCGTCAGCCCGATCCGCCCGTGGGAGATGCTGGCGGCGCTGGTCGGCATCAGCGTGCTGCGGATGCTGACGGGGGTGCTGCCGGCCATCGGCATCGCGTTCCTGCTGTATGCGTTCAACCTGTTCGACCTCGGGCCGGTCGTGGTGCTGTTCTTTGCCAACCTGATGGTGATGGGCTGGTGGGTGGCGCTGGGCGTCGTGAGCCTGATCCTGCGCCACGGCGCGGGGGCGGAGGCGCTGGCATGGTCGGTGCTGTTCGGGCTGACGCCGATCAGCGCGGTGTTCTACCCGGTCTCGGTGCTGCCGGGGTGGCTGCAGCCGGTGGCGCTGGCCTTGCCGTCCGCGCATGTGTTCGAGGGGATGCGGGCGGCGTTGGACGGCGTGGTGCGCTGGGACCACCTGGCCTGGGCGGTGGGGCTGAACGCGGTGTGGCTGGCGGCCGGGGTGCTGCTGTTCGCCGGGCAGTTCCGGCAGGCGCGGACCCGCGGCGCGTTGCTCAACATCGGCGAATGATGTTTGCGCCCTACTTGGACGCATCACTGGCTTCCCGTGGCAGCGCAGCACGCTTGGGGACTTTGGTGCCGCGCCGGTCGCCCCTGGCGTGCCAGGCCGCCGCGCTTGCCGCTGTGACAGCGCACTCTTTTCTGCCTTTAGGCATAGCAACGGGACACCCATGGAAACCAGACTCTGGCTGATCCGCCACGCCCTCGTGTCGGAGAACGAGCGGGCGACCCTGTACGGTGTCATGGACGTGTCGCTGTGCCCGGAAGCTTTGGCGTCGCAGGGGCCGACCTACCAGGCCATCGCCGCCCGCCTGCCCCGGCCGGCAATTTGGTGCTGCACGCCGCTGTCCCGGACCCGGCGCACGGCGGAGGCGATCTTCGCCGCGGGCTACCCCGCGCAGGAGTTGCACGTGCTGCCCGGCCTGATCGAGCAGCATCTGGGTGACTACCAGGGCCTGGTCCACGCCGCCCTGCCCCCGTTGCTGCAAGCCCCCGCCCACCCGTTCTGGCCTCTGGCCGGCTCGGAGCGCCCGCCGGGTGGTGAGAGCGTTGCGGACATGCTGGTGCGCGTCGCCGCGGCGCTGGACGCGCTGGTAGCGGAGCATGAGGGCCGGGATGTCGTCGTGGTCAGCCACGGCGGCGCCATACGCGCGGCGCTGGCCCATGCGCTGCGGCTGGATGCGGACCAGGCGCTGCACTTCTCGGTCCACAACCTGTCCCTGACGCGGTTGGACCGCTTGCCGGAGGGCTGGCGCGTTGGGTGCGTCAATGAGTTGCCGGGGGTGTAGGCGGGGGGCCGGGCTGGCGTGCCAGGCAGCCGGCCGCGTCCTGCAAGGAGAGGGCTGGGGTGAAGACGGTCAAGCAGAGGCAACCCGCCTTGGCACACCGCACGTGCCTTCGTCGTAACGGCGGCGCTTACGGCCTCCCTCCCCCGGCCGTAAACTGGTGTGCGGTTTGACCCCGGTGGGAAAGGAGGACGGACGGGTTGCCTTCGTCTTCCCGCCGCGTATAAGGGTTCAATGAACCTTTCCCGGCGCATGGCCCTCGTATCCTGCCTGCTGGCCGCCGCGCACCCGGCCCGTGCTGCAAGGCCGACCTTGCTGTCCAGGACCGTCCGGGCGCGGCTGCGTCCGGGCGGGCCGGCGGTGCAGGTCACCGCCGTGCCGGAGGACGAGCCGCAGCGGCGCGTGGTGATCCGCGCCACCGGCCCCGGCGCCCCGGCCGGGACGGTGTTGCTGCCGTCCCACTATGGCGGCGTGTTCGCGATGGAAGCCATGCCGCTGCGCGGGCGGGACGCCGTGCTGACCTGGATGGACGGGCTGGGCGGCACCGGCGCGTCGCAGCGGATCGGGGTGGTGATCGCGGTGGACGACGCGGACCGGTTGCGCGTGATCGGGCTGGAGACGACGGACTGCACGGAGTCCGTCACCTGCAATTCCGAGGCGGACCTCCATGCGCGTATGACCCCTGCAGGCCCGGACCGGCTGCGGCTTGCCGTCAAGTATCGGCGCACCTACCCGAATTGCGGACGCCCCGGGCGCCGGCGGCAGCCGATGTCAGAGGCTTGGGAGGACATCCTGGCCTGGGACGGCCGCGGCGCCCTGACGGCCCCGCCGCCGCCCGCCGGGGCCGGGCCGGTGCGCCGGGTCACGGCGGAGGCGCGGGCGAAGGTGACGGCCTTGCTGGCCCAGCCCGTCACGGACCTGACCGCGATTGACATGGATGAGACGGGGCTGTTCGCCGTCGTCATGATCGGCGTAGACCCCTAGGCGCTTGGCGCAGGTGCAAGCAGCCGGGGCCACTCCTTTCTTCTCTGGCGCCCTGGCGGGCGGGTTCGAGTGCTCGGCCCACCGCCGCCGCGACGGCCGCCGGCTGGACATGATCGCGGCCAGCCGGCACGACCTGCTTGCGGCGGAGGACTATGCGGCGCTCGCGCGTCTCGGCATACGCGGCGCGCGGGACGGGGTGCGGTGGCACCTGGTGGAGGCCGGCGCGCCGGGCTGCTGGGACTGGCGGCCGGTGCTGCCGTTGCTGCGCGGGGCGGAGGCGGCGGGCGTCCACGTGGCCTGGGACCTGTGCCACTACGGCTGGCCGGACGGGCTGGACCCGTTCAGCGGGGAGTTCGTGGACCGCTTTGCCGTCTATGCCGGCGCGTTTGCCCGGCTGCACCTGCAGGAGACCGGGCGGGCGCCGCTGGTGTGCCCGGTCAACGAGATCTCCTACTTCGCCTGGGCCGGCGCCGACATGGCGGGCATGAACCCGGGGACGCGGGGCCGCGGGTGGGAGTTGAAGCGCCAGCTTGTGCGCGCCACGGTCGCCGCGGTCCATGCGATGCGGGACGCGGCGCCGGACACGCGGGTGCTGGTGTGCGACCCCGTGATCCATGTCGTGCCTGGCAAGTCCCGCGCTTCCCCGGCTGCTGTGGTAGCTGCGGCGCAAGGCGCGGCGGACGCCATAGGGTCGCAATGGGAAGCCTGGGACATGCTGGCCGGGTTGCAGGAGCCTTACCTGGGCGGCGGTCCCGACATGATGGACCTGGTTGGCGCCAACTACTACTGGAACAACCAGCGCATCCACCGCGGCCCGTTGCTGGAGCTGGGCGACCCGCGCCGGCGTCCGCTCCGCAACATGCTGGCTGCGCTGCACGCCCGCTACGGCAAGCCGGTGTTCCTGGCCGAGACGAGCATCGAGGGCGACGCCCGCGCCGCGTGGTTCGGTCATGTCGCGGCGGAGGTGGACGCGGCGGCACGGGCCGGAGTGCCGGTAGCCGGGCTGTGCTGGTATCCCATCCTGTCCCACCCCGGCTGGGCCGATGGGCGCAACTGCCCGAACGGACTGCTGGAGATGCAGCCGCGCCACGGCCTGCGGCCCGTCCATGCCCCGCTGGCCCAGGCGATGCAGCCCTACGCCCAGCGGGGCTTCGGCGGCGTGGCGGCACCGGGCGT
>Ga0123339_10001338_pt1 | contig 17229 bp, 17 predicted proteins | sample lystaG_FD_89956 | JGI IMG/M metagenome (GOLD analysis project Ga0123339, IMG submission 89956) | Glacier valley bacterial and archeal communities from Borup Fiord, Nunavut, Canada, to study Microbial Dark Matter (Phase II) -... | ecosystem: Environmental > Aquatic > Freshwater > Ice > Glacier ... | reverse complement strand
GGCACCCAGGCGTTGACGAACATGTACTTGTTGCAGGAGCGGCCCTCGTAGAACGAGGTGTAGATGTAGGGCGTCTTGCCGCGCGTGACGATCGGCAGGCCGGCGTTGCGCGCGGCGCTGGTCTCCATCGAGATCAGCACGTTGACCTTCTTCTGGAAGATCAGCGAGTCGAAGGCCTTCTGCGCGCCGGCGGCGCCGCTGGCGTCGTCGGCCACTTCGAGTTCGAGCATGCGGCCGAGCACACCGCCCTTGGCGTTGATCTCCTCGACGGCGAGCTCGGCCGCCTGCACCACCGACGGCGCGACGACGCTGTTGGCGCCGCTGAGACCGACCGGCACGCCGATCTTGATCGGGTCGGCGGCGAGTGCCTGCAATGCCGCGAAACTCGCTGCTGCGGCCACTGCCCGCCGCGTCCATTTGTTCGTGTTCATGAATACCTCCGCTGGATGGTCAAAGAAGAAGGGGAACCCTGCGCCGTCATGCATAGGCGTCCGGGCGGCGATCCCGGAGCACCTGGTTGAAATCGTTCCATCGGCGTGCTCGCCGGGCCTCTGCGAGATCGAGGTCGGCGTAGAGGATCTGCTCTTCGCTGGCCGATGCCGGCCCGGCCACCGGCCAGCCGGTGTGGCTCACGATCAGGCTCTGGCCGATGAAGGGCTGGCCGCGCTCGGTGCCGACGCGGTCTGCGGCGGCGATGCAGATCGAGTTGGTGTGCGCCGCCGCCATCGTGAGGATGTTGGCCATGGCTTCGCGCTGCGGGTCCTGGCCGGGAATCGGCACCCAGTTGGTCGGCACGCACACGAGCTCGGCACCCTTGAGCGCCACCGCGCGATAGAACTCGGGAAACCAGCCGTCGTAGCAGATGCCCACGGCCAGCGTGCCGTGCTCGGTGGCGAAGACCGGGAAGCCCAGGTCGCCGGGGGTGAAGAAGAGGTTCTCGTCGCCCCACAGGTGGACCTTGCGGAACAGGCCGACGCGTCCTTTGGGGCCCAGCACCGCAGCGGCGTTGAACAGCCGCTCGCCGGCGCGTTCGGCGAAGCCGGCGACCACGTACACGCCCAGCCGCTGTGCCAGCGCCGCCCACTGCGCGGTGCTGTCGCCGTCTTCGTACGCGTCGGCCAGCGCGAGTGCTTCGGCACGGCTCTCGAAGACGTAGCCCGAGCTGCAGAGCTCCGGGAGCACGATCACGTTGGCACCGCCGGCAGCGGCGCGCTCGATGAAGCCGGCACTGCGCGCGAGGTTCTCCGCCTTGCGCCCGACCACGGGTGCCATCTGGCAGCAGGCCACACGCACCGGAGCGATGGCGGGGCGATCGGCGGCAGCGTTCATTCCTTCGCCTGAGTTGAACAGAACGAAACCGGTTTGCAAGTCATATGCCAAGGCGGTTGTGGGTCTAGAACGTCGGAGGTGTGTTCACCCAGAGCACCCGAGTGACCTTAAGGCCCGGGTTGCGGTAGGTGTGCGCCAGGTTCGACGGGAACGAGAACGAGTCGCCGGGCTGCAACTCGTGAGTCACGTCTTCGATGCTCAGCGTCAGCCGGCCTTCGAGCACATAGCCCATCTCGTCGCCTTCGTGAAGCATCGGGCCCATGCTGCCGCCACCGGGCGCGACGATGTGGACGTTTCCCTGCAGCAAATGGCCGCGACCGTTCGGCACCAGACGCTCGAGGGTGACGCCGGCCGATTCGCCGATTCCCGCTGCGGCCAGCAGCGGCCGCGTGCCGGCGCGGGCCACGTAGTCGACGGCGGTCCAGTTGGCTTCGAACAGCGCGCCGATGTTGGTGCCGAGCGCCGTCACCAGGCTGTGCAGCACCGTCAGCGGTGGCAGGGCACGGTCGTTCTCGTATTTCGAGATCAGGCTGATCGACACGCCCACGCGTGCCGCCAGATCCTTGATGAGCAGGCCCTTGACCAACCGGGCATGGCGCAAACGGGGGCCGATGGCGACCGCCGGCGCCGGCACCACGCCGCGGGGCTTCGACACCGTTCGGCGAACCGGCGGAGCGGATTTGGCGGCAGGCCGCTTTTTCGCGCTGACTTTCTTCATGTTCAACCGAGTTGAATATAGTGCAATCGACTTGCACCGTTTCGCGCCTTCGGGCACCAATGGTTTGCATCGATGCACCAGCGCGAAGTGCCGGTGCCGCCGTTGGCAAATCTTGGCGGCTCACTTGCAATTCGCGAGCCGCCGCATCGGCCGGCGTGGCCTCACCTTTGCTTGAAGTCCGTGCGCTGCCACCAGGAATGCCCATGCCCGCTGCCTCGCCCTCCAACGACCAGGCCGTTCAAGCCGTGCTGGCGCGGCTCTTGGGCACGCCGCTCGACAGCGAGCGGCTGCAGGCCGTGCTGGCCGCCTACGCGCCGATCCTCGAAGAGATCGGCAAGCTGCGCACGCTGGACCTGCGCGATGTGCATCCGGCTGTGGTCTACGAACCGACTGCTTCCTACCGGTCGCCGAAGTGACGATGGATGCCTTGCACTGGGCCACGCTCGCGCAACTGAAGCGCGGTCTCGACGCGCGCGACTTCAGCAGCTTGGAACTGACGCAGCACCTGCTCGATCGCATCGCGGTCCACGACGAACGGGTCCAGAGCTTCATCCATCTGGCCGACGACGCACTGGCGCAGGCTCGCGCTGCCGATCGCAGGCGCCACCGCGGCGGCGCGCCCCTGCCGCTCGGCGGCATACCCATCGCGCTGAAAGACAACTACCAGAGCCGCGGCATGCCGACCACGGCGGGCACCCGCGCCACCGGGATCGAGTTCAGCCACGAGGTTGACTCGGCTTGCGCCGAACGTCTGCGCGCCGCCGGCGCCGTGCTGCTGGGCAAGACGCGCACGCACGAGTTCGCGTGGGGCACGCTGACGCCGCCGGTCGCGAACCCATGGGACCTCGAACGCATCCCGGGCGGCTCCAGCGGCGGCTCGGGCGCAGCCGTGGCGGCCGGCTTCGTGCCCATGGGCATGGGTTCGGACACTGGCGGCTCGATTCGCATCCCGGCCAGCTTCTGCGGCGTGGTCGGGCTGAAGCCGACCTTCGGCCGCGTCAGCCGCTTCGGCATCGTGCCGCACAGCTGGTCGCTCGACCACCCGGGCCCGCTGACGCGCACGGTCGAAGACGCGGCGCTCGTCATGAACGTGCTCGCCGGCTACGACGCGCGCGACCCGGCCTGCCAGGATCAGCCGGTGCCCGACCACACCGCCGACCTGGGGCGCGGCGCGCGCGGCCTGCGCATCGGCGTCATCGACAACCACTTCATGGACCGCAATGCGCCGGCGGTGCAGCAGTGCGTCGAGGGCCGGCTGCACGAGCTGCAACGGGAAGGCGCTTCGGTCACGCACTTCTCGATGCCGATCCTGGCGTACGGCCTGGCGGCGATCTATGCCATCGAGCTCGCATCGTCGGGCGCGTACCACGACCGCTGGATCGCCGAAGGCCGCTCGACCCAGTACCAGCCCGACGTGCGTGCGCTGGTGGAAATGGGGCGGCTGGTCTCGGCGGTGGACTACCTGAAGGCCGAGCAGGTGCGGGCCGTGATGGCGGCCGAATTCCGGCGCCTCTTCGATGAGGTCGACGTGATCGTCACGCCGACCGAGCCGCTGACCGCCTGGAAGCGCGACTGCGACACCGTGGCCATCAACGGCATCGACGAGAGCGTGCTCGCTGCGTCGTGGCGGCTGACCTATCCGTTCAACCTGACCGGCCTGCCGGCGATCTCGGTGCCCTGCGGCTTCGACGACGACGGCATGCCGATCGGCCTGCAGATCGCGGGCCGGCCCTTCGACGAGCCGATGGTGCTGCGCTGCGCGGCCGGCGTGGAGCGCCTGTGCGCAACGCCCAGGCGGCCGCCCTTGGCATGATGTCGGCAACGCCGATGACCCAGCCCACCGTCTACCAGATCCACGCCTGCCCCTTCAGCCAGCGGCTCGAGATCCTGCTCGCGCTGAAGTGCCTGCCCGACGCGGTGCGCTTCGAGGTGATCGACATCACGAAGCCGCGGCCCGATTGGCTGCTGAAGAAGACGGCCGGCACGACGGCGCTGCCCGCGCTCGAGATCGACGCGCACCGGGTGCTGAAGGAAAGTCTCGTCATCCTGCAGTACCTCGACGACACGGTGCCCGGCCGAACGGTTGCGCAGCGCGATCCGTACCGGCGTGCGATCGAGAACATGCTCGTGCGCGTGGAGGGTGATTTCGGCAACAGCGGCTACGCCTTGCTGAAAAACCGCGACCCGGCGCGGCGCAAGGCGCAGCACGAGACCTTGCTCAGGCAATACCGCCGGCTCGACGACTTCCTGATGGCGCAGGCGCCCGACGGCACTTTCCTGTTCGAGGAATTCGGCTGGGCCGAGGCCGTGTTCACGCCGTTTTTCATGCGCTTCTTGTTCCTCGCCTACTACGAGGACTTCGAGCTGCCCGACGACTCGCGCTACACGCGCGTGCGCCGCTGGCGCGACGCGTGCCTCGCTCATCCCGCAGCGCAGCAGGTGTGCCGGGAAGAGATCGTCAAGCTGTACTACGACTACACCCAGGGCGCAGGCAACGGCGCGTTGCCGCCCGGCCGGGCGCGGTCGTCGTTCAGCTTCGATCCACCGTGGCGCGATCGGCCCTGGCCGCCGAAAGACAAATATCGCCACGCAGCGAGCGACGCCGAACTGGGGCTCTGAGCGCGGCCGTGCTCGCGCCGTGCTCGCCTGGCCGGTCGAGCCTGCCCTGCCTCGGCGAGCCACAGCGCGACGACGAGCATCAGGACCGGCGCGTTCTTCACCAGCGGGCCACAGTGGTCGATGAGCAGACCCGGAACGCCGATCGCCGCGGTCACCGTATAGCCCGTGATCGCCACGGCTTGCAACGCGTAGAGATGCACTCCGGGCTTGGCGAGCGTCCACAAGCCGAGGCCGAGGTTCAGTGCACACGAAAGTGCCAGCGCCCAGCGGCCGGCATCACCGGTGAAGCCGCAGCGGGCGAGCAGGTCGAGCACACCGGAGCGCTCGGGCAACGCTGCGCTGATCACCGCGATGGCAATCCACAGGAAAGCGAGCGAGCCGCGCAGGACGCGCTCCATCGGCAGGCCGAGTCGCACCCCCAGATCGAACGCCGGGGTCGGGGCGGTGGTCGCCAGGCCGGCTGCGAGCGTAGAGGGCGTGCGACCGAGCAACACGGGTGCGGCGTTGCACGACGTGACGCTGCCCTGCTCGAGCAGCCGCACCGTGTCGCGGGAGAACACCTTCTGCGGCAGCCGCTCGGCCAGCAGGGCGCCAGCGCGCATCAGTGCCACCGGGATCGGCAGCCAGATCGCCTCGCCCAGGCCGAGCGCGTCGCGGTACCGCCCGAGCATCTCGCGATAACTGACGACCTCGCTGCCGCCGATCTCGTAGATGCCGCGCGCGCAGCCGGTTCGCTCGACGAGCGTGGCCACCGACTCCGCGAGCTCGTACACGTGGATCGGCTGCATGCGTTGCGCGCCGGGGCCCGGCAGGCCGATGACGGGCAGGCTCGCCAGCGTGGCGAACATCGCACCGCTCTGGCTGCGCGGGCCGTAGACCAACGACGGTCGAAGCACCGCGGCGTCGATGTCGAGCGCCATCAGCGCCTCGTCGGCGAGGCGCTTGCTGCGCAAATAGGCCGGCTCGCCCTTGCCCGGCGAAGCCTTGCCGACACCCAGTGCCGAAACCTGGATCACCCGGCTCGCGCCCGCCATGACGGCACCGCGAAAGAGGGCGATCGGCCCCTCCGTGTGGGCCTGCTCGAAAGTGCAGCCCGGCGCCGGCATGAGGACGCCGACGCAGTTGACGACCACGTCGATGCGCGCGGCCCGCAGCCGCTCGGCCCACTGCATCGGCGAGACCTGCTCGGCGAAGTCGAGTGTCATCGCTTCGGGCCGCGCGGCATCGGCGCGGCGCATGCTCTCGACGACGCGGTGGCCGCGCCAGCGAAGGTTGCGCGTGACCGCGCTGCCGATGCAGCCGCTGGACCCGCAGACGAGGATGTTCATGGTGCCGCGCGGCGTGCTCGCGCTGCCGTCGCCCATCGGATCAGCGGCGACAGTGTTCGGGAGATCGGCCGGCGATGGCGCGCGAACACGCGATACGCCGCGTCGAATACCGGTCGCAGCACGGCCACGCCGGTCGGTCGAAACAGCCAGCCGAGACCGACCGTGCCGTAGGCGATGCGGAGCGCCGCCATGCCGCGAAGCACCGAGCCGTCGCTCTTGACGGCATGGATTTCGGCGTCGAGCGCGTCGTGGTCGAAGCCGTGGGCGTTTGCGTCGAAGCCGGGTGCGGCGATGTCGACCAGCGTGAGTGCTCCGGCGGTGTCGCGCGCAGCGAGATGGCCCATCTCGAGCGAGCAGACGGGGCACTGCCCATCGAAGAAGACGGTGACGTTCTCGCGGCAGGTCATGTGCGGCTCCTCGGTGTATGTGCGGCGGGCCGCGCGGCGTCGCGGCCCAGCAACTTCTGGATGCGTGCACCGAGCTTGAGCACCTTCGTCAAGGTCTCGGTGTCCAGCTTCAACATCTCTTCGCCCCAGGCGGTGAGGGTCGTGAGAAGTTCGAGCGTCTCGCCGATCCGGCGCTGGACGGCGGCGGGTTCGGTGCGCATGGCGGCGTCGTCGAGCAGCTCGCGCAAGACCTTCATCGTCGGCGCGATCTCCCGGCGCTGCCGCTCGCGGGCGATCGTGCGCATGAGCTCCCACACGTGGGTCGAGGTCTCGTAGTGATCGCGCCGGTCGTCGCTGAGATGCACCAGCCGCACCAGGTTCCAGTTCTGGAGTTCGCGCAGGCTCGTGCTGACGTTGGACCGGGCGACGACCAGCGTCTCGCAGATCTCGTCTGCGTGCATCGGCCGGCCGGTCACGTAGAGCAAGGCGTGGATCTGGGCGACGGAGCGGTTGACGCCCCATCGGGCCCCCATCTCGCCCCAGTGCAGGACGAATCGCGAGAGGCACGGGCTGAGGTCCATGCCGAGCACTCTGGACTTGTCTGTATTTTCTGTCAAGGCAGAAAAGACAGACGCGTGATCCGGTCGGCATGCGGAATGCTCGTGAGCGTTTCGAACCTTCGCGAGTCCACGCCATGCTCGAAAAACTTCCCGACGCCATCGGCCACGCGCTGCGCGACCAGCGCGCCGGCCTCGACAAGACCGTGTTCCATGCCGTCGACCTGCGCAACGGCATGGCGAAGATGGCCGTCACGAGCTTGGCGTTTGCCGACCACGCGCCCATCCCCGAGCGCTACACGGCCGACGGGCCGGGATGCTCGCCACCGCTGCAGTGGAGCGGCGTGCCGCCCGCTGCGGCTTGTGTGCTGCTCGTCGTCGAAGACGCCGACGCGCCGACGCCGCAACCGCTGGTGCACGCCATCGTGGTCGACCTGCCCGCCGGCGACGCGGGTGCGCTGGCCGAGGGCACGCTGCCGAGCAGCGACCACGCGGGCAGCGGCGTGAAGACCGGGCGCAATTCCTATCTGCAGGCGAGCTGGCTGCCACCCGACCCGCCGCCTGGGCATGGCGTGCACCGCTACGTGTTCCAGGTGTTCGCGCTCGAGGCCGGCGGCGAACCTTTCGACGAGACACCCGGACGCGAAGCGGTGAAAAACGCGATCCGTGAGCGCGGCCTGGCCAGCGGCTGCCTGATCGGCACCTACGAGCGGCCCGACACATCGATCACGACGCGAGCCGACCAAGCGGCCGCCGCCGGCGTGTTCACCACACCGCCGCTGGCCGCCTGAATGCATCGCCCTCGCGGGCTGCCTGAGGCGTCAGGAGTTGGCAGGGTTGCTCGGCCAACGACGTGCGCGCGACATGTGCCGCCACGACAATCACAGGCGTGTTCAATCTCGCTTCCCTGCGCCCCGCCCGGCTGAGCTGCGGCGTGCTGCTGCTCGCGCCCAGCCGCGAGTTGCTGCTCTGTCACGTCACCGGGCAGAGCCACTGGGACCTGCCCAAGGGCGGCATCCACGACGGCGAGACGCCGCTCGAGGCCGCCTTGCGCGAGACCTGCGAAGAGACCGGCCTGTGCCTTGAGGCGCAAGCCGCGCACGACCTCGGCCGCCACGTCTACACCGCCAAGAAAGACCTGCATCTGTTCGCCGTGCTCTCCGAGCGCATCGACCCGGCGCGCCTGCATTGCGAGAGCTGCTACGTCGAGCGTGGCAGCGGCCGGTCGCGGCCCGAGATGGACGACTTCGGCTGGTTCGAGTTCTCGCGCGTGGGCCAGCACTGCACACCCAAGCTGGCCGACGTGCTTACCCGCAAGCTGGATCTCGAGGCCACTCTGGCCCGGGTGATGCGCGGCCGCAGCGAGCCGCTGGCCGCCTGAGGCGCGAAGCCCGCGAGGGAGCGTCGCGAGCGTTCGGCGCGACGGTTCAGCGCGAGAGCGCGAGCTTCACACCGAAGCCGATCATGAACACGCCGGCCGCCTTGCCGAGCAGCCGGCCGATGCGCGGGTCGGCGCGCAGCCGCTCGGCCAGGTGGTGCGTGAGCAGCGTGACGATGAGGCCGTAGAGGAAGGTCAGCACCGCGATCGTCGCGGCCATCACGCCGAAGGTCGCGATGCCGGCGTGCTGCGCCGGGTCGACGAACAGCGGGAAGAAGGCCATGTAGAACACGATCGCCTTCGGGTTGAGCAGCGTGATGCCGAACGCCTGGCGGAAGTAGTGGCCGGCCCGGATGTTCAGCACCGGCGCATCGCCGGCCTTCGCCAGCAGCATGCGCAGCCCGAGCCACGCGAGATAGCCCGCGCCCAGCCACTGCACCGCGCGAAACGCCGGCGGCCATGCGGCGAGCAATGCGGCCACGCCGGCGACCGCCAGCCACATCAGCACCTGGTCGCCCGCGATCAGGCCCAGCGTGGCGGCCAGGCCGCCGGCGATGCGGCCCTTGCTCGTGGAGGTGACGAGCGCGAGGTTGCCCGGGCCCGGGATCAGCAGGAAGACGATCACGGCGATGACGAAAGACGGGTAGTCGGCGATTCCGAACATGGCGAACGATGCGAGTGGGATTCGATTGTCGCCACCAGCGGCTCACGGACAATTCGCGCTTCGCCCCGCCGCAGCACCGTGAACGCACCGAACCCGCTCGATCGCTTTCTGGCCGCTCTGAAGGGCGCGCTCGAAAGGCTTTCGTTCGAGTCGCTCGTGCTGTCGAAACCACGCCGGAGCAAAGACGCGCCCATCAGCCTGCGAATGCGCCGCATCGTGCTGCGCGGCACGCCCGCGCTGAGCGTCACCGAGACGCACGCAACGCGCGATGTGACGCAGAACTTCGGCCTCGAAGAAGGCATTGCCGCCGTCGCGGCTTGGCTCGACGTGCACGGCACGCCCTCGTTCGCGCACGCCACGCTGCACGACCCCGCGGGCGACCTGCAGCTCATGATCAGCGCCAGGGGGCAGGCGACCTTGCGTGCGCTCCAGCGTGCGCGCGTCGCTTCGGTCGAGCACAGCCACACCACGCACGACCGCGAGCGCGTGCGTCACCTGCCGCTCGATCTGCCTTTCCTCGCCCGGCTCGGCCTCACCGATGCGCAGCATCGTCTCGTGCCCGCGATGGCGCGCAAATGGCGCCAGATCGACAAGTTCCTCGACGTGCTCGACGACGCACTCGATGCCCTGCCGGCGTTGTCTCGTGGAGATGGCGCGGCCGCACCGCCGATCCGCGTCGTCGACTTCGGTGCCGGCAAGGGCTACCTCACGTTCGCCGTCTACGCGCACCTGCAACGCCGCTCCGGCCGAGCGCCCGAGGTCACCGGCGTGGAGCTGCGTCCGGAGCTCGTCGCGCTCTGCAACGGCATTGCGGCGGAATGCGGCTACGAAGGGCTGAGCTTCGTCGCGGGCGACCTGCGCAGCCACGTGCCGGAGCAGGTCGACGTGATGATCGCGCTGCATGCCTGCGACACCGCCACCGACCACGCGATCGACCTCGGCCTGCGGGCCGGCGCTTCGGTGCTGGTGTGCTCGCCGTGCTGTCACAAGGAGCTGCGGCCGCAGATGACTCGGCCGGCCGCGCTGGCCGGCGTGCTGCGCCACGGCGTGCACCTCGGGCAAGAGGCCGAGATGGTGACCGACAGTCTGCGTGCACTGCTGCTCGAGGCGAGCGGCTACGAAGCCAAGGTGTTCGAGTTCGTCTCGCTCGAGCACACGAGCAAGAACAAGATGATCTTGGCGACCAAGCGGCCGGGCGCGGCCGACACGTCGCGCGCGCTCGCTCAGGTGCAGGACTTGAAGGGCTTCTACGGCATTCGCGAGCAGGCTCTCGAAGCCTTGCTGCGCCAGCGTGGCGTGTTGCCTGCGCTGCTCCGCGAAGCCTAGGCCTGCCAGACCGCGTAGCCGGCTTCGCGCAGCCCGATACCGAGTTCGACTTCCATCTCGCACGCGCCGCGATACGGCATCGGGTTGTAGACCGCATACAGCGCCGGCAGCAGGCGCAGGCCGAACTCGCGAACGAAGCGGTTGGCCTGGATGCCGGCCTTGTGACGGTCGAAGCGCAGATCGACGTCGAGCCCGGTCATGCCGACGTAGACCAGCGGCTTCGCGTGCGTGTAATCGGGGTTGGCCTTGCGGAACGCGGCCACGTTCCAGACCGCGTCGGCAAGCTCGATCACGTACACGCTGTAGTGATGCGAGCGCGGCTGGCGTGAGCGCGGCGTCGCGGCCCGCTTCGTCCTCGCCGTGCGCGGCGCGGCCGCCACGGCCTCAGCCGCAGGGAACGATCTTGAACTCGACGCGTCGATCGAGCGCGTCGACCGCGTTGTCGCTGCCGCTGCCGACGATGTTCTGACGAAAGCCCATGCCCGAGGTGCGCGTCTTGGCGGTCAGCGCCGCCGCCTCGCCCGAGAGCCGCTGGCGGATGACGTTGGCGCGCTGCAACGAGAGTGCGTCGTTGGCTGCTTCCGAACCGGTGCGGCTGGTGTGGCCGACCACGTTCATGCACACGCGCAAGTTAATGCTTTCACGGGCGATCTGGCGCAACCACATCGGGTACGCGCCGCTGACCTTCGGGTCGGACCAGAAATCGGTGCTGCCCGGGTTGAACAGGAACTTCACGCCGAGCTCGTTGTAGGCGATGCCGAGCGCCACGACGCGGCCGAACGCCTGCTCGGCCTCCTGCGTGCGGCCGAGCTTGGCGCTCGCGAGGTAGATGCCGTTCATCACGCGCAGCTGCTCGCCGGTGGGCGTGGCCAGCACGCTGCGGTAGCGCCCGAGCGCCTCGACGTAGCGCTCCTGGTTGTAGAGCGTGGTGGCTTCGTGCACCAGCGTGGCGGCGGCCACGCGCTCGAGATAGAACGCGTCGCCCTTGCTGCCGGGCGGCGTGGCGGTGGTGCGCGCATAGCCCTCGACGACCTTGTCCTTGACGAGCACCGGGCTGTCCCGGTAGTAGGCCAGCGGTGTGTGATCGAGGCCTTCGTCGCGTGCCAGTGCCGAGGCCTGCGCCACCACTGTGCCGCTCTTCAGTTCGGTGAGTGCGAGCGCGAGTTGCAAGGCACGCTTCTTGTTGGCGGTGCCGTCTTGCTGCACGCGCGTCATCGTGCCGGTGAGCAGATATTGGGCGCGGCTCAGGTTGGCCGACTGGAACGGCAGGATCTCGAACGCGTCGAGCTTGCCGAGCCGCTCGGTGACGCGGTTTTCGAGCAGTACCGTGGCGGCCGTTTGCTGGCCGGTGACGGCATCGAGCATGGGGTCGAGCACGACGCCGCGCCTGGCGAGCCGGCCGAGGAAGCCGGGCAACTTCTGCGTCTGGGCGGCGAGGCCGTCGGTGGCCTGGGCGACGGCCTGCTCGAACGGCAGCTCCTGGCTGAGCTGGGTGGCCTGCGGTGCGGCGCAGCCGGCGAGCAGCGTGGCGAAGGCGGCGATGGCCAGCCACGCGGTCCGGGCCGTCGTGCGCACGGTCGAGTCGTTCATCGACATTCCCTCTTCAGATACGCCGCCTCTTCGGCGGTCAGCGGCTCGAGTGAGGCCTTTTGCAGAATATCACTGCACCTCGCGCCGCTGGCGCGGCTTGGCGCCGCGACGGTGGCCGGCTCCGCACGAGGTTCGATGCGCGCCTCGATGCGTGGCTCACGACGAACCGGGGCCGGCACCTTTTCGGCTTTGGGTAGCGGTGCGGCTGCAACCGCAGGCGTCGATGCGGCCAGCGGCACATCGATGCTCGGCGGGACGATCGGCGCGGCGATCACCGGCTCGACCGGAGGGGCCACCGCCGGCAGGACCACGACCGGTGCCGGCGCGGCGACCGGTGCAGGCGCGGCGACCGCTGGCGTGTGCACGGGCGTGTCGGCCGCCACGCGAGCGGCCGGCGGGCGCCCGCTCGGCAACACCCACACGAACGCCGTCACGACGAGCAGCGCCAGCACGAGACCGGCGGCGAGCAGGCCCATGCGAGGCCGGCCCGATGCTGCTGAAGCGACCGGCTTCGGCAACAGCTCGGTCGCGGCGACGGGCTCCGCGGCGCCCGGCAACGTCGAGCCCGGCATCGCCTGCGTGGTGGCGAACGGCCGCGACGCCGCGAACGACATGGGCAGCGGCGCAGGCCTCGACTCGGCTGTTTCCGCTTCCGCTGCGCCGGGGCCGAGCAGCGCGCGAAACGCGCGCTCGTTCTGCGGCCGGTCGTTCGGGCGCACCGAGAGTGCCGCATCGATCGCAGCCAGGAAGGCCGGGCTGTAGCGGCCGGCCGCGTAGGCCGAGAGCGGCTCGAGCCGGTCGTCCATCAGCCGCTCGACCGACGACATCGGCGGCTTGCCGCTGATGGCGAAGTAGACGACGCAGGCAAGCGCGTAGAGATCGGTCCATGCGCCCTGCGCCATCGTCGCCACGTCGCCGTACTGCTCGATCGGCGCATAGCCCGGCTTGAGCACCACCGTGAGCGCGTGCGTCATGTCGCCGATCACGCGGCGTGCCGCCCCGAAGTCGAGCAGCAGCGGGCCGGCCGGCGTGAGCAGGATGTTGTCGGGCGCGATGTCGCGGTGGTAGCACTGCGCCGCGTGGATCACCGCCAGCGCGTCGAGCAAGGGCCGCAGCCAGGCGCGCAACTCGGCCTCGCTCGGCGGGCGGCCGAGCGCATCGAGCGCTGCCTTCAGCGTCGGGCCTTCGTAGAACGGCATCACCATGTAGGCGGTGCCGTGTTCTTCCCAGAACCGGTACACCTTGACCAGCGAAGGGTGGTCGAAGCGGGCCAGCAGCCGCGCCTCGTTGACGAAGCTTTTCAGCCCGGCCTTGAACGTGTCGGCATGGCGCTCCGACTTGACCACGATGGCCGAAGAGCCCGCCACGCGCGAAGCGATCGAGGCCGGCATGTATTCCTTGATCGCGACCCGCCGCTGCAGCGAGTGATCCCACGCCGAATAGACGATGCCGAAGCCGCCTTCGCCGACGAGGCTGGTGAGCTCGTAGTCGCGCAGCCGGGTGTGCGCCGGCAGCACGTGGCCGGGATGCGGTCGGGCGGCCTCGCTCATGGGCGCACTCTACGGCCGCGCCACGCCGGCCCTCACCGTCATGCGCAGGGGACGATCTTGAACTCGACGCGGCGATCGAGCACGTCGAAGCTGTTGTCGGTGCCGCTGCCGACGATGTTCTGGCGAAAGCCCATGCCTTCGGCGCGCGTGCGCTGGGCGAGCTCAGGTCGTTCGGCGGCGAGTTTCTGACGCACGTAGCTCGCGCGGCGCAGCGAGAGCGCTTCGTTGGCCGGTGCCGGCCCGCTGCGGCTGGTGTGGCCCACGACCGCCATGCAGCTCTTGGCCGTGACCGCTTCGTTGGCGATCTGGCGCAGCCACATCGCGTAGGCGCCGCTGATCTTCGGATCGGCCCAGAACTCCACGCTGCCGGGCTGGAACAGGAACTTCACGCCGAGCTCGTTGTAGGCGATGCCGAGCGCCACGATGCGGCCGAAGGCCTGCTCGGCTTCCTGGGTGTGCCCGAGCTTGATGTGGCTGAGGTAGATGCCGCTCTGCACCCGCAGCTGCTCGCCCTGCGGCGTGGCCAGCGCGGTCTTGTACTGGCCGAGCGCATCCTGGTATTTCTCGGCGTTGTAGAGCGTGTTGGCCTCGCTGATCACCGTGGCTGTGCCGATACGGTCCATGTAGTAGGCATCCGCCGGCTGGCCCACCAGGGCGTTCGTGGTCTTGGCGTAGCCCTCGATCACCTTGTCCTTGATCAGCACCGGGCTGTCCTTGTAGTAGCGCGACGGCGTGCTGTCGAGGTTCTCGTCGCGCGCCAGTGCCGAGGCCTGGGCCACGATCAATCGCGTCTTGACGTCGACCAGCGCCAGACTGAGCCGCACCGTCGGCCGGTTCGGCTCGGCAGGCACGCGCGAGATCGTGCCGGTGAGCAGGTAGTTGGCGCGCGCCAGGTTGCCCGCCTGGAACGGCAGGAACTCGAACTGGCCGTAGCGGTTGCCGATGCGTTGTGTGACGCGCCGCTCGAACAACTGCGTGGTCTCGGTCTGCTGGCCGGTGATGGTGTCGAGCATCGGGTCGAGCACGATGCTGCGCTTGGGCGCGCCCCGGTCGGGCCGGGAGATCAGATGCTCGACCGGTGCCATGAACGCGGGCAGCTTACCGGTCTGTGCGACGAGGCCGTCGGTCGCCTGTGCGGCCGCTTTCTCGAAGCCTTGCGGCTCCGAAGAACTGCAGGCAGCCAGCAGCCACGCGGCGCAGCCGGCAGCGAGCGCCAGTCGTGCGCGTCTCATTCCTGGTGGGGACGAGGCGCCGGCATGCGCGGGCGGGGAACGGGTCATTTGCATGCTTTCTTGAAGAACTCGGTATCGGCTGCGCTGATGGCCTCCAGCGAGGCCTTCTGCAGGATGTCGGTGCAGCGCGCCTGCAGTTCTGCTGCCGTAGGCGGTGCGGCGCTGCCCGGTGTCGGCCGCGACCCAAGTGCTTCGCTCGCAGCCAGTCTGGAAGCCGGTGCCGAAGGCACGGGGAGCAGCGGGACGAGAGAGCCGGCCGTCGCGGCCACCCCGGGTGACGGTAAGGGCGCAGAGATCACAGCTGGAGCGGGCGCCGATGGCTGCGGGGCGATCGTGGCCGGCCGGCTCGTTTGCGCGACGGGGGCCGAGGCTGCAGCCGTGGACGAAGGTGGCGGCAACAGGCGCGCAGGGCGCAGGAGTAACTGCCACGCGAGCGCGGCCAGCACGACGGCTCCCGCGAGCGCGACGGTCCAAAGCGGGATGGGTCGCCGGGCACTGGCGGGAACGGCCCCGGCCTCCATCCACGACGGCTTGGTACCCATTCCGACGGGCGGTTTGCCCCCATCTGCGGCGTGGGTGGCCTGCTGGTCGGCCGCGCCAGGATCGGGTGGCGGCGGGTCGGGCCGCGTCGGTACCAGAAAGGGCCGGTCGGGCACCGTGATCTCGCGGTGGCTCGATGCCTTGGCGAGGAAGGGCTCCTGCATCAGATCAAGGCGCGGAGCGAGCGAGACCGGCGGGGCGGGCGCATCGATGTCGCCCATCAGTGCGCGGAACTGCAGATGGTCGGTTGGCCGACTCGCCGGTTGCAGCGCCAACGCTGCGTCGACTGCGGCGAGGAAGCCCGCGCTGTAGAGGCCGGCGGCGATCTGCGCGAGCGGTTGCTGGCCGTCGTTCACAAGCCTGTCCGGCGCCGGCGGTGGTGGCGCGCCGGTGATCGCCGCGTGGACCACGGCCGCCAGCGCATAGAGGTCGGTCCACGGCCCGAGCGCCGCACCGGCCACGCCGCCGTACTGCTCGATCGCCGCATAGCCGCGCTTGAGCGCAGCCGCCGGCGCGCGCTGCACTGCCTCGATCGCATGGCCGGCCGAGGCCAGCCCGAGCAGCACCGGCCCGGTGGGGGTGAGCACGATCTCGTCGGGCCCGATGTTCTGGTGCCAGACGCCGGCCTCGTGCAGCACCGTGACCGCATTCAGCACCGGCTTGAGCCAGGCACGCAGCTCCGCTTCGCCCGGCACGCGGCCGAGGTCGGCCAGTGCCCGCTCGAGCAACGGCCCTTCGTAGAACGGCATGGCCATGTAAGCCGTGCCGTTGTCTTCCCAGAAGCGGTAGACCTTGACCAGTGAGGCGTGGTCGAAGCGGGCCAGCAGGCGTGCCTCGTCGAGGAAGCTGCGCAGCCCGATGGCGAAGATGTCGACGTGGTGCGCCGAGCGGATCGCGACGGTCTTGCCGTCGTCGTCGCGTGAGGCCATCGATGCGGGCAGGTACTCCTTCAGCGCCACGTGGCGCTGCAGCGCATGGTCCCAGGCGCGGTAGACGATCGCGAAGCCGCCTTCGCGCAACAGCCCGGTGATCTCGTAGTCGCGCAGGCGTGTGCCTTCGAGCAGCGGGTCGCCCGGTGCGATGACTGTGGGTGCGTCGTCGAGTTCGGTGGCGGGGCTCATCGCGATGGCCGGCAGGCGCGCCGAAAGCCTTGTCTCTCGAAGAGCTGGGCTCGCGGCGGTGCCCCGGCTGGGTGCGCTGTCATTGTCACGGGCAACCCGCGGGGCGCGAGGCATGCCCGCAACGTTGGGCAGAACAATGTCACGCCACTCGCAGGAGGCTCGACGGCGGGGCGCCGGCCGGCGCTCTCGGTCGCGTGCGCGCGGGGGGTCAACGACCGAAAAAATGCCGGAAGACGTCGGGCTCTCGGACCTCGCGGACGGCCACGCCCTGCAATTCGCGGAAAGGCAGTGACGCTGGAAACGTGTCGAACTCGGCCGGACGCGTCGCATCCCACGCGGCCACCCGGTCGTGGTCGGCGCTCGGGCGAACGCGCGACACGAGTGACGGCAACTCCTCCCATTCGATCCCGCCCGTGGCCGCTGCAGGCCGATGGGCGAATGAAAAGACAAGCGTGGAGGGAGCGTGGCGCATGAAGATCACCCTGAGCTGGAACATCCAGCAGCTTAGGGCGACCAACCTGACGGGCAACGCCTGAACAGCGTCGCGACCACCGGCCAGTTCAGCTGAGGTCGGTGCGCGGCGGCTCAGCGCATCCGCACTTCGCCGTGCTCGCCCATCCCGGTGGGCGGCTTTCCGGTGACCACGGCCTTGGCCATCTCGAACAACTGCACGATCTTGCTTTCCTTCACGTCCCAGTAGTTGGCGTGGGCGATCTGCACCTGGACGAGTGCGACGTCGGGATCGGTCGGCCCACCCGGGAACCAGGCCTCGTTCATCTTGTTCCAGAGCTGCTTCTTCTTCTCTGCGTCTTCGATCATCGCCGCCGTGCCGGACACGGACACGTAGGTGTCGGAGCCCGGATCGGCGTAGGCCACGTTGACCATCGGCTC
>Ga0123339_10001337_pt1 | contig 17229 bp, 16 predicted proteins | sample lystaG_FD_89956 | JGI IMG/M metagenome (GOLD analysis project Ga0123339, IMG submission 89956) | Glacier valley bacterial and archeal communities from Borup Fiord, Nunavut, Canada, to study Microbial Dark Matter (Phase II) -... | ecosystem: Environmental > Aquatic > Freshwater > Ice > Glacier ... | reverse complement strand
TATGACGGGCAGCACCGGGTCATGAACGTCGGCAGTGGCCAGGGGCGGAGCCTGAACGCGGTCGCGCGCGACGTGGCGGCAGCGGCCGGCCGACCCGGGCTGGCCGTGACGCGCACCCCGGCCAGGGCGGCCGACGTGCCGGTCAGCGTGCTGGACACGGAGCTGATCCGGCAGGAGACGGGGTGGGCGCCCCAGGTGGACTGGGCCGCCGGGCTGGCCGGGACGGCGGCGTGGATGCAGGCGGCCTATGACGTGGTGCCGCCCAGCATGGCAATGGCTTAGCCCCGGACCCAGCCCCGCTCCGCCTGCTGCCAGTAGGCCAGCACCAGGCCAGCCTCCTTTGCCGCCGCCCAGCGCCCGCGCGCCGCCGCGACCGCCGCCGTGTCCTGGCCGTCGAACAGATCGAACACCCGGTCGAACACTGCCGCGTCCGCCGCTTGCAGCCCATCCAGCAGGAACAGGTAGCGCGCGCCATTCGGGCAGTCCTCCCCGGCGGTCAGCCAGATCGGCTGCAAGCCGCCATGGCCCGTCCGGGCGGTTCCGTGCGGCAGCCACTCCGGGTCCTTGCTGGCCCATAGCGCCTCGTCCAGCGCCGCCACCCGGGCCTCGCTGCCGCACCGCACCAGCGCGCGCTGCCCGGCTGCAAGCGTCCGGCCCAGCAGGGCCGGCAGCGCCGCATCCGGGCTGGTGCGCGTCAGGTGGTAGAAGCCGACCTCAGCCATGCGTCTCGTAGTGGTCCGCCACCAGCCGGTCCAGCAGGCGTACGCCGAACGCAGTGGCGCCCTTCGGCGTGGTGGCGGCGTCCTTCGTGCTCCAGGCGGTGCCGGCGATGTCCAGGTGCGCCCAGGGGCCGCGCACGAACCGCTGCACGAACTGCGCGCCGATGATGGCGCCGCCGGGCCGCCCGCCGATGTTCTTCATGTCGGCGATGTCGGAGCGGATCAGCTTGTCGTAGGCGTCGCCCAGCGGCATCCGCCACAGCCCCTCCCCTGTCGCCTTGCCCGCCGCCAGCAGCCGGTCGGCCAGGGTGTCATCGTTGCAGAACATGCCGGCGTGCTCGTGGCCTAGGGCCACGATGATGGCGCCGGTCAGGGTGGCGAGATCGACGGTGATGGCCGGGTCGAACGCATCCTGCGCGTGCCACAGCAGGTCGGCCAGCACCAGGCGGCCCTCGGCGTCGGTGTTCTGCACCTCGATGGTCTGGCCGGACAGGCTGCGGACCACGTCGCCGGGGCGCTGGGCGGTGCCGCTGGGCATGTTCTCGACCAGGCCGACGATGCCGACGACGTTGGCCTGCGCCTTGCGGCCCGCCAGCGCCGCCATGGCGCCCACGACGGCGGCGGCGCCGGCCATGTCCCACTTCATGTCCTCCATGCCCGGCGCCGGCTTGATGCTGATGCCGCCGGTGTCGAAGGTGACGCCCTTGCCGACCAGGCAGACGGGCTTCGTGCCGGGCTGGCCGCCCATCCACCGCATCACCACGACCCGTGCCTCCTGCGCGCTGCCCATCGCAACGGCGAGCAAGGCACGCATGCCGATCCGCTCCAGCTCGGCCGGGCCGAGCACCTCGACCTCCAGGCCCAGCGCAGACAGCGCGCGGCAGCGTTCCGCCATCTCGGTGGGGGTGAGGACGTTCGGCGGCTCGCTGGCCAGGTCGCGGGACAGGGCGACTCCGCGGGCGGTGGCGGCCAGCGGCGCCCAGGCGGCCTCGGCGGCGGCATGGTCGTCCGTCAGGATGTGCAGCGTGTGCAGCTTCGGCTTGTCGTCCGCGCCCTCCTTGGTGCGGTATCGGTCGAAGCGGTAGCCACGCAGGGTGGCGCCCAGGGCGGCATGGGCGGCGTGGCTGGGCGGCATCCCGTCCACGGCGATGGCGGCTGCCGTGTCGCGCGTCAGGAGGGCGACGGCGTGGCCTGCAGCCTCCTCCATCCCGCGCGGGGTATGGTCGGCGTCCTTGCCCAACCCGACCAGCACGACTCGCGTCAGCGTCTCGCTAGGTGCCAGCACTGTGCAGGTCTGGCCCTTCTTGCCGGTGAAGGCGGCGGCGGCCATGGCACGGACCAGGGCGCCGCCGCACGCGGCATCGGCCTGGGCGGCCACGCCCTCCCCGTTCGCCAGGCCGGTGGCGGCGGCCTCGGTCAGCAACAGGGCGAGCGCGCCTGCAGTGGGCAGCGTAGCGGGGGCGAAGGCGATGTCTGGCATGTGGTCTCCGGGGCGTGGGTCCCATTAGTGTAGCAGCGCACCCCTGCTTTGCCAGGGCGTGCGTCTTCGTGGTCCTATGCGCGGATGGAAGATGCCGCCCTGCTGACCCTTGCCGCCGACCTGGCCCGCCGCGCCGGGGCCGTGATCCTCGCCGTGCGCGCCCGCGGGTTCGAGACTATACGCAAATCCGACGCCAGCCCCGTGACCGAGGCCGACCACGCCGCGGAGGCGCTGATCGTCCAGGGCCTGCGCGCGGCGACGCCGGGCATCCCGGTGGTGGCCGAGGAGGAGCACGCGGCCGGCGCCGTCGCGGCCGAGCACCACGAATACTGGCTGGTCGATCCCCTGGACGGCACCCGGGAGTTCGCGGCCGGGCGGGACGAGTTCACCGTCAACATCGGCCTGGTGCGCGACGGCCGCCCGGTGCTTGGGGCCGTGGGCGTCCCGGCGCTGGGCGAGATGTTCGGCGGCCTGCTGGGGCCGAAGCCGCGCGCGTGGAAGCGCACCACCGCCGGCGAGCACGCGATCCGCGCCCGCATGCCGCCGCCCGAGGGCCTGCACGTGCTCGCCAGCCGCCACAGCGCCAGCGACCCGCGGTTGCAGGCGTTCCTGCAAGGCCGCATCGTCGCTGGCGTGACCAACATGGGATCGGCGCTGAAGATCGTCCGCCTGGCGAAAGGCGTGGCCGACCTTTATCCCCGGTTCGGCCGCACGATGGAATGGGACACCGCCGCCCCCCATGCCGTGCTGGAGGCTGCCGGCGGCCAGGTCCGCGCCGCGGACGGCACGCCGTTGCTGTACGGCAAGCCCGGCTGGGAGAACCCGTCCTTCGTCTGCACGGGCCGCTAGGGCCGGGGCCATGACGGAACGGCTGGCTGACGACGACACCGGCATCGCGCGTGCCGCCGCCTTGCTGCGCGACGGCCAACTGGTCGCGTTCGGGACGGAGACGGTCTATGGCCTTGGCGCCGACGCCACCAGCAATGCGGCCGTCGCCTCGGTGTTCGACGCCAAGGGCCGGCCGCATTTCAACCCGTTGATCGCGCACTACCCGGATGCCGACGCCGCGTTCCGGCACGTGGAGGCGCCGGACGCCGCGCGCCGGCTGGCAGAGTTGTTCTGGCCGGGCCCGCTGACCCTGGTGCTGCCGCGCCGGGTGGCGTGCCCGGTCGCGCTGCTGGCGGGCGCCGGGCTGGACACCCTGGCGGTGCGCGTCCCGGCGCACCCGGCGGCGCTGCGGCTGCTGCACGCCGTGGGCCGCCCCGTCGCGGCGCCATCGGCCAACCGCTCCGGCGGGGTGTCGCCCACAACGGCAGACCATGTGTTGCAGGGCCTGGACGGGCGCATCGCGGCCGTCGTGGACAGCGGCCCCTGCGCCGTGGGCGTCGAGAGCACGGTGATCGACCTGGCCGCCGGGCGCCCGTTCCTGCTGCGCCCCGGCGGCGTGCCGGTTGCGGCACTGGAGGATGCCATCGGCCCGGTCGGGCGCGGCATCAGCCCCCTGGCGGCGGAGGCGCCGCGCACCCTGCGCTCCCCAGGGCTGCTGGTGTCGCACTATGCCCCGCGCTTGCCGGTCCGGCTGGACGCGACGGCAGCGGCGGCGGATGAGGCGCTGCTGGCCTTCGGCCCCGCCCTGCCCGGCGCGGGCGCGGTGTTCCAACTGAGCGGGCGTGAGGACCTGGCCGAGGCGGCGTCCCGCCTGTTCGCCGGGCTGCGCTGGCTGGATGCGGAGGGCGCGCGGCTGGGCCTGTGCGGGATCGCCGCGATGGCAGTGCCGCCGGAGGGGGTGGGGCTGGCGATCAACGACCGGCTGCAACGGGCGGCGGCGCCACGGACCTGAAGCGCAGCGATGACATGCGCGGGCATAGATGATACGCCGCAACCACTGGATTTGCCGGGATCATCGACATCAAGGGTGGTGCCGCAACTGAATTGATCGCACATGCAAAGAACCGCCCGTATGGCGCCTGCTTCCACCGGGGAGCTTGACTTGGTCTTCAACGTTCCTGACGAGGCTACCTGATGGAAGCGCTGCTGTTCCTCCTCAACTCCGTTGCCGTGGTGGTCATGGTCTACATGGGCCTGCGTGACGACCGCCGCCTGCCAGGCACGCCGCAAACCAGCGTGTTCCGGACGACCGAGGATGGCGCGGCGCAACCTGGGCGGGCTGCTGAGCAGGCCAGGCAAGCGCGTGCCGCACGGAGCCGTGCGCCATGAGAGACCTTATGTTCGCCTTCGTCTGGATGGCGCTGCTCCCACTCAGCCTCATGTCGGCGCATGCCGGCGTGCTGGTCTGGGTCTGGGTCGCACTGCTGTCGCCCGGTGAGTTGCTGTATGGGTTCATGGCTGCCGTCCCGTTCAACAAGATTGTGGCGGTGACGACGCTCGCCCTCGTCCTGGTCAGCCGGGAAAAGAAGGACGGCTACCTCGACGCGACGTCCTTCGCTCTCATCCTGCTTGGCTTGACGGCGACCGCGTCCTGGCTTGGCAGCATCGTGTCGACGCCGGACGGGACGGACCTTTACCTGAAGCTGATCAAGGAACTCGTGCTGGCGTTCACGATCATGGCGGTGATGACGACGCGGCACCGCATCCACCTGCTTGTGCTGGTGGTCGCGATCTCGTTCGGCTTCCTCGCGGTCAAGGAAGGGCTGATCTTCCTTCTCACGGCAGGCGGGCACAAGGTGGTTGGGACGGGCAGCGTGGGGGACAACAACTCGCTTGCCACCGCGCTGCTGATGACGGTCCCGTTGCTGTACTACCTGGCGCAGCACTCCGCGGTCCGCATCGTCAGGATCGGCATGCTGACGGTGATGGGCCTGGCCGTCGTGACAATCATTGCGACGTTCTCGCGCGGCGGCTTCGTTGGGCTGCTTGTGCTCGCCGCGTTCACCGTCAAAAACAGCAAAAACAAGTTTGGCAGCACAGCGATGGTGATCGCGGCCGGCGTGTTGACCTACTTCCTGGCGCCCGAAAGCTGGTTCTCCAGGATTGACACTCTTGGTGACGCCTCCAGCGATGGGTCCTTCATGGGCCGGGTGATCGCTTGGAAGGTCAGTTGGCTCATCGCTGTGGACAACCCTTTCTTTGGCGGGGGCATGCATGCGGTGCAGCGCTGGGCCGTTTGGAACAGCTACACGCCGTTGCTCTATCTGCTCGACTTCATCAAGACGCCGCCACTGGACGGCTACCCGCATGCGGCGCACAGCACCTATTTCGAGGTGATCGGGGACCTTGGGTTCGTCGGCTTCGCCGTATTTATGACCCTGATCGCCATCGCGTTCTGGAATTGCAGCAAGCTGCGTCGCCTGTCGCGGGGGCACCTGTCATTGACGTGGGCCAACGACCTGGGGCGCATGATGCAGATCAGCTTGGTCATCTACGTCGTGACTACGGCTGCCCTGAGCATGGCCTACTTCGAGTTGCTGTATATTTTCGTGGCCTTGCTGTCGCGGGCCTGCCGAACTGTGCAGCTCAGCATCAATGCCCAGAACGCCCTGCAAACCACGGCAGGCAACCCCCGCCTGCGCCCGATGATGCCTGCCCGGCCCGCACTGGCTGTGGCGCGTGGCTTGGCTTCCAGCCCGCAGCGCCCAGGGTTGGGCAACCCCGTTGCTTGAACATCCCTCCGTGACCCTGATCCCTGCGCTTCACGCCATAGTCGGGGACCGTGGCTTGTTGACTGCAGCAGCCGACGTTGCCTCGTATTGCGAGGACTGGCGCGGCCTGTATCACGGCCGCACCCCCGCCGTTGTGCGCCCTGGCAACACGGCGGAGGTGGCCGCGGTCGTGCGAATTTGCGCCGCCCGCGGCGTGGCGCTCGTCCCGCAAGGCGGCAACACCAGCATGGTCGGCGGCGCCACGCCATCCGCCGATGGCACACAGGTCGTGCTGTCCCTGTCACGCATGAACCGAATCCGCGCCGTCGATCCCCTGGACATGACGATGGCGGTGGAGTCCGGTGTGCCGTGGAAGCTGGCCCAGGACGCCGCCGCCGCCGCCGGCTGCCTGCTTCCGCTGTCCATCAGCAGCGAGGGCACGGCCCAGGTCGGCGGCATCCTGTCCGCCAACGCCGGCGGCAACAACACCCTGCGCTACGGCAACGCCCGGGACCTCGTCCTCGGGCTGGAGGTCGTGCTGCCGGACGGTCAGGTCTGGGACGGACTGCGCTCCCTCCGCAAGGACAACACCGGCTATTGCCTGCGGCAGTTGTTCGTCGGCGCCGAGGGGACGCTGGGCATCATCACCGCCGCCATCTTGAAGCTCGTGCCCCAACCACGGGAGACCGAAGTAGCGCTGGCCGCCGTCCCCTCCCCTGCTGCTGCCAGCGCGCTGTGCCGCCGCTTCCAGCAGCATGACCCGGCCGCCGTGCAGGCATTCGAGTACATGTCCGGCCCCGGCATGGACCTGGTGCTGCGCCACATCCCTGGCACAACCCTGCCGCTGCAAGCACCAGCACCGCACTACATCCTGGTGGAACTCGCCACCCCACGCCCCGGCGCCCGCCTGCGCGATGCCATGGAAGCGGTGCTGGAACAGGCCATGGCCGATGGCCTGGTGCTGGATGCGGCGCTGGCCGACAGCCAGGCGCAACGCGCCGCCATCTGGCGGCTGCGGGAGGAACACGCCGAGGCGCAGAAACGGGAGGGCGCCAGCGTCAAGAACGATGTGAGCGTGCCGGTCAGCCGCGTCCCCGACCTGATCGCCCGCGCGACGGCGGCCTGCGAGGCCCTGATCCCCGGCATACGCGCCGTGCCCTTCGGCCACCTGGGCGACGGCAACATCCATTTTAACCTGGAGCAGCCCCCGGACTGGGCCGCCGCCGACTTCCTCGCGCGCAGCCACGACATCATGGACGCGGTCAACGAGGTGGTCGCCGGCCTAGGCGGCAGCTTCTCGGCCGAGCATGGGGTCGGGCTGCTGAAGCCATACATGATGCCCGCCTGGCGCGGCGGGGCAGAACTGGACACGATGCGGCGGATCAAGGCGGCGCTCGACCCGCAAGGGATCATGAACCCGGGCAAAGTGCTGCCCTAGCGGCGCCCGCCATGTCCCTCAGCGCCCTGCCGACCGCACTGATCGTGCCGCCGCTCAACCTGCTGCTGCCCTGCGCGGCCGGCCTGGTCCTGATGCGGTGGCGCCCCCGGGCCGGGCGCATGGTGCTGTGGTTTGGCCTTGCCGGCCTGCTGATATTGTCCCTGCCCATCGTGTCGGACGCGTTGCTTGCGTCGTTGGAAACGGACCTGCCGCTTGCCCCCCCGGCTGGCGCCCCTCCTGGGGCCATCGTCATCCTGTCCGCCGAAGCCTTCCGCAACGGCGATGTCCTGGACCCAGGCCCGCTGACGCTGGAGCGCATCCGCACTGGCGCCGCCCTGCAACGCCGGACGGGCTTGCCGGTCCTGGTCACGGGCGGCACGGTGGACGGCGACGCGGATACGGTGGCGGCCGTCATGGCGCGTAGCCTTGCCGACGACTTCCGGGTGCTGGTGCGCTGGATCGAGCCAGCGGCCCAGGACACGCGGGAGAACGCCGTGCTGGCCGCCGCCATGCTCCGCGCGGACGGGGTCGGGTCGGCCTACCTCGTGACCCACGCCTGGCACATGAAGCGTTCAGTGCTGGCCTTCGCTGGCACCGGCGTCGCGGTGACGGCCGCCCCGGTCCGGATGGATCACATCCGCACCGACGATCCGTCACGCTTCGTGCCGAGCGTGCGGTCGTGGCAGGACAGCTACTATGCCCTGCACGAGTGGATCGGCCTTGGCGCGGCATACCTGGTGCCGGGCCGGGGCGGCGCCGTTCCATAGGCAGGCGCCCCGGGCTAGGGTGGCGGGATGCGCCCCCTCCTGTCCCAACTCGACCGCTACGTCTTCCGCCAGTTGCTGATTGCGCTGCTGGCCACAACGGGTGGGCTGGTGGCGCTGATCTGGCTGACGCAAAGCCTGCGGTTCGTGGAGCTGGTCGTGAACCGCGGCCTGTCGTTGGCCGTGTTCCTGCGCCTGACCGGCCTGCTGGTGCCGAACTTCGTCGCGGTCATCCTGCCGATCACGACCTTCGTGTGCGTGCAGTTCGTCTATCAGCGCCTGGCCGGGGACCGGGAGCTGACGGTGATGCGCGCCGCCGGGCTGTCGCCCTGGTCGCTGTCGCGCCCAGCGTTGGGGCTGGCGGCCCTGGTCGTCGGCACCGGCTACCTGCTGACGGTCTGGGTCGTGCCGGTCAGCTACACCGCATTCCGCGAATACCAGTTCGAGATACGCAACCGGCTGGCGGCCTTCCTGTTGCAGGAAGGGGTGTTCACCCCGGTCAGCGAAGACCTGACGGTCTATGTCCGCAGCCGGGATCCGGACGGCACCCTGCACGGCATCCTGGTGGAGGACGACCGGCAACGGAACAGCCGGGCCACGATCCTGGCGCAGCGCGGGCGCCTGGTGGACACCGGCGCCAACCCGGGGCTTCTGCTGCAATCGGCCAGCCGGCAGGAGATCGACCGGGCCACCGGCCGGCTGAACGTGCTGACGTTCACGGAGTACACCCTCGACCTCGCCAGCAACGGCGCTAAGGGCGACGTGCGCTACCGCGATGCCGCCGAGATGACACTCGGTGAGCTTCTTGCGCCCGGCAATGGTGCGCTGAACCCGCGCGACTCCGGCAAGTTCCTGGTGGAGGCGCACCGGCGGCTGACCGCGCCGCTGACGGCGGCCAGCTTCGCCATGATGGCGCTGCTGTCGGTGCTGACGGGCGCGTTCCAGCGGCATGGCAACGTGGTGCGCCCACTGGTGTCGGTGGGGTGCGTGGTGGCGCTGCTGGCGTTGGGGCTGGCCGTGGCGAACCTTGCGGCCCGGCAGCCCGTGCTGATCCCGTTGATCTGGCTGCATGCGACCCTGCCCGGCCTAGTGTGCGGCGCCCTGCTGCTGGGGCCGCAACTCCTGCGCGGGCGCGGCACGCCGATGCGGGCGGCCTGACATGGCCGTGACCCTGTCGGCCTACATCGCGCGGCAATTCAGCCTGTCCGTGCTGTCCATGCTCGCGGCGCTGTCCGGGCTGGTGTCGCTGTTCGACTTCATCGAGCTGCTGCGCCGGTCCGCGACCAAGCCGGATGCGACCTTCGCCCTGGTGGCGCAGATCGCCGGGCTGCGGCTGCCCTATGTGGCGATGCAGATCCTGCCCTTCGCCGTGCTGCTGGGCGGCATCCTGGCATTCTGGCGGCTGACGCGCAGCAGCGAGTTGATCGTCGCCCGGGCGTCCGGCGTGTCGGCCTGGGGGTTCCTGGCGGCGCCGCTCGGGTGCGCGATCCTGCTGGGCGTCGTGGCGACCGGGATCATCAGCCCGCTGTCCTCGGCGATGCTGGGGCGGGCGGAGGTTCTGGACAACGCCTACCTGCGCACCAACGGCGGCCCCCTGGCCTTGTCGGGCGGGCAATTGTGGCTGCGTCAATCCGACCGTGAGTTGGACCCGCAAGGGGTGGCGATCATCCATGCCCACGCTGTCAACCTGCGCGGGGAGGCGCTGGTGGCGCGGGACGTCAGCGTGTTCCGCCTGGACGGCGCCGACCGCCTGCTGTCGCGGATCGAAAGCACGGAAGCCACGCTGGAGCCGGGCCAGTGGCGGCTGCAAGGATCGCGCCGGATGACGGCAGACAAGCTGCCGGAGCTGATCGGCGCGTCCACCCTGCCCACCGACCTCACGGTCGGGCGGGTGCAGGACAGCTTCGCCAGCCCGGACACCCTGTCGGTCTGGGCGTTGCCGGACTTCATCGGGCTGCTGGAGCGGTCGGGCTTCTCCGCAATCCGGCACCGGCTGCGCTTCCAGGAGTTGCTGGCCCTGCCGTTGCTGGCCGGGACGATGGCGCTGGTGGCCGCCGGGTTCAGCATGCGCGCGACCCGGCGCGGCGGCGTCGGCCGCATGATCGGCAGCGGAGTCGCCGCCGGGTTCGCGCTGTTCGTCGTCAGCAAGGTGGCCGCCGAGTTCGGCCAGTCCGGCACGCTGCCGGCGGAGCTGGCCGCCTGGGCGCCGGCCGGGGCCGGGCTGATGCTGGCCGTCAGCCTGTTGCTGCACCTGGAGGACGGGTGATGGACGGCCCGGGCAAGCCTTCCCTTTTGTCCGCGCCCCAGCCCGGCTAGAAGGGGTTATGGCTGGCCCAACCTTCTGCGTCCCTGCCCGCCCACGCCGCATCTTGGCCGGGGGCGCCGTGCTTGTGGCGCTGCTGCTGCCCGCCGCCAGCCACGCACAGCTCGCCGCCGGGCGGCGCGCACCTGGGGCGCCCGCGCCGCAGCCGCTGACCCGCACGGACCCGGTCGCCTTCACCGCGGACGAGGTGCAATATGACCGCGACAACGCCGTGGTGACGGCGACGGGCAATGTCGAGGCCTGGCAGAACGACAACATCCTGCGCGCCGACAAGATCACGTTCGACCGCAACACCAACGTCGCCGCCGCCACCGGCCACGTCGTGATGGTGCAGCCGGACGGCCAGGTGCTGTTCAGCGACTATGCGGAGGTGACGCAGGGCCTGCGCGACGGCGTGCTGCGCGGCATGCGGGCGATCCTGGCGGAGAACGGCCGGCTGGTCGCCAATGGCGCCCGGCGCACCGACGGCAAGATCAACGAGCTGTCGCGCGCCATCTACACCACCTGCAATCTGTGCGAGGCCGACCCTACCAAGCCCGCGCTGTGGCAGATACGCGCACGGTCCGCCGTGCAGGACGGCGAGAACAAGAAGATCGAGTATCGCGACGCCGTCGTGGACTTCATGGGCGTGCCGGTCGCCTACTTCCCATATATCTGGCACACCGACCCCTCCGTTCGCCGGGCCAGCGGCTTCCTGGTGCCGGACTTCGGCAGCAGCAAGCACCTGGGCGGCTTCCTGCGCGCGCCCTACTTCTGGGCCATCAACGAGCAGTCGGACGCGACCATCACGCCGACGTTCAGCACCCAGAACTTCGTGAACGTGAACACCGAATACCGCCGCCGCTTCAACGACGGCACCCTGACCGTGAACGGCGGCGTCGGCATCGACAACAAGCAGCCGCAGGCCGCGGTGTTCGCAACCGGGCGCTTCGCCTATGACGAAACCTGGCGTTACGGCTTCGACATCAACCGGGCGAGCAGCGCGAAATACTTGCGCGACTACAGCTTCGGCCAGCGCGCCGACGTGCTGACCAGCCGTGCCTACGTGGAGGGCTTCGGCACCGGTGCCTACACCCGGCTGGACAGCATCGCCTACCAGGGCCTGGTGGACAGCATCAAGCAATCCCGCCTGCCCTACGTGCTGCCGCGCTACCAATACAGCTTCTTTGGGGAGCCGGACGCGCTGGGCGGGCGGCTGAGCTTCGACACGCAGAACTTCAATGTCGTCCGCCAGATCGGCACCAACACGCAGCGGGCGGCGGCGACGCTGAACTGGCAGCGCCCCTTCGCCGGGGCGTTCGGCGAGGTGTATGGCCTGACGCTGCAGAACGTCGCCGCCGGCTACACCGCGACCAGCCTGAACCAGAACCCCAACTACGTTCCCGTCAGCAGCAGCGAGACGGCACGGGACCATCCGCAAGTCGCCATCGACGTGCGCTGGCCACTGGTGCGGGACGGCGGGCGGTTGGGCACCCAGGTGATCGAGCCAATCGCGCAGTTCGTCGCCGGCCCGCGCACCGGCGGCGGCCAGCGGGTGCAGCGCGTGCCGAACGAGGACAGCCTGGATTTCGAGTTCACCGACCAGAACCTGTTCTCCCTGAACAAGTTTCCGGGCATCGACCGGCTGGAGGGCGGGGCACGCGCCAACGTCGGCCTGCACCTGAACTGGACCATCGGCGACGCCTCGGTCGATGCCCTGGTGGGGCAGAGCTACCGCGCCCACCGGGACGACACCTTCCCAGTGGGGTCGGGGCTGGAGCGCCGGTCATCGGACATCGTGACCCGCACGACCGTCACGCCCGCGCCGTGGCTGGACCTGACGGGCCGGACGCGGGTGGACAACCGCAACGGCAACGTCCGCTTCGCCGACGCCATCGGCAGCACCGGCACGCCACTGCTGCGGCTGTCGGGCGGCTACATCTACTCGGCCGTGAACCCCTACTTCTTCTATGACAGCCAGGCCGTCCCAGCCAGCTACTTCCAGCACCGCAACGAGGTGACGGTGGGCGCCGCATCCCAGTTCGGCAACTACAAGCTGGCCGCCACCGCCCGGCGGGACGTGAACAGCAACCGGATGGTGAGCACCGGGCTGCGCGGCACCTACGAGGACGAGTGCTTCATCTTCGACGCCAGCTTCACCCGGCGTTACGTGTCCTTGAACGGGGACAACGGCGCCAGCACGTTCCTGATCCAGATCACCCTGAAGACCGTGGGCCAGTTCGGCTTCCATCCGGGCTGAGCTGCCCCCGCTGACCCGCCCCCGCCGACTTCGAGTAGGACCCGCCGCATGGCACCGATCCGCTTCCTGATCCCCTTCGCAGCCCTGATGGCCGCGGCGCCTGCCGCCGCACAGGTGCGCCGCCCGCCTGCACCCTCGCCCGATGCGGCGGCCCCGTCTGGCGCGCCGTCCGCCGGGCAGGAGCGCATCATCGCCGTCGTGAACGGCGACGTGATCACGACGGGCGACGTCGTCAACCGCGGACGGCTGTTCGCCCTCAGCACCGGCCTGCCCGTCACGCCCGAGGTCCTGGCCCGGCTGCGCCCCCAGGTGTCCCGGCAGCTCGTCGATGAGCGTTTGCGGCTGCAGGAAGTGCAGCGCCGCAAGATCTCCGTCAGCGACCGCGAGATCGCCGAGGCCATCGGCGAGATCGAGCAGCGGAACAACATGCCGAAGGGCGCGCTGGGCGCCAGCCTCACCGGGCGCGGCGTTGCGCTGCGCACCCTGATCGACCAGGTGCGCGTGCAGCTCGGCTGGACCCGGGTGCTGCGGCAGGAACTGGGCGGCCGCGGCGACGTGAGCGACGCCGACGTGGCCGAGCAGGTCCGACTGTTCAAGGCGCAGGTCGGCAAGCCGGAGTTCCAGGTGCGGGAGATCTTCATACCCGTGGACGACCCGGCCCGCGCCGCCGATGCCGGCCGCTTCGCCGACACCGTCATCGCCCAGTTGCGCGCCGGCGCCCCCTTCCCCGTGGTGGCCGCGCAGTTCAGCCAGAGCCAGACGGCGCTGCAGGGCGGCGACCTGGGCTGGGTCCGTGCCAACCAGCTGGACCCCGAAGTCGCGGCCGTCGTGTCGCAGATGCCGCCCGGCGCCGTCAGCAACCCCATCACCGTGCCCGGCGGCGTCACCATCGTCTCCCTGTCCGCCAAGCGCGAGATCGGGCGCGACCAGGCGACGGTGCTGCGGCTGCGCCAGGTGTTCATCCCCTTCCCCACGCCGCTGAACCCCGCAGCCCCCACCCCGGCGCAGCGGGCCGCGGTGGAGCAGGCCGGCACCGTCTCCCGGTCCGCCAAGTCCTGCGCCGACATGGAGGCCGCCAACACCCGCGCCGGCGCCACCCGGCCGTCCGACCCCGGCGACGTGCGGCTAGAGGGCGTCGGCTCGCCCCAGCTCCGCAGCCTGCTGGCCGGCATGGCGCCGAACGTGGCCAGCAAACCCGTGGTCGCCACCGAGGGCGTCGCGGTGCTCATGGTCTGCTCCCGCGAGAACAAGACGGCAGCTGAGCCGTCGAAGGAGGAGATCACCAGCCGCTTGCTGGGCGAGCGCGTGGAGCTGGTGTCACGGCAGTTGCAGCGGGACCTGCGGCGCCGGGCCGTGATGGAGGAGCGGGCCTGACCACCCCCACCCTGACCAGCCCGGCGCTGCCGCCGCTCCGGGAGGTCATTGCCCGGCACGGGCTGGATGCGCGGCGGAAGCTGGGCCAGCATTTCCTGCTGGACGCCAACCTGACGGATCGTATCGCCCGCCTGGCGGGCGACCTGGATGGGCGGCATGTGGTGGAGGTCGGGCCGGGTCCGGGTGGGCTGACCCGCGCGCTGCTGGGCACGTCGGCAACCCAGGTGCTGGCGGTGGAGGTGGACCCGCGTGCGATCCTGGCCATTGAGGACCTGGCCGAATCCTATCCGGGCCGGCTGCGCGTGCTGGATGCGGATGCGACCAGGCTGGACCTGTCCGCCCTGGTGCCGGCGCCACGGGTGATCGCGGCCAACCTGCCCTACAACGTCGCCACGCCCCTGCTGGTCGGCTGGCTGCGCCAGGCCGCGGCGTGGGAGCGCATGACGCTGATGTTCCAGCTTGAGGTCGCCGAGCGCATCGCCGCCGCGCCCGGCACCGGCGCCTATGGCCGCCTGGCGGTCCTGGCGGGCTGGACCTGCCGCGCCGACCTGCTGATGCGCCTGCCCCCTGCCGCCTTCACGCCGCCGCCCAAGGTCTGGTCCGCCGTGGTGGGGTTGCAGCCCCATGCCGTCCAGCCGCCGCCGGACCTGTTCACCGCCATGGAACGCTTGACCGCGGCAGCCTTCGGCCAGCGGCGCAAGATGCTGCGCGGTGCCTTGCGCGCCCTGGGGGGGGAAGCCCTGCTAGGCCGCGCGGACATCGACCCGGAGCGCCGGGCCGAGACCCTTACGATCGCAGAGTTCGACCGGCTGGTGCGGCTGGTATAGCGGCCCTGCCCGGCCGGGCACGCACCAGCGCGATCCCAGCGGCTGCGATCAGGGCGGCGCCGGGCGGCAGGAGCGGGTGGTCGAGGGTGCGCATGGCCAGCGCCCCGCCGCCAGCGCCGGCGGCGTAGGCCAGCAACACCGACGGCAGCAGCCCGAGCGCGAAGCCGCGCCGCGTGCCGGGCTTCACGGGGTCCGCCAGGGTCTCACCGAACCGTTGCAGGTTGCCGGTTAGGAATGCGGTGTTCAGGCCCACGCCGCCGAACACGGTCGCTGCCGCATTCTGCAGCCCCATGGCGGCGGCCAGGGCGGACAGCCCCATCTGACCCGACCCGGCCGGCCCGATGCAAGCCAGCACAACCAGCCCCGATGCGGCATAGGACGGCGCCGGCCCCAGGTTCAGCCGCCGCAGCAAGCGGGACGCCAGGACACCGGCCAGGAACCCCAGCAACGTCAGCATCTGGCGCGTGGCGCCCTGGCGGTCGAGGTCCACGGCCGCCATGCCCAGCAGGACCACGGCCCCGGTCATGTTGGCGACATAGGCGTGCAGCCCCAGAAGGGCCGCGGCGTCCACCCAACCCGCAATGGCCGCCAACCCGGATGCCGCGAGGAACGGCCCCGCCGCAGGTCGTGCCGCCGGTCCGGCCATCGTCATTCTTGTCTTGTCCAGGTCATCAAAGTCCCCACTGCCATCACACGCCGGCTCCCTAACCGCGAGGACCTACGCCGCCCCACCGTCCAGGGCACGCACGGCAGCGATCGCCGCATCCGGGTCCAACCGCCGCGCCGCGACGCGGTCGGCATGGGCCAGGGCGATGCGGTGGTCCGTCCCGATCACGAAGGCGGAGGGCAGCGGCGCGGTCCAGCGCCCATCGCCATTGATCTCCGGAAGGTTGTGGCCCAGCCGCAGATAGAGCGGCCGCAAGGCAACCGGAAGCTCCCAGCTCACGCCATAGGCGCCTGCCACGGTTCCGCCGTGGTCCGAAAGCACGGGGTAGGCCAGCAAGTCGCGCTCCGCAACGCCGCCGCAAGCCGGGGTAGGCTGCGGCGACACGGCCAACAGGTCGCCGCCCAGGTCGTGCAGCCGCGGCAGCGCATCCTGCCAGGCCCTAAGCAGCAAGGTGCAGAACGGGCACCAGCCGCCCTTGACGAACAGCAGCACCACCGGCCCGAGTGCCAGGCGGTCAGCCAGGCGCACCGGCCGGCCGTACTGGTCGGGCAAGGTGAAGTCCGGGGCCAGGTCGCCGGCTTGCAACTGGCCTGGGGCGGCATCGGCCAGCGCCAGCTCGGATCGCCGCAGCGCCTCGGCATCGTCTGGCGCCATGCGTTGCAGCATCGCGGCGTGGAAGCTGGCGAGTTGCTCCGCCAGGGACGGCTTGCGTTGCAGGCCGTGCAGGCGGACGGTTGGCAAGTCCTGGCTCATGGCGATGTTGACCCTGGGATGTGCAGGCGGAAGGTGGCCCGGCCCGCAGGGGATGATAAGCCGTCTATCCCGGTAACTGCCATGTTCCAGGCGTTCAAGCCGGCATGGCGCAGCAGATTGGTTCCATGGACCTTATTGCCGCCTTCCGCGTCTACGTCCGGGTGGCCGAGAGCGGCTCCTTCTCGGCCATCGCCCGTGAGATCGGGGCGACGCAGCCCGCCGTCTCCCGCCAGGTGTCCGCCCTGGAGGAGCACCTGGGCGCACGCCTGATCCAGCGCACCACGCGCAGCCTGACGCTGACGGAGGAAGGCCGGGTGTTCCTGGACCACGCCCGCCGCGTGCTGGAGTGCGTCGCCGAAGCCGAGGCGTCCGTGGGCCGCGGCCACGCCATGATCGGCGGCCTGGTCCGCCTCGCCTCCCCGGCCAGCTTCGGCCGGCTGTATGTGGCGCCGCTGATGCGCCGCCTGCTGGACCGCCATCCCGACCTGCTGGTGGAGCTGCAGATGTCGGACTCGACGTCCGACCTGATCGCCGGCGGCATCGACCTGGCGATCCGCGCCGGCCAGGTCAGCGACACCGGCCTGGTGGCCCGGCGGATCGGCGAGTCGCCCCGCCAGGTGTTCGCCTCCGCCGACTACCTGGCCCGGAATGGCATGCCCGCGCATCCCGCGGACTTGGCCCGCCATGCCTGCATCATCTTCCTGCAACTCGCGTCCCCTCACATGTGGCAGTTCGAGGGGCCGGATGGCGGGATCACCGTGCAGGTGGAAGGCCGGTTCCGTACGGACAGCAGCGAGGCGGTGCGGGAGGCGGTGCTGGGCGGCCTTGGCCTATCGTTGTCCCCATCCTGGATCTTCGGCGACGACGTGGCGACCGGGCGCGTGCAGGCCGTGCTGGGCGGCTACCGCGCCGGGCAGGTGCCGATCCACGCCGTGTACCCGACGCGCCGCCACCTGGCGCCGCGCACACGGGCCGTGATCGATTTCCTGGCCGATGAGTTCCGGCTGGACCCGGCCATCTCCTCCTACGGCGCCGCCTGATACCTC
>Ga0123339_10001331_pt1 | contig 17262 bp, 14 predicted proteins | sample lystaG_FD_89956 | JGI IMG/M metagenome (GOLD analysis project Ga0123339, IMG submission 89956) | Glacier valley bacterial and archeal communities from Borup Fiord, Nunavut, Canada, to study Microbial Dark Matter (Phase II) -... | ecosystem: Environmental > Aquatic > Freshwater > Ice > Glacier ... | reverse complement strand
CCTCTTTGAACACCTGGGGCAAACCATTAACCGTTACCAATATCAAAATACTGGCAAGCGGGATAATTGCCGTGATTGAGGCAGCGGCTATCAACACCGTCATTACGTTGTTAGAGCCCTTGCGGAAGGCATAGGATTTGTTGGGGTTGCCGATTAGCTCCAGGAAACGGGGAAGATGGGTTCCCTGCGAAGCCGCCCTAACCTCCAGATAACGGATTAGCTTAATCCCACCCCAGACCACAATAAAGAGTATCGAAACTGGTATGGAGATAAAAGGCGAGAGAGCCAACATAAAAATAGGAAAGATTAAAAGCCCTATCCACTTGCTGATATTGGCCCATATTGCCGCAAAACCTACGGGCTTGTCAGTTTTCTTCTTGGAACCAGCTTTGTTCACTAGATAGCGGGCTATCATATTTATGATTACCGTGATAACAAACAAGGTCAAACCCAACTGGATGATAGCCGACTGGGTATCACTGGTAATTTCACCATAAGCATTAGAGACTTTAGCTGGTAAGGTTTCGTTACCGATAAAGAGCGAAGGTGAAGGGGCAATTACGGTACTAGCTCCACCAATCAGGTAAGCTACGGCAACAGTCTCGCCCACTGCCCGACCTAGCCCCAGGATTAACGCACCTACAATCCCGCTTCGCCCATAGGGCAAGACTGCTTTGGTAATTGCTTGCCATTTGGTTGCACCCATTGCCAACATTCCTTCGCGCTGGCTATCGGGGACAGTCCGCAACACGTCACGGGTAATAGAGCTTACAATCGGGATAATCATAATCGAGAGGATTAAACCCGCACATAACAAATCACGCCCGGTAAACTGGACAGGTAGGGTTTTGCCAGCGACCGTATTAGCTTTGTCATCAAACATCGGCAGGAAGGTGAAAACCTTGTGCAGAAATGACTCAACCCCGGCAGGGCCTCCCAGAATTGGGGAAAGTATTTGCACTCCCCAGAAACCGTAAATAATGCTGGGAATGGCGGCTAAAAGTTCAATAGTAAAGGCCAGTGGCGTTCTGAGCCAGGGCGGAGCATATTCTGCCAGAAAAATAGCCGCTCCAATACTGATTGCGCCACCAATAATCAAGGCAATCGCTGATGTCACCAGCGAGGCATAGATAAAGTTTAGAGCCCCAAAGGTCGGAACATCGGCAGAGGTGTTCCACTCAATCGAGGTATAGAAACTGACCCCGTTTTTGGTTAAAGAGTCCCAGGAACCAGCAAGCAGGTTAACAGCAAAAATCAATACCAGCACAATAATTAATGCTGCGAAAATAATCGTTACCGCAATAAAAACGTTATCTCCAGGGTTAGCCGCAAAAGAGCTTTTTTGTCTGTTATGCGGCTGTACCGGGGCATCAGTTGCCATAAAGTTGGTTGCTCCTAATGTCCAAATATTTCATCCACAGCTTAGGATATTTTAAGGCTATTCTATTTTTATTACAAACTGAATTTTAGTAATGGATTAGATATGCCAGCAAATGTTTCCGAATTATTGAGCTGGGGACAATGTAGGCCCTTGCCCCGATTTCTTAACCCTAGCCCAGGGATTTCCTGAATACAGGGCACGGAGACCACGCCCCTACGAGGGAAGGAATTTAGGATTTTTCATCCTTCATCCTTCCGTGAAGGGGGTTAGGTCAAGCAGGAATTACTTCAATACAGGAGTTCCACCCGATTTTACCGTCAACAGGGTAGCCTGCAACTTGGTTACCACTGCGGCTGGCAATGGCGCGTAACCCAACTTTTTAGAAATATCAAGCGGGGCTGCGTCACTGGTTATCCACCATACATAGCGCAGAAGAGCGTCAGCCTTGTCCTTGCTGGCGATTTCTTTCGGGAAGATTATCCAGCTAGTAGCGGCAATCGGATAAGCTTTCGGGTCAGCACTGTTGATAACCTTAATTTGCAGATTATCCGGTACAGCCCCACCAGCACCAGCGGCACTGATAGCTTCCAAAGTAGCCTTTACATAGTTACCGGCAGAGTTTTTGACGCTGGCGTAGGAAATTTTGTTAGCATCAGCGTAGGCGGCTTCCATATAACCCAGCCCACCAACGGTTTGCTTAACCAGACCAGCTACCCCATCGTTCTGAGGGCCTTTAACTACGGTAATGCCACCCTTTTCCCAGGCAGGTTGACTACCAGCGATTGCCAGAGTATTGAAATCTGGGCTAACACTTGCCAACCACTTGGAGAATACATCGGAAGTACCACTGCTATCCTGGCGAACGGCTAATGTAATAGCACTGTCAGGTAAAGTTACTCCGGCGTTTTCAGCGGTGATTTTAGGATCGTTCCATTTGGTAATTTTACCAGTGTAAATACCACCAATAATCTCATTACTGAACTTTAGTTCAGTTACCCCTGGTAAATTGTAAGCCAACACTACTGCTCCCAAAGTAACTGGGATAGTTACAATAGCCTTGCCATATTTGTCTACTTCGGCCTGGGTAGGATAAGCATCGGTACCAGCGAAGTCAGTTTCACCATTAAAGAAGCTGGTACGACCAGCACCACTACCAACACTTGAATAGGACATCTTGACGGTAGTATTTACCCCAACGAATGCTTTAACCCATTCCTGAGTAGGGGGATTAATGAAACTTGAACCAGAACCGCTAATCGTTACCGTGTTCTTAACCGTATAGCCGCCTGGAGGGGTAGCTGCCCCGGTTGCCGAGGTGGCTACAGCCGTAGTAGTGGCGGCAGAAGCAGTGGTAGTACCCGCCGCAGCGGTAGTTGCTCCCGCCGCAGTGGTAGGTTTGGGGGCAGCAGCAGTAGTTGCCGCCGGAGCTGCGGTAGTGGCAACCTGGGCAGTGGCAGTTGGGTCGCCGCAAGCAGCCAGCACCAACGAGGCCACCAGGGCCAAAGCCACCAATAATAAAATCCTAGCATTGAGCTTTTTGCTCTTGTTTAAAAACACCTAGTCTTCCTCCTTTAAGAATTTCGGCCTATCTCTCAAATATCCGTCTATAAACAGCAGGCTTGTAAAGTGGGAAATCTGTGAAGGGATTTGGGTATTTGCGGAATATGTTAACAAATTTTTATCTTTCCACCCCAACCCTAAAGTCAGCAATATCAGTTTTCACCTAAGCCATTTGTATATTACATCACAGATATAAAGGAGTTTTTAACGAGATGTTATTGTTGCTCAAATTAGTTGTTAAAATCATGTTAACATTTTTTATTTAAATTATTAATGACCTGTTAAGGAGATATTATTATTTGGTTAAATGTTAACCTGATAAAGAACAATTCGTAGAGCGACCTAACCCCCCTTCCCTGATTCAGGAGGTGGGAACAAGAACTCGTACGGGCAGGTCCCCGTGCCTGCCCTTTATTAACCAGTGGTGCTATTTAGTCATTGAATAGGGTAATGATCCCTAAAAAAGGGTAAAATTGCCTTATAACAGGCTTTAAACATGCTGTTTGTGGTGCCAATAGCACCAATTAAAGCCTCCAAATAGGCTTTTCCTTGCTAAATTTGGCTATTTTGCCACACTCAACCATTAAGTAGCACCATTGGTTATTAAGAGTCAGGACAAATAACAAATGTAAAAATTTCCGGTTTCCTCTATAATGAATGATGAAACAATTCGCGTCTTTGCTCGACAAGCTCAAGTCTCAATCCGACATCTCCCCAACCTGTATTTTTAAAGCTTTTTAATAGAGTAAGGATGAGGGAGAAAATGAAATTCCCACTACTGAAACCTAAAACGAAACAGGCTTTGCTACTATGGCTAATTCCAGGGGTTATGTTACTTTTTGCGGGGATTTACTTACTGGAATACTGGCTAAAACCTGCCGATTGGGTGCTTAAAACTGTAGCTATACTAAATCTGGTAATAGTGCTGGGTTTGGTGCTACTAGCATGGCTGGAATCAAGGAAAAATAGGACAGAAGGAAACTAAAGAATGACCCTAAAGTGGCAAAACTGGTCGGGCTCGGTGGAATGTGACCCGGCAGCGATAAAATACCCCACCAGCCAGAACGAAATAATTGAAATCGTCAAGGAATGTCAGGCTAAAAAGCTTAAAATTCGGGTGGTTGGTTCCGGTCACTCCTTCACCCCCTTGGTGCAGACTTCGGGAGTTCTGGTCAACCTCGACTTTTACTCAGGGGTTGAAACTATAGACCAAGAGAAAATGCAAGCGACTGTTTTAGCTGGCACGAAAATCAAAGAGCTGGGCGAGCTATTATTCGCGCAAGGTTTGGCCCAACCCAACCTGGGCGACATTGATGTTCAGAGCATCGCGGGGGCAATCAGCACTGGCACGCATGGCTCAGGCGCAACCCTCGGCAGCCTCTCCACTCAGGTTTGTGGTCTGACGATTATTAGCGCATCCGGTGAAGTAATCAAATGTTCCGCCGAGCATGAGCCAGAGCTATTCCGAGCGGCCCAAGTTTCGATGGGTGCGTTGGGTATCATCAGCAAGGTCAAGTTACAGCTTGTGCCAGCTTTCAAACTGCATTATGAATGGAAACGGCTGCGGCTAAGTGAAGCCCTCTTTAATATCGAAAAGCATGTGACCGAAAACCGCAACTTTGAATTTTTCTGGTTTCCCTACTCTGATTATGTTCAGGCCAAGTTTATGAATATCACCAGCGAGCCCGCCAAAACCAAGAGTTTTAGCCGTCGTTTTAACGAAACCGTGCTGGAAAACGGGGCGTTCTGGCTACTCAGCGAGTTCTGCCGGATTTTCCCCAAACGTTCGGCAGGGGTTAGTAAGCTCGCCGCCAATCTGATTTCTGGGGGTAGTGACGTAAATTATGCTCACAGGATTTTCGCTACTCCCCGGCTGGTCAAATTTCAGGAAATGGAATACAGCTTGCCCCGCCAATATTTAGCCAAAGCATTGGTCGAACTGGATGCCGAAATCCGTCGCCAGAAGTTCCGGGTACATTTCCCGGTTGAGTGCCGTTTTGTGCAGGCAGACGATATTTACCTCAGCCCAGCTAACGAGCGTGACTCGGCCTATATCGCGGTGCATATGTATCGGGGTATGGAGTACAAGCCCTATTTTGCGGCAATGGAAGCTATTTTCCTGCGTTACGGTGGTCGTCCCCACTGGGCTAAACATCACAGTCGCACCGCCGCCGATTTTGCCAGCCACTACCCCCACTGGCAAGAATTCCAGGCCGCCCGCCAACGCCTCGACCCCGGTGGCCTTTTCCTAAACGATTATCTGGCGACGGTTTTAAGGAGTCAGGCGGCGGGAGTCAGAAGTTAGAATAAAGTACAAAGAACACAGGAGCAAGGAGCAAGAATTAAGAAGGAATCCTTGTGGAGGTAATAAAAACCTTAGTCATTAACGAATGGAGGGACAAAGATGTTAATCTCTAGCAGCCCAGAAACTAACCTTGATAATCTGACCACGCGCCAACAACTGGCAGTAGCCCTGCGAGTGCTCGAACAACACGGCATTGCTGATGGTGCTGCCGGACACGTCACCTTGCGCGAACCCTACACTAATACCTGGTGGTGTAACCCCTGGAATTACGATTGGGCCTCCATTCGGGCCACCGACCTGCTTCGGCTTGACGCGGATGGCACAATTCTGGAAGGAGATACCCCACCCAGCCAATTTCTGGCTGTCCATTTCCTGATTTACGCCGCCCGCCCCGAAATTAACTGTGTTATCCACAATCACCCCTTTTATGGCTGTCTTTATTCTTCGCTTGACCAACCTTTATTGATGCTTGACCAACAATCGTGCCTCTTTTTTGAAGATTACGTCCTTTATAATGAATACAAAGGTTTGGCGCAAGGGGCTGATATAACCCGTCCGATGGTTGAAGCCATGGGTCAAAAGCGTACCGCCCTCCTCAAAACGCACGGTATTGTTACTTGCGCCGAGGAGTTGGATGCGGCGGTATTTCAGGCAGTCCATCTCGAACGTTCCGCCCACATGAGTTGGGAGGCCAGCCAACACCCCGCCTTCGACCCAACTCACGGTCAGATGGATATTGAGGTAGCCCGTCACACCCGAGACGATTTCCGCGCCCGCAAGCCCCCCGTCTTTCGCTTGAATTGGGAGGGTTGGGCTCGTAACGTCTTGCGCCATAGCCCCAATGTGTTGGAGTAAACGGTCGTCGGTTGTCAGTAAAATATTTACAAGGAAATGAAAATGAGCGAAACCCCCGATAATTTATTTGCCATAAAACAGCTACCGCCACACTGCGATAGTCTGGCCCCGGATGGTTCTGAAATCAGGCTACTGGGAACTGTGCGCGGTGGCAGTATGGTTCATTGCACCCTACCCGTTGGTAGAACTTCAAAGGCTGTTAAACATCAAACCGTTGAAGAAATCTGGTTTTTCACGGCGGGCCAGGGTCAGGTCTGGCGAAAATTGGCGGATTATGAACAGATAACTGAGACCCACCCAGGTTTAAGCCTGACCATTCCTTTGGGAACCAGTTTCCAATTTCGTACTATTGGGGATGAACCTCTCACTTTTATAATAGCCACCATTCCAGGCTGGCCGGGGCCACAGGAAGCCCTAGCGGTGGAAGGCTGTTGGGAAGAGTGCTGATTGGACTGTGAAAAATGATAGACCCAAACCTGTTCAAAACCGGGGGAAGTGCTGAGCAATCGCCAATTAGCGGGTTGGTATATGGCCCGTTGCTAAACGACCAGGATTCTATTGAGTGGTTAGGTGATAAATTGCTGACCGCGCCCTACAAAGCCTTGCCCAAAGCCCCGATACTTTATACCAAGCCTTATAATACCCACGTCGGACACGGCGCAATAGTCTATTTGCCCTCCGGCGTTGCGGAACTTGAGGTGGGCAGCACGTTGGGGCTGGTTTTTGGCGAAAGAGCCAGCCAGGTCTCGGAAGAAAGGGCATTAGAGGCAGTGGCGGGTTATACGGTGGTAATTGACCTGAGTGCGCCGCACCAGAGCCTTTTTCGTCCGCCTATCAAAGAGAAATGTTTTGACCGGGCCTGTCCGATTGGCCCGCGTTTGGTGAATAAAGCCGAGTTGCCCGACCCCGACAGCGTAATTATTACCACCTTTATCAATGATGAGGTACAACATCAGCGCAATCTGGCTAATCTGGTACGGCCTATTCCCCGCCTTATCGCTGACGTGACCGAATTTCTAACGCTATATCCCGGCGATGTGCTAATGGTTGGAGTACCGGTAAATATGCCTTTTGCGCGGGCCGGAGACCGGGTAGGGGTCGAAATCTCCGGCATTGGTCGGCTGGAGTGTTTAATAGACTCAACCTCATAGCCCATAGGGGCGTGGTCTCCGCGCCCTACAAATTCGCAGGGGCGATTCGCGAACCGCCCAATAGATTTGGAATAAAGAGGATGCGAACCGCTAGAGTTAAATATAACGGGATAATCCAAACCGCCATTGTCGAGGAGGGTAGTTTGCGACTGGCGGATGGGCAGTTACTCGCCGAAGAAAATGTCGAATGGTTGCCGCCGCTAGAACCGCGTACCGTTTTTGCTCTCGGCCTGAACTATGCCGACCACGCTCGCGAACTTGAGTTCAAAGCCCCGGAGTCGCCCTTGATTTTCTTGAAGGGGCGTAATACTTTCGTGGGGCATCGCGGGCAGACTCCCCGGCCTAATGGGGTGGCATTTATGCACTATGCGTGTGAACTAACAGTGGTAATTGGACGAGAGGGGAAGCATATCCGACCTGAACAGGCTTACGACTACGTGGCGGGCTATACTATCGCCAACGATTATGCCATTCGGGACTATTTAGAGAATTATTACCGTCCCAACCTGCGGGTAAAAAGCCGCGATAATACCACCCCGCTTGGCCCCTGGTTGGTGGACGTGGCGGACATCCCCAACCCCCTGAACCTGTATTTGCGAACCTACGTTAACGGCAAGCTGACCCAAGAAGGCAACACCCGCGATATGATTTTTGATATTTCCTATCTTATCGCCTATCTATCAGAGTTTATGACGCTCGCGCCGGGTGATATTATTCTGACTGGCACGCCCGAAGGTCTGGTAGATGTGCAACCGGGGGATGAGGTGGTTTGCGAAATTGAGGGTATCAGGCGGCTGATTAATACGATTGTCAAGGAGTAGCAAATGGGAAAACTGGCAATGGCGGCAAAAATTACCCATGTACCTTCGATGTATCTGTCCGAGCTGCCCGGTAAACATCACGGTTGCCGGGAGGCCGCGATTGAGGGCCATCGGATTATCGGGCAACGTTGCCGCGAACTAGGGGTGGATACTATTGTGGTGCTAGATGTTCATTGGCTGGTAAATGCGGGCTATCATGTCAACTGCAATTCTCACTTCAAAGGCATCGATACCAGCAAGGAATTACCCCACTTTGTCAAAGATATGGCCTATGAATATCCCGGCAACCCGGCGTTGGGCCAGCTAATCGCCAAAACCGCCACCGCTCAGGGAGTTTTTACCCGCGCCCATGAAGTAAACAGCTTGGAACTGGAATACGGCACTTTAGTACCGATGCGTTACATGAATTCCGACCAATATTTCAAGGTGGTGTCGGTGGCGGCCTGGTGTGCCTGGCACAAGCTTGAGGATAGCCGTATTTTTGGGTTGGCCTTACGAAAGGCGATTGAACAGAGTGACTCAACGGTGGCGGTCTTCGCCAGTGGCTCACTTTCCCACCGTTTTCAAGATAATGGTAGCCCTGATGAGGGCATGTTTGATATTAGTCGCGAATTCTTCTGGCAAGTGGATTTACGGGTGGTTGATTTGTGGAAGGCGGGCGATTTCAAGACTTTTGTAGCGATGTTGCCGGAATATGCCGCGCTTTGTTATGGCGAAGGCAATATGCACGATACCGCAATGCTGCTGGGAATGCTGGGTTGGGACGACTATCGCCAGCCCGTCGAAGTTATCACCGACTATTTCAACAGTTCCGGCACCGGGCAAATCAACGCAATTTTCCCGGTTCTTTAAGCGGTTGTCATTTGTCGGTCGTCGGAAAATTCCGCAGGGGCGGTTCGTGAACTGCCCTATAAAGAATAATTGTAGGGGCAGGTCCCCGTGCCTGCCCTAATTACTTTATTCACACGGCTGGAAAGGCTGATAAAAAAGCCACCAGCCGACAGTTTTGGTTTTGTTTTAGAATTCTACCGACAACTGACAACTGACGACCGACAACTTTTTAGATTGTGAAGGAGCAAATTTTATGCCCCATATTATTGTGGAATATAGTTCTAATATCAAGGCTGAGGCCCACATCCCGGAGTTATTGCACAAAGCTACTCAAACCCTGATTGACCAGGGTGGCGTTTTCCCGATAGGCGGCATTCGAGCGCGGGCGATTGAGTTGACCGAATATTATGTTGCCGATGGCGAAGAAGATTATGCTTTTGTCCATACAAATTTGAAAATCGCCGTAGGACGGGATGAAGCCACCAAAAAGAAGGTCTGCGACGAGCTTTTCGAGATGCTAAAGACTCATTTTGCAGAACTATTCAGCAACCGTTATCTGGCTCTCTCGCTAGAGCTAACCGAACTTAACGATAAACCTGAATATAGATACAACAATATTCATGCCCGATTTAAGAAAAGTTGATGGTTCTTGGTTGACCTAACCCCCTTCCCTATAAAGGAAGGGGGAATAATAAATTTTCTTGGTGTCTTAGGGTCTTGGTGGTTTAGTTCTTTGCTATGTAGCACATCTGCCTACTATGTACTCGTTGCTTTTTACCGACAATCGACGACTGACAACGAGTAACCGATGCGAGGATAACCTTGATGTTAGACCGGGAAACCATTCGGCAGATTGCCCAGCGATTGCAGGAAGCCGAAACCAGCCGGGTGCAGATCCGCCAGATTTCGCTTGACTACCCCGAAATTACGATTGAGGATGCCTACGCTGTCCAAAGCGAATGGGTAGCCCGCAAAATTGCCGAGGGACGCACCATCAAGGGCCACAAAATCGGGCTGACCTCCAAAGCTATGCAAGCCTCCTCTCAAATTACTGAACCTGATTACGGCACTTTGCTGGACGATATGTTTTTCAGTGACGGCTCGGAAATCCCCTTCAAGCGGTTTATTGTGCCGAGGGTGGAGGTAGAATTGGCCTTTGTGCTGGGGAAGCGGCTGGATAATCCCAACTGTACCATTTTTGAGGTGCTGAACGCTACCGACTATGTTATTCCTTCGGTTGAAATTATAGATGCTCGTTGCCATCAGCTTGACCCACAGACCAAACAGCCCCGCAAGGTTTTCGATACTATCTCCGACAATGCCGCTAACGCCGGATTAGTGATGGGTGGTCGCCCGGTAAAGCCGTTGGATATAGATTTGCGTTGGGTAGCGGCTCTTTGTTACCGCAACGGGGTGATTGAGGAGTCGGGAGTGTCCGCCGCCGTGCTGAACCACCCGGCAAACGGCATAGCCTGGTTAGTCAAGAAACTCGCTCCGCACGGGGTCGCCTTAGAGGCGGGTGAGGTGGTATTGTCAGGCTCGTTTACCCGGCCTGTGCCCGCCCGCCCTGGTGACACTTTTCATATAGATTACGGGCCGTTGGGCGCAATCTCCTTCCAGTTTGTGGAATAATCTTTCAGCAAAGTCTCAGTTTCCTCTAAGCTCAGGTTAAGCAAAATCAGATAAAATAGAAATAACAGAATAATATTTAATTGTAGGGGTGAGTTTACAACCCACCCGGTAAGGTTATCCCCCTGAGTATAGGAGGGACAGATAAACCCTACTCTATATATAAGGAAAAAGAAATGAAACAACAAACCCGACGTAAATTCGTCAGACTGGCCCTAATGGTGCCGCCAGTAGTCGCGTTGGCGGCGTGTGGCGAGCAAAGCCCAACCGCGCAAAGTCTCACAACCACTACAGCCGCCAGTACAACTCAGGCCGCCGCTACAACAAGTGCAATAACTACGGCTACGGCTACTACTGCCGCTAAAACAACCACCACTGCGGCACCCGCAACTACTACTCAAGCGGCTACCACCGCACCCGCCACTACAACTCAGGCCGCTACGACGGTGGCCCAGGTCTTACCCCCAACCCCCCAATGTAGCAGCAAAGCCGCCACGACCATTGCCGAAACCGAAGGCCCTTATTTCAAGCCGAGTTCACCCCTGCGTACTTCCCTGCTGGAAAGTGGAATCACTGGTACAAAGCTGGTCGTTACTGGCTATGTTCTTTCTACTTCATGCCAGCCCGTCAAAAATGCGTTGGTGGATTTCTGGCAAGCCGATGCCAACGGGCAGTACGATAACACCGGGTTCAAAATGCGTGGTCATCAATTTACCGATGATACAGGTAAATTCTATCTGGAAACGGTTATACCCGGCCTTTATCCTGGACGCACCCGTCACATTCACGTTAAGGTGCAAGCCCCCAGCCAGCCAATCCTGACCACTCAGCTCTTTTTCCCCGGCGAAGCCCGCAACCAAACTGATGGGATTTTCCATCAGAGTTTATTAATGCAAGTGCAGGATATTACGGCGGGCGCAAAGCAGGGTAATTTCAACTTTGTGTTGAGTCTTTGATGATTCTTCAAACTCCTTCTTATAACCTCTAACAAATAAACCTGACTATGCTAGAATAGCGGCTGAAGCGAGATGCTGAAGCCGCTTTTACTGTGAAACTCACCCCAATTGGACTTAAAAGTTCAAGGGTATGAAGATTGCTATTGTTTAAGCCATAGATAAGGGTGTTTATGAATAAAATCAAGCTATCGCCTTCCATCCTGACCGCCGACTTTGCCCGGTTAGGGGCGCAGGTGGAAGAAGCGGCGGCGGCAGGGGCAGACTATCTGCATGTGGATATTATGGACGGTCACTTTGTCCCGAATATTACATTAGGGCCGATAGTAATGAACTCCTTGCGGGCAGTTACGGACATTCCCTTCGACACCCACCTGATGCTGGCTCAGCCAGAACACTATATTGAGGAATTTGCCAGAGCCGGGGCAACTATTATGTCGGTGCATTATGAGGCCTGCATCCACCTCCACCGGGTAATCCAGCAAATCAAGGATACTGGGGCAAAAGCCGGGGTTGTGCTTAACCCAGCGACCCCGGTGGCACTTTTGGAAGAAATCTTGCCTTATCTTGATCAGGTGATGTTGATGAGTGTTAACCCTGGCTTTGGTGGACAGGCTTATATCGAGACTACCACCGCTAAAATTCGGCGTTGTCGCAAAATGATAGACCGCCTGAATCCTGGTTGTGACCTGGAAGTGGACGGTGGGGTCGGCGCAAAAAATATTCAGGCCGTAATTGCGGCGGGCGCAACCGTAATTGTGGCAGGGTCAGCGGTTTACAACAAACTGCAAACCGTTGAAGAAGCTATCCGAGGCTTGCGTCAGATTATGGAAATTGAGCAAGTTTGACGCTAGAGATATAATCGGCATTAGAAACAGGTCGTTCCAGATGTTTTTGGTAGTGGTGGGTTTCTAACCCACCCGGCAGGGTTATCCCCAGGAATACAGGCGGGACAGGCAAACCTTAACCTACAATAGTCCTAATTTCAGGAGACAGAATGGCAGTTATAAAATTTGGTACTGACGGTTGGCGGGCCACTATCGCCGAGGATTATACCTTTGATAACGTGCGTAAAGTAACCCAGGCCACTATCGAATACCTGAAAAAAGAAGGTCGGGCTAAGGATGGGCTGGTGGTTGGCTACGATACCCGCTTTGGCTCTGAGCATTTCGCCGAGGCGGTGGTGGAAGTGGCGGCGGCTAACGGGGTTAAAAGCTACCTGACCAAAACTTTTGTGCCTACTCCAGTAATAAGTTATTCTATTATTGAGAAAAAGGCCGGGGGCGGGGTGGTTATTACTGCCAGCCACAACCCCCCAACCGATAACGGTTTTAAGATGAAACCCTATTATGGTGGCAGTGCCTCCCCCGAAATTGTGGGCGCAATTGAGCAATTGCTGGAAACCCCTGTTCAACGCCTTTCTTTGAAAAAAGCAATTGATGCAGGTCTGGTGGAATATTTTGATTCTGATACCGGCTACTTTGCCCAACTAGGCCGGATGGTGGATATTGAAGGCATCAAGCAAAGCAACCTCAAAATTCTGGTGGATTCGATGTGGGGAGCGGGGCAAGGTTATTTCCCGCGCTTGCTAGAGGGGGGTACGGTCAGCGTTACCAACATTCACAACGAGCGCAACCCAATTTTCCCTGGCATGCACAACCCCGAACCGATTGCCCGAAATCTGACCGAGCAAATGAAACTGATGGCGGCGGGCGGTTATGACATTGGTATCTCTAACGACGGCGACGCTGACCGGGTGGGTTTGACCGACGAAAAGGGCAATTTTGTAGACCAGTTGCGGGTATACGCTTTGCTGGCTCTCTACATGCTGGAAGTTCGCAAAGAGCGTGGAATGATTGTGAAATCGTTGTCCACGACCTCAATGCTGGAAAAGCTGGGCAAGCTTTACGATGTACCAGTTTTCGAGACTCCCGTTGGCTTCAAATATATTGGCCCGAAGATGATGGCGGAAAATGCTATGATGGGTGGTGAGGAGTCGGGCGGTTTTGGTTTCCGGGGGCATATTCCTGAACGTGACGGGATTATCTGCGGTTTGTTCCTGGCGGATATGATGGTCAAAACTGGTAAAACCGTCTCCGGTTTGATTGATTGGCTGTTTGAGAAAATCGGCCCGCATTATTATGACCGCATAGATTTCAGCTTTGAGCAGGAAAAACGCGCCGAAATTATCAAACATATCCAATCTAATACTCCCACAGATTTGGCGGGGTCGAAGGTTATCAAAACCCGCACCGACGACGGTTTTAAGTATTACAGTGAGGATGGAAGCTGGTTGTTAATTCGTTTTAGTGGCACTGAGCCGATTATGCGGGTTTACACCGAAACTACCTCGCCCGAAAGTGTAAAAACGATTCTGGCACAGGGTAAAACTATTACAGGCGTATAATCTAACTCCTAGCCCCCTTCCCGATACAGGAAGGGGGAATAAACCAAAACCCCAAATGAGCGAAGTCAACCACCCAACCGCCAATATAATTCAGGCGGGCGTGCCAAAACTAGCCGAGTTAAAAAACCACGTCATTATTTGTGGGTTATTCAACGCGGGCTACCGAATTTTGGAGCAACTGATTGCGGCTAAAATTCAGACAATCGTAATAGACAATCACCCCGATGCCCGTTTTATCGAAATGGCCCGCAACCAGGGCATCACTATCCTCAAGCGCGATAGCCGCAGCGAGTTCACCTTGCAAGAAGCCAGAGTCACCCAGGCGGCGGCGATAATTGCCGTCAGTGATAACGATCTGCATAATCTTGAAACCATCCTGACCGCCTGCGAGCTTGCCCCCAATATCCGGGCAGTTGCCAGCTTCTATAACCAGCAAATCGGCGAGCAACTTATTAAGAGCCTGCCCAACGCCCGCGCTCTGTCTATCGCCCAACTCGCGGCGGGTACTTTTATCACCGCTTCTTTGCCTAGTCAGGTCTTGCATCTGTTTGAGTTGGCGGGTCAGGAGATGGCGGTGGTGGTTGACCGGGTAGGACGCAACGGGCCGTTACAGGAGCTATATGGTCTGGTAACGCCCATTATGCGGCAGGGTGGTTTGCTGAACAGCTACGCCGCTGAGAAAGGCGAAATCCCCCAACCCGCCCAAAATGGTAAACGCCAGATGCAGGAGTGCCCTCCAGCTAATACCGCTCTTTTGGAAGGTGATTTAGTAACGCTAGTGGGACGGGTGCTGGAGCTGATTGACTTGAAAGAGGTCAGCCTGGATGCTCAACAGGTGGCGGCGGCCCGCAGTGGAAAGAAAGCCAAGCCCGCGAAAAAAAGTGACCGATTGCCGCTTGTTAAGCTTTTCCGGGGGTTGCTGGGTAATCTCGATAGACCCCTGCGGCGGACCCTGATCGCCAGCACCTTACTGATTTTATTTGGCATCGTTGTTTTTTTCCTGAAAGGCCCGAACTCCGACCCAATAGACGCGCTTTATAACACCATGATTACTATCGGGAGTAACTATACCCCGGTTTCAAGTGATTCCTGGTTATTCAAGCTATTTGCGGTAATGCTAATTATTGTGGGGACGGCTTTGTTGGGGGTAATTTACGGTTATATTACCAACTATATTGTGACTGCCCGCCTGGCGGACGCGCTGGGCAAACAAAAAGCCACCAATATGAAAAATCATGTAGTGCTGGTGGGGTTAGGGCAAACGGGCTATCTGGTATTAAAGGGTCTAGTGGCGCGGGGCGAACAGGTGGCGATACTAGAAATTGATGCGCATAACCGCTTTATCGCTTTGGCCCGCAATATGGGCGTGCCCGTAATCCTCGGCGATGCTCGCGTAGCCGAGAGTCTGGATCTGGTGAATATTGCCAAAGCCCGTTGCATTACAATTATGAGCAACGACGATTTAGCCAATCTGGAAACCGCTCTGAATGCGCGGGGACGCAACCCAAACATCCGGGTAGTGTTACGCCTGTTTGACCGCAATCTGGCCGAGCGCACGGAAAAGACCTTTAACATCCAGATAGCCCGGAGTGCCTCGGCTCTGGCAGCCCCCTATTTTATCGCGGCGGCTCTGGACTTTGAGGTAGTAACCTCTTTTTATGTGGAGCGCACCCCCTTCTTTGTGGCTAAACTGACGGTGAAACCTGCTAGTATCCTCAGCACCTTGCACGTGCGGGAGGTTTATACCAGGGCCGGGGTGCTAGTGCTGGCTCATCAGCACGCTCCGGCTATTGTTAGCCAACAGCCCATAAAAGGTATAACTAGCCCGGTAGTTACCCAGTTTCCGGTTAATTCCTTGATTCCAGTTTTTCATCCTCGTCCCGACCAGCCTTTAGCCGCCGGGGATGTTATTTATTTTGTAGGCCCTTACGAACGCATCACCTCCGCCTACCGCCTCAATTCTTAATATTGGGCTAAACTAGCCGCTTTGAGGGAATTGATTGTCTGGAAAATTGAGTGTATAATAACTCAGAATGTAAAGGTAATGACCGTTTTACACCAGAATTACCCTTTCTGAAAGCAATTTTATAATTATTACCTGATTTGCGGGATTTTATTTAAGGTATCGCAACTGGCTGTTTTCAACGCCATATTCAACCATCCTAGAAAGGTAGGACGAGCCAATGCAATTTGTGGTGCAGAGTGGAGTAGAGCCGGGTCGTACATACGATGTCAAGCCGGGAAAAATGCTCTCAATCGGTCGCCAATCAATCAATGAGATTGTAGTTAGTGACGAGCAAGCTTCCCGCAAGCACGCGGAGATTGAGCTGACCCCTAGTGGGGTGCTGGTTACTGACAAAAATTCGGCCAACGGGACTTTTGTAAACGGCACGCGCATTAGCTCCTCGCAAATGCTAAAGCCGGGCGATACTCTGCAAATTGGCACAACGGTGCTTAAGCTGGTGGATAGTGACAGTGGGGCCAGCACGGTTGCCAGTGGCTATGAACAGCCCGCCCCGCCTTCGGGGGGTCAGGATTATGCCGGGGGCTATGCCACTGTACCGGGCGTGGGCAGCTACGGTCAGCAACCTTCTGGCAGCTATAGTGCCCCGACTCCTGCTGCCGGAACGCCCGCCTATGGTAGTAACTATTCCGCACCCGCCCAACCTCAGCAATACGCCGCAGGTGGCTACGACCAAAATCAGGCTGCCTACGGTCAACAGCCCCATCAGTATGCCGCCGGTGGCTACGATCAAAATCAGCCAGGTTATGGTCAACAACCTCAGCAATTTGCTGGTGGCTACGACCCTAACCAGGCTGCCTACGGTCAACAACCTCAATATGGGGCGGCCCCCGTTGCCGTTACCCCCGCTAAAAAGTCCAATATGGGCCTGATTATTGGCATAGTGGTGGGTATTGTCGCTTTAGCTGCTATTCTGGTAGTGCTTTTTGCCTTTGTGCTCAAGGGTGATAGTGCTGGGGCAGTAGGAGATTTACCCGCTCCCAATAATGCTACCAAAATTGAGCTTTCAGGGACGGATTTAGACTCGTTTACCAAAACCGCCAGTATCCCGGCAGGTTCAAAAACGGGTTTCTACACCACTTCTGAAACTCCTACCAACCTTAAAACTTTCTACGATGGCAAGATGAAAGATAAGGGTTATACCGCCCCAAGTATCCCTCCAGGGCTGGGTAATACTATTACCGCGATGGCCTATCAGAAGGACACTAAAGGGGCCGGAGTAGTAATTTTTGGCCCGCTCAAGGATAGTGATATTCAAGCCTTTGAGGGAGGGTCTGCCTCTAGCTCTCTTAAAGGTAAATTTAAGGCGGGCGACTCATTGGTCATCTTGTTTGAGGCCAATATTG
>Ga0123339_10001329_pt1 | contig 17295 bp, 14 predicted proteins | sample lystaG_FD_89956 | JGI IMG/M metagenome (GOLD analysis project Ga0123339, IMG submission 89956) | Glacier valley bacterial and archeal communities from Borup Fiord, Nunavut, Canada, to study Microbial Dark Matter (Phase II) -... | ecosystem: Environmental > Aquatic > Freshwater > Ice > Glacier ... | reverse complement strand
TGGCTCTTGATCAGTTGGGCCATCATCTCGTTCGGGGTGTTGGTCAGCACCAGCCAGCGGGCATCGTCGGCACTGATGCGCCGCGCAGGCGGAGGGTTACTGCCCAGCCAACTGCCATCCTCTTGCACCGCTGCTGGGTTGGCGGCAAGCGCGCTGATCCACGCCTGGGGGAGGGGAGCAGCGGCGGGCAGTTGGCGGCCCAGGTTTGGCAGGCGCAGGCGACGGTTGCGCCCCAGGTGGCGAGGCAGCGCAAGGATTGGGCGGGCGGCCCCGACGTAGCGAGCAACGCGGGCGTGGCTGTGCTGCACCGCGTCGGCGTAGTTTTCGCTCAGACCAGGGGCAGCCTGGGTGCCACGCAGTGGTAGGCCGCAGTCGTCACACCAGGCCACCCAATCCTCGTACTCACTGCCACAGCTTGCACAGAAGGGCATCAGTCTACCTCCCCTAGGGCTAGCCGCTCAATAGCGTGGGCCACGCCGTCGTTAGCCAGCGTCTCAGTCACGTAGCTCGCTGCTGCCTTCACCTGCTCGTCGGCATGGCCCATTGCTACCCCATAGCCCGCCCAGTGCAGCATCGAAACGTCATTCCAGTTGTCGCCAATCGCCATCACGCGCTCACGGGCAATGCCTAGCTGCTGGGCAAGGAAGGCAAGGGCCACTCCCTTCGTCGCGCTCAGGCTAGTCACTTCGCAGAAGTAGGCGTGGGAGCGGGTTACTTCCACCAGGCTGCCAAACTCGGCCCGCAGCATCTCGATCAGGGCGTGGTTCGCGTCTGGCTCGTTGACGATTACTATCTTGAGCGGCTGCAAGCCCTGCGCGCTGATCGCGGCGACCAGGTCTGGCACGTCGTGTGGCTGCACCAGCCGCGACTTCTCGGCGTACATGGTGTCCAACGGCCTGGCGTTCTCGCGATAAGTCTCGGTCAGGGTGTGCATATTGACGCTCTGGCCCAGCCGCCGCAGCAAACGGATCACCCGGATCGCCAATGCTGCGTCCAGGTGTTGTACCAGCAGTGGGCGTTCGGTGAGCAGGTCGTAGACCACCCCACCCTGGTAGCTGATGATCGGCGTGACTTGGCTAGCGGGTAGATTGGGGGGCAAGAGGCCTAGTTCACGCACTCGATCCACCACATCGTAGACCACCCGCCCGGTCGCCAGCGTGACTCGGATACCAGCGTCGCGGGCAGCGGCAATTGCCAGCCGGTTGCGCTCGGAGATCAGCAAGTCCATGGAGTATAGGGTGCCATCCAGGTCAATAGCGATCAACTCAACCAGTGGGTTCTTCATTCAGCCTCCGTCTCCACGATCAGCATCCGATCATGTCCAGCGTAATCCTGGGCGATCTCCACCCGCGCCTCCGGCCAGAGATCGCGGGCGAAGGTGGCGGCCAGCGACCCCTGGTTGTAACCGATCTCGGCGGCGATCAGGCCGCCCGGCTTCAGCTTGAACCAGGCTTCTTCGAGGAAGCGGCGGTAGAGGCCGAAGCCGTCGCCGCCACCGCCAGAGAGAGCCAGCCACGGCTCGCTGATCAGCACTGCTGGTTCGATCTCGCCCAAGATAGTGTACGGCAGGTTGGTAACCAAAGCATCTACCGGCCCTGCTACCGCCGCCAGCAGGTCGCTAGTCAGTAGCGGCACGCGCTCCTTGAGGCCAAACTTGTCGCGGTTGGTGAACGCGACATAGAGGGCAGCTTCCGACAGGTCAACCGCAGTCACCTGCAAGGCTGGCAGTTCGAGGGCGAGGGTCAGGCCGATCACCCCACTGCCGGTGCCAACATCCACCAGCGTGCCAGCCGCCAGCCCCTTCGCGGTTAGCAGCTTGACCGCCCGCTCTACCAGCAACTCGGTTTCGGGCCGGGGGATCAGCACCCCCTTGTTGACCATGAACTCACGGCCATAGAACTCCTTGTAGCCCAGGATGTAGGCTACCGGCTCCCCCTGCTGGCGGCGGTTCAGCAGTTCGTGATAAAGGGCGACGTTGAGAGCCGTCACCTGCTCGTCGAGGTTAGCGAAGAAGCTGGCCCGCTCCTGGTCAAGGATATCACGCAGCAAAACCTCTGCCTCCAGGTTGGCCTCAGCCCCCGCCGCTCGCCCCAGGGCCGCCCGCCCCTCGGCTAGCAGGTCGCGGGCGCGCGTTGGCTTGTAGAGCCGCGCCCGGTTGTCCATACTCAAGCTAGTGCTTCACCCAGGTTCTGCAACTGCTCGGCCTGATCCTTGAAGCGCAGGTTCTCGATCAGCTTGCCGATATTGCCCTCCATCACCCCCGGTAGGTTGCTGAGGTTCATGCCAATGCGGTGGTCGGTCAGGCGATCCTGGGGGAAGTTGTAGGTGCGAATCTTCTCGCTGCGGTCGGCACTGGTGACCTGGCTCTGGCGGGTCGCGCCAAGCTCAGCCTGCCGCTTCTGCTGCTCCAGATCGTAGAGGCGCGAGCGCAGCACACTCATTGCTCGCGCCTTGTTCTTGATCTGCGAACGCTCGTCCTGACAGATCACGACTAGGCCAGTGGGGATATGGGTCAGGCGGATCGCGCTATCGGTCGTGTTTACCCCCTGGCCGCCATGCCCACTAGCCCGGTAGATGTCCACCCGCACATCTGACTCCTTCATTTCCATGTCCACCTCCTCCACTTCGGGCAGCACGATCACGCTGGCAGTCGAGGTGTGGATGCGCCCCTTCGTCTCGGTAGCAGGCACTCGCTGCACGCGATGCACGCCACTCTCGTACTTGAAGTGGCTATAGGCATCAGCCCCCGTCACCTCAAAAATCACTTCTTTGAAGCCGCCACCCTCCTGTTCGCTGCTGCTAACCACCTCTACCTTCCAGTTCAACCCCTGAGCATAGCGGGTGTACATCCGGTAGAGTTCGCCAGCAAAGAGGGCCGCCTCGTCGCCACCCGCCCCCGCCCGAATCTCCACCACCACGTTCTTCTCGTCATTGGGGTCACGGGGCAGCAGTAGCACCTTTAGCTGCTGCTCAAGCTCCTCCAACTGGGGGTTGAGGCTCTCCACCTCCTCGCGGGCCATAGCGACCATCTCCGGGTCGCCACCCTCGCCGATGATCGCCTGCACATCGTCGCGGGCGTGTTCGAGGTCGCGATAGCGGCGGTAGGCAGCAACTACCTGCTCAAGGTCGCTCCGTTCGCGGCCAAAAGCCTGCATCTTGAGGCGGTCGCCAACCACGTCTGGGTCGGCCATTAGTAGCTCAAGCTCCTCATAGCGGCCTTCAACCGAGGCCAGTTTGTCGAAAATTGACACGCTTCTCTCCCATTTCTTGCAGCAAAGTTGTTTGTTGGCTTAATTATACCAAATGAGGCGGTGGGTGCATATCAAAGAGGTAGATTAGACTTAATTCTTGCGGCGGATGCGAACCAGCCGCCAACCTGCTAAGATCAGCTATCATCAGCTAAGGAGGAGAGTAATGGAACAAAATGAGATGAGCCAGCGTGCGCTACTCTACCGTGAACGACGGCTGGCTGAGGCCGTGTTGGCACAATACGACATGGCTGGCGCAAGGTTGCAACAGATCGCCACTGGCTTTAACCGCGTCTACCGAGTAACAACGGAGGCTGGCAAGAGCTTCGTGCTACGTGCCTCGCTGCCACACAGCATCAGCCATAATCGGGGCTACGTGGCTTCGGAACTGACCCTACTAGCGGCTCTGCACCGCGACACCGCACTGCCAGTGCCAGAGCCGGTCGCGAACCGCGAAGGTGGCTGGGTGACTACGCTGACCGACCCACTACTGGGCGACCGCCATCATGCTATGTTCCGCTGGATGGAAGGTAAGGTGGTCGGCAAGGGAGTTGGTCCAACGGTGCTACGGCAGGCCGGTGGCTTCCTCGCCCTGCTGCATGAGTACACCCAGAAGCTCCTACCGCCACCTGATTTTGAGCGACCAAGCTGGGATTGGGCGCACGTTGGTGGGTTGCAATCGTGGGTGGGCAAGGGTGGAAGCGAGTCATACCTTGACGATGAGGGACGAGCGGTGTACACCCTTGCTTGCGAACGAGTACAGGCTGCCATGCAGCAATTGGACGAGCAGCAGGACAGCTTCGGCTTGCTCCACGCCGACCTGCACCCCTGGAATATGCTCCGCTGGCAGGGTCAGTTGCGCGTACTCGACTTTGAAGTAAGCGGCTGGGGTCACTGGCTGCTAGACCTCGCGATTGCCCTCAATTACAAACTGGGTAAACCAGACTTGGCTGCGAGTCAGGCTGCTCTACTGGATGGCTACGCCGCAGTCCGCTCACTGCCCGCCCGCTGCGAAGAACTGCTCGGCACCTTCATCGCTGCCCGACTGCTCTGCGAGGTGAATTGGGTAGCCGACAGTACAGAGCCGCCTACGGCTGATAGGGTACAGGAGACAGTGGTTGGTCAGGTTAAGTGGCTAAAGGTAGCATTGAACCTCTAGCCAGCTCCATTGCCAGCCGCACCGCCTCTACCGCAGAACCCGCCCGCACGATGGGGTCGGCGACCTGCTGCGCTGCCTTCGCTAGCTGCCAGGTGTGCAAGCCAACTACCGGCACGCCAATCTTCAAGGCGAGGGCGATCTCGCTGAGAGTGCCGTACTCACCGCCAATGGCGATCACCGCCTGCGCCGTGCCAACGATGATCAGGTTGCGAGCCTGGCCCATCCCAGTCACGATGGGTATGTCCACAAAGGGGTTGGCGGCATGACGGTCGGTTCCCGGCAGCACGCCGATGGTCAGCCCGCCTGCTGCTTTGGCCCCCGCGCAGGCAGCCTGCATCACCCCGCCGTGTCCCCCACAGATCATGATTGCGCCCGCCGCGGCGATCCTGCTACCGACCTCGTGGGCAAGCTGTAGGCTGGCAGCGGCTGCATCGCCCGCGCCACAGACAGCAATGATCGGCTGCTTCAATCCTTAGTCCCTCTCCTTCGCAATTTGACAAAGAGAGCCTCGCGCTAGTAGATGGCAAGGTAGCGGTCGAACAGCGGGCGCAGATCAACACTGCTGCCAGCCTGCATGGTGGCAAAGAAGTCGGCTGGCGTGGCCCGCTTGAGCGCAAACTGGCGGTAGTAGGCGCGCAAGGCGGCAGCATAGCTGTCTGGCCCCATCATCTTCTGCGCCTCGATCAAGAAGCCCGCCCCCTGACTGTAGACGGTGTAGAAGTAGCTAGCGTTCATCACGCAGTCGCCCACCGAGGGAAAGCTGAAGACCGAACTGCTGACCGGCACTCCCCTCTGCCCGACGACCATGGCCCGTAGAGCAGCGGTGTAGTCGCGGGTGCTGCTGTTGCGGCGCAGGTAGTCTAGATTGAGGGCGGTCGCCATCGCTTCGTCCAACCAGGGGTCGCGGGATTGGTCGTTACCCACTATGCCGTAGAACCAGGCGTGGGCGGTCTCATGCTGCGGCTCCCAGTAGTCCCAGCCGAAGGGTTGCACCGCTCGGCTGAGGCGATCTGGCTGCATCAACTCCATCATTGGATACTCCTGCGCGTAGTTGCCACAACGCGCACTGCCTGCCATCTCGCTGACGATGAAGCTGGCGTAGGGGTAGGCACCCACCGTCTGGCTGTACCAGGCGAAGGCGCGGGCCGAGGCATCTAGCCCTGGCAGGCCCCCAGCCCGGTGTTCGGGCAGCAGGAAGGCGTAGAGGGTGACCCCACCCACCGTCCGCCGATAGGTACCATCCTTCAGCGGGTTGCTGAAGCGCGGCGACATACTGGCGGCCACGTCGCGCACGCGGGGTGCATCGTACCGCCACTCAGTCGCACTGACCTGCGTGGGATTACCAGTGCTGGCGACCACTATCGGCCCATCGGCGGTGTAGGTAGCCCTGTAGTTGGCGACGGCATTCACCCCCTCGTCGCCTGCATCGTTGAAGGGATATTGCAGCCAGCCGCCGTTCTCGTAAGGTAGCACGGAGGGAAGGAAGTCGCCGAGGGTGAGTACGTCAAAGTTCTGATCCCAGCCGAAGCGCACGCCAGTCTGAGCCGGGCGCAGGCTGAAGTCGAGGCTGAAGCTGACTTTGCCTCCCGCCGCCAGCGGCCTGGGCAGTGGCACACTCAGGTTGATCTCGTCGCGCCAGCTTGCCTGCACTACCGTCCCCGCCACCAGCACGCTGCCAAGGGTGAACGCCTTGTAGTGGCGCGGCACGACCCGCAGCAGGATACTGGTCAGCGGCCCAGCCGTGCTATTGCTGTAGCTGACATCCTCGCTTACGTCCAGGCTGTAATTGGCCTTGAGGTGGACACGCACCCCGTAACTGGTATACTCGCGCTCTGGCTTGTCCTCGCGTAGAGCGGGGTTGTGGTAACGCCAGGCGTAGTAATCGCGCCCCGCATTGGCAAACTGCACCTGCCAGCCAGGGGCAGCCGCCGGGTTGTAAGTCAGCACCCGCTGCTCAAACAGTTGCACAAGGATCGCTTGCGGCTTGCCAGCCACCTCGATCTGCACCCAGTAGGGATCGGCCAGTGGTAGACCGAGGAAGGTAGGCCAGTCAACCCCCACGGCTGGCAAGGTCAGGAATGGACTGGCGATCTCGTGCTGACCAGCGGCACTGTACTGCTCACGCGCGCCGTAGGTTGTGCCAACAGGGGGACTAAAGGGCTGCACCACACCCGCCATCGTCAGTTGCTCGTTGATGCTACCGCTGCGTCGCGCAGTGCGGCTGGTCAGCGGCGCGAAGGCGGCATAGCTCGGCCCGCCCACCACCACTGGCTGCTGCGCCCGCCCGACCGCCACCGTCCGCCCACCTTCGCCCACGATGTAGCCGCCGACCATCTCGGCAATGATCGCCTTCGCGTTCTGGCTGTCCGCCCCCATCACCCCTTTATCGAAGTAGCGGACAAACTGGTTGCCAGCCGCGCCACCCGCCGGTTCGTAGGTGGTGAGCAGAGGGCCGCCCCCCCACAACCAGCCGGGTGGGGCGGGGGCAGCGAGTGGAGCAGCCTGTACCGGGCTGAGGGTGAGCAGGATAATGAGGGACAGGAGAAGAAGTTTAGATTTGCTCGACATTAGTTTTCCGTCCAGGGCGCGCTGGTGCTTCTACCCCGCTCGCGCTCCATACCGGGCGCGCTCAAGTTCTTGAGCCGGGCATTGCGCCAGTCACCTATCGGCACACGCACCTCGTCTTGATACATAGCAACTTGAAGCTGGTTGACATGGTGGCCCTCCATGTGGCATTTGCTGCTAGCATTATACCACAGCCCCGCCGCTGAACTTGTGGCTGGACTACTAGCTGCCTGCCAGGTAGACCGTCCGCAGTGCGCTGTAGAGCGGGCCGCTGGGCGTGCGGGTGCTGTCCATCAGGCTAAGATCGCTAACCAGCCAGCTAGCCACCTCCTCCACCGCCAGAGCCTTGACCCGCTGGTGCAGCATGGTCAGTTCGCGCGCCTGCACCTTGCGTGCATCTACCAGACCGAGGGTGATGTGGGGGCTGAACGGCCTAGTGTCTGCGGCAGGGGCAGCCCCCGCCCGCTTGAGGGCTGCATCCACGCCTTGCTGCAAGCGGTGCAGCTCTGCCAATCCCCTACCATGCAGCCCCAGCCAGACTACCTGCGGCTTCTGTTCGTTGGGGAAGTAGCCAATGCCGCCCATGTCCAGGCTGAAGGGTGAGTGCGTCGCCAGGCTTTGTAGTTGTGTACTGATCGCGGCGACACTTGCCAGAGCAATGTCGCCGATGAAGCGCAGGGTTAGGTGCAGGTTAGCCGGTGCTACCCAGCGCACAGGATCACGGCTGCGGTCGCGGCGCAGCAGGTTGAGCAGTTGCTCGATCTCAGCCCGCAGCGGGGTGGGTAGTTGCAGGGCAACGAAGGTGCGCGTCTCCTCAGCCAAGCTGTTCCTCCTTGACTGGCAGATCGGGCGGTGGCAGCGGGGCCGAGCGTGAACCCAGTTGCAGCAGTATGACCGCGCCGACGACCAGGCCGCCACCGACCAACTGCAAGCCAGCGATCTGCTGACCGAGCAACACGAAGCCTGCGACCGCCCCCACCAGAGGCTCAAAGGTGCTGATGATGCTGGCCCGACTAGGGCCGAGGCGGGCTAGACCGGCGAAGAAGGCAGCAATTGCCAGCACGGTGCCGAACAGCGACACGCCGAGGATCGCCAGCCAGCCCCAGCCTACCACCAGTAGCGGCCTGAACTCGCCGCTGAAGCCTCCGACCAGCAGTAGAACTGCCGCCGCTACGCCAAAGATGTAGGCACTGCTAACCACTGCCGACTGCCCAGCGACTGCCCGTGTGCTGTAAATGATGTAGCTGGAGTAGATCACCGCGTTGGTCAGCGAGAGGGCAACCCCCAACCAGAGGTTCTTCTGTGGGCCAACGGGGGTGAGAACGATCAGCACACAGCCAGCCACAGCCAGCGCAAGAGCGGCCAGCTTGAGGGCAGTTAGTGGCTCCTTGTAGATCAGGCGCGAGAGCAGGGTGACGAGCGCAGGGTAGGTGTAGAGGATGATCAGGGCTATACCCACGTCCACGTACTGGATCGCAGTGAAGTAGCAGAAGGCTTGTGCGCTGTACATCACGCCGAGAATGGCAAAGCTGCCTACTTGCCCCCGCTTCAGGCGAAACTGCTGGCCAGTGAGCAAGATGTAGGGCCAGAACAAGGCCGCCGCGATGCCGAAACGAAAGACGAGCAGGGTATTGACAGTAGAGCCGTTAGCGTAAGCCCAGGTACCGAAGATGCCCATAATGCCAAAGCCGAAGGCCGAGAGGATGGTCAGGATCACCCCCAGTCCCTCCTGCCCCTGGATGCTGCGTGCCTCTGCTGGTGGCTGCTGGTTGTCGGCTTTGATGCTGGTCTGCTGCACTGTCTCTCCATCTACGCTAGCACGATCTACACTCATCTACTGTACTTGTTGGTGATCGGTAGGCGGCGGTCACGACCAAAGGCGCGCGGGGTGATCTTGATGCCAGGCGGAGCTTGCCGCCGCTTGTACTCGGCACGGTCGATCATGCGGACGATCCGCTCTACCACCACCCGGTCGTAGCTCTGCGCAATCTCGCGGGTGCTGCGATCCTCCTCGGCGTAAGCCTGGATGATCGGGTCGAGGATGTCGTAGGGCGGTAGGCTGTCGCTGTCCTTCTGGTCGGGGCGCAACTCTGCACTGGGTGGCTTGCTCAGGATCGCGGCGGGGATCAGATCGTGGCCCGCCAGGTCATTGCGGTAGGCGCAGAGTTCGAACACCAGAGTCTTGACCACATCCTTGAGGACAGAGAAGCCGCCCACCATGTCCACGCCCCCTAGGGTGCAGTAGCCGGTCGCCAGTTCGCTCTTGTTGCCCGCGGGCAGCACCAGCCAGCCGTACTTGTTGCTCAGGGTCATCAGGATGTTGCTGCGGATGCGGGCTTGCAGGTTCTCCTCACCAATGCCGAACTCGGCTGATGAGCCAGGGCGAGTTGCCTCCTCTGCCGCAGCCAGGGTCTCCAGGGTCGTCGCAAACGCCTGCTCAACCGCGACGCTAAGCAGCCGAATGCCGAGGTTGTCAGCCAGGATCGCCGCGTCGCTCTTGCTCCCCTCACTACTGAAGCGGCTGGGCATAGAAACGGCGATCACGTTTGCCGCCCCCAATGCGTCGGCAGCAATTACTGCCACCAACGCCGAGTCGATCCCTCCGCTCAGGCCCAGCACCACTTGCTGGAAGCCGTTCTTGTGCGTGTAGTCGCGCAGGCCGAGGACGAGGGCGGCGTAGGTTTCGCCGAGTGGCTCATAGAGAGTGGGGGCGATTACTACGGGCAGCGGCGGCTTATCAACCGCCGCCTCAGCCCGGCCCCCCCCTACGCGGGAGGAGGGGGGTACCGTGATGATTTGCACCTTTGCTTCGCCCATGCCGAACTCGCTCCGCATCAGCTTCTCCTTGCGCTGGCGGGGGTCATGCAGCCGGGCGCGGAAGACACTGGTGATGTCGAGGTCGTGGATCAGCAGTTGCTCGGCGAACTGGCTGCCCTCGGCCAGCTTGTTGCCGCGCTCGTCGAAGATCAGGCTGTTGCCGTCGAACACCAACTCATCCTGCCCGCCGACCAGGTTGGTGTAGCAGACGATCACCCCGTTGTCGTTGGCACGGGTCGCCAACATCGTTTCGCGCCAGTTACCCTTGCCGCGCTGGTAGGGCGAAGCGTTGATGTTGACGATCAAGTGTGCGCCGTGATACGCCTGCGCCTCGGTTGGGCCAGAGGGGAACCAGATGTCTTCGCAGATGTTGTAGCCGATGTTCACCCCACGGTAGCGGCAGATCGTCGCGCTACGCCCCGCCTGGAAGTAGCGATCCTCGTCGAACACGCCGTAGTTGGGCAGGTACATCTTGTGGTAAGTATCCACCAACTTGCCGTCCGCAATGAAGGCCGCCGCGTTAAACAGGTCGTCGCCCACGTCTACGAAGCCGACGATCACCGCCAACCCCACACTGGCCTGCACGATCTGGTCGAGGCAGCGCAGGTTGTCGGCGATGAAGCTGGGCTTGAACAACAAGTCCTCTGGGGGATAGCCAGTGATCGCCAGTTCGGGGAAGCTGATCAGGTCGCAGCCAGCGGCGCGGGCGCATTCGATGTCGGCGATGATGCGCGCTGTATTGCCCGCCAGGTCGCCAACCGTGGTGTTGATTTGGGCCAGGGCGACGCGGAAGGGACGACCTTCGAGCAGGCTGGCAAGATTGCTATCAGTCATCAGGCTCTCCTAGTTTGGGCAGGGTGTTGGCTGAATTATAACACGCGGCGGCAACCGGGCGCGGGCGGCAGCCTTTTTGCAGCAGCGCAACCCTTTGCAGGTGGTGAAGATGAAACATTCTGCGCCCCAAACGCATCCTAAGCCGTGTGATGAAAGCATACTTTGTACATCAGGAAAGGAATTAACTACCAGCGGCTACTGGCGAGCAGTATCTTGATCGTTGCCCTGCTACTCGGCAGCGTACCAGCAGCCCAGGCCCAGAGTCGGGTGCGCTACTTCGACCAGACCGGCCACAATGTCAGCGGTCGCTTCCTCGACTATTGGGAGCAACATGGTGGCCTGGTTCAGCAGGGCTATCCCCTCAGCGAGTTGGTCAGCGAGACCTCGGAGGTAGATGGCCGCAACTACAACGTGCAATACTTTGAGCGTGCTGCCCTTGAGGCGCACCCAGAGAATACGGCCCCGAACGACATTCTGCTAACCCAGCTTGGCCGCCTGCGCCTTGCCACCCGCTACCCACAGGCCAACCCAACCAGCGAAGCTGCCCCCAGCAGCGATCCTGCTTACTTTGCCGCCACCCGCCACGCTATAGATGGTCGCTTCTTCGACTACTGGCAGAAGCATGGTGGCCTGGTTCAGCAGGGCTACCCCCTGACCGAGGCTTTCATCGAGAACTCTGAACTGGATGGCAACCCCTACGTGGTGCAGTATTTTGAGCGAGCCGTGTTCGAGTACCACCCGGAGAACGCAGCCCCAAACGATATTCTGCTCAGCCAATTGGGCCGCCTGCGCTATGTAGTGAAATATGGGCCAGTCAATCGGGCTGCGCCGATCAGCAGCCAGCCAGCGCAGGCTGGTGCGGCCAACGTGGTCATCGTGCAGTACGACCACTACGTGAGCAGCATTGGCATCCTACGCTTTGTGGGCCTGCTGCGGAACACGGGTGGCACAACCGCCAGCGGTATCGGCATTGCCCTGACCCTCTTTGATGCGAGCGGCAAGGTCAGTGGCACGGGCAGCGACTACTCGCAGCTTGGCCGCATCCTTGCACCTGGGGAGAGCATTGGTTTCTTCATCGATGTTCTCGGCCCGCCCAGCACTTGGGCGCGAGAGGACTTGAAGCTGACAGCCCAGAACTACAATCCGGCAGCCGCCTTCATCTTCAAACCAACCAGCAACTTCAGTGTCTCCGCCGATAGCCTCGGTCGGGGCATACTGGGCGACCAGCTTGTACGCGGCCTGGTTCGTAACAACGAAGCAGTGGAAGCCAAGTTCGTCGCGGTGCTGGCGACTGGCTACGATGCAGCGGGCAAGGTAGTGGATGTCAACTTCGCCTTCACCAACCCCGGCACTGTGCCAGCGGGCGGTGACGCTAGCTTCACCGTAGCCTTTCCCCGCCTCGACCGTCAGATCGTGCGCTACGAGCTAGTAGTTGGCGGCCAACTTTAGGAGGCAAACAATGAAGATCAGAGTAACCCTGGCCCTGCTGATCGTCCTCAGCCTGACCGCTTGCAGCGGCAGGCCGGGGCCGGTCGCCAGCCAGCCGACCACCACGCCCGCCGCTGGCAGTATGGCTGGTATGGAGATGGGCGGCCACAACGGGATGGATCAGCACGATATGCAGCCGGGGCCACACATGAAGATGACCACCCAACGCACCCCCACCGCTGCCGACCGCCAGAAGCTGGCCCAGCTTGAGCAGACCGCCCGCGACACGCTCGACAAGTACAAGGACTACAAGGTTGCCGAGCGCAATGGCTATGAAGCCTTCTTCCCCAACGTGCCGCAGGAAATCTACCACTTCGTCAACTACACCCGCTCCTACTGGGAGAACTACCGCCTCGACCCAGCCCAACCAGGTGCTTTGCTCTACAAGAAAGTGGGCGGCGGCTACGAACTGGTGGGCGTGATGTACACCGCCGCGATCACCGCCAGCGATGAGCAGATGAACGAGCGGGTGCCGCTCAGTGTAGCCGCCTGGCACGCGCACATCAACATCTGCATCCCAGCGGTGAAGGACTGGTCCAAGTGGGACAATGCCCGCTTTGGCGTAGAAGGTTCAATCACTAGCGAAGCCGATTGCAAGGCGGCTGACGGCTACTTCCTCGACCACTTTGGCGGCTGGATGGTTCACATCTACCCCTTCGCCAAGAGCTAGCTAATCACAGCGATCTGCACCACAAACTGTGCGCTATCGGGAGCGGCGAAACGTACCAGCCGCTCCCCTTCCTCGCTCAAAGCCGCTTGCACAGCGGGGCTGAGCGGCGCGAAGGGGGTCAGGGTCAGGGTAGCTAGCTTCTTCTTGCGCTCTACCTTCCAGATGCCAGCCACGAAGCCGTCTACCAGGAAGGTGGCCCACACTCGCGTGGCAGGGTTGAAGACGCGGGCGTGGTACTCTCGCGCCACGATGCGGCTGCGATCCTCATGCGCCAGCACAATATTGTCGTAATCGGCGGTGAAAATTACTGGCACGGGCCTATCTGCCGCAGCCAACAGGCCATCGGGTAGGTCGAACAACTCCTTGCCTTGCTCGGTGCGGAAGGTTCGCAGTACAGGGCGCAACTGCTCAAAGGTCGATCTCATTCCTTGTAGACCCGACCACTTCTGGAAGTCGGCGACAGTAGCCGGGCCGAAGGCCACCAGGTAACGGCGGATTAGCTCTGGCAGCGCGTCCTCACCTGCATCCAGCGGTTGGCCCAGCCAATCTTCGGCGACCACCTGGGCGGCCTCCTTGTTGTTGTCCCACACCCCACCGGGGTAAGCATGGAGCGTCGGCAGGTGCATCCGCACGCTGTAGCCAAGCATCCGTTCATCCGCGCCAGGGTGACTGGCAACCAGCAGGTCACGCAATTCCGCGAAGGTGCGTGGCTGCTCCTCCATGTGTACTCGTGCCTCAGCCGCTACTTGCTCAATATCAATGCCAGCCATGCGGTTGGTCGAGACTGAAGTGAGGCTGCGGCTAAGGGGCGGTTGGAGAACACGGCGGAAGCGCAGGTAGTCGGTTGCGCTGAACAGGTGCAGGGTTGCTCGCATCACGGTAGCCTTGACCACCTTGCGCTGTTCGATAGCGCGGCTGAGGTCATCATGCTGGAAGCCTCGCAGCCGCGTCCAGAGGCCAATGTAAGGCGCGTTGGCTACCTGCCCCTGCAAGCCAATCAGCCGCTCGATGGCCGCGACTGGCGACAGCGATACACGCGCCAGCAACAACTGTCGCGCCAGCAAGGTACGGTTCAGTTCGCGCAGGGTCAGCACTTGATCTGCCACGATGCTAACCCTCCTCCATCTTGCGGCAGCCCAGCCGTGCGGATCGCCAGCCCGACGGGGCAGCCAGCACAGGCTTGCTGACCGCAGTGGTGGCGGTAGAGGTGGATCAATCCTTGTTGGCGGCGGGCGGTGGCGAGTAGGCCGCGTTCACTCTTGCGCGGGCCGAGCAGTTCGGCGGCCATGCGGCGGGTAGTCTCATTCCCTGCCAGGCGGGGGAACAGGTGGTAGGCCGTGCACGTCTTGTTGGCGATCTGCGGCTCGTCACGCAGGTTGGCGTAGGCGTGCAGGAAGGGCAAGACGACATTGAGCGCGATCTCGGCGGCCCGACTCTCACCGATCAGGTCTTGGCTGCTCCCCAACCGCGAGCCGAAGTCCGCGTGGTCGGCCCAGTAGCTAGCTGGCGCACTTAGGGTGAGGGCTGCGATCAAGGCGGCGGGGAGGTCGCGGGCATCCGCGTGGGCGACAATGCCGTGCAGGCCGTCCAGCAATCCTGCGCGCAAGTAGCGGCTGAGGAGCGCAGCGGCAGCCGCCAACCGTCGTACCGGGTGGTTGGCGGGCCGCACTTTGGCGAACTGCCAGGGGTAGGGGCTGGCAGTGGCGGGCTGGCTAGTGAACGGCTGCAAGAGAGACAGGGCTGCTTGCCATTGGCGTTCGAGGTCGCTGCTGTACTCTGCGCCCTGCCAGTCGAGCGGCTTCGGTTTGCGCTGGCTGGGTAGCAGGCCTGCAACGCCCAGCAAGGCGGCTTCCAGCAGATTCGCCTGCGCCCCCTTACCAGCAATGACTACCAACTGGTGGAGCGGCAGGGCGGCGGCAAGCTGCTGCATCGGCTGGCGGTTCTGGCTGTAGCCGAGCGCGTCGCAGATCGCGGCGTACAGCACCTGTGCGGCATGGTCGGCGGCGGTCAGGTGGCTGGGATAATGGTAAGGGTCATAGCCAGCCAGCGCAGCCTCGAATCCCGCTGCCTTCTCCGCAAAGCGCAACCCGCCCATTGCGTCGAAGATACCGGCCAGGGTTGCACTTGGCAGGTCGCGGGCCGCTTGCCAGCACGGTTCTTCGCTCAAGGTCGGGATGTTGGCAAGCAGCGGCGCAGTGGCGGCGGGTAGCTGGCTGAGGGGCAGCGCGAGGTATGGTTGCAGGGCGAGAGTAGGGATCGCCGTACCGTCAGCCCGCACCGTCGCGGCTTCGTCGGGCCGGGGGCTAAACAGGGTGACGTGCAGAACGACATTGTTATAGGCCAGGTCGCGGTGGTGGCCGTGCCGCTGCCAGTCGGCGGCGTGCAGGTGCAGTTCCACATCACCCTTGAGCAGCCGCCTGCCCTCAAGCTCGATCATCCCGTCGCGGAAGTCGGGGCCGGGGCCTCCATCCCACCGCCCACGATAAACGACCGCCACCGCCCTATTGTCCACCGTCCAGTAGGGGCCACGCAGGAGGTCGCCCCCCTGTGCGCTCCACAAGGCAGCTAGCATCCGCTCGTTGAGTGCGGGCAGGCTGATCGGCTTGCCCTCCCCCTTCACCATCGCTGCGCCCTCCTTGCAGCAGGATAGTAGCACAAGAGGGGTAGGCTTGTCAACCAGCGACTGGCTACCACCCGCGGCGAGGCCTATACGCACTCAAGGGATCACGCTGAAGTTCCACCAGCTACTATCGGGGCTGCGGTTCGTCCCCTGGGTGGCCCAGATCAGCCAGCGGTAGCTGCTGCCACTGGGGGTACTACCTACAAAACTGCTGCTAGTAGTGCTGGCCGTAAAGAGGTCGTTCCACACCCCGCCGCTGAACCTCTGCACGCGGATGTTATACACTACGACGCTGGCTGGGATCACGTTCCAGCTAAAAGCAGTGTTATCCTGGTTCAACACCTCACCATCAGTGGGCGATATGCGATTGGGGATCGGCAAGGGGGTGGCGGTCGGCGTGCTGGTCGGGCTGGCTGTCGCAGTAGAGGTAGGGGTAAAGGTGGTAGTAGCTGTTCTGCTCGGCGTGCGCGAGGAGGTAGGGAGGGCAGTTGCCGTGCTGCTGGGGCGGGCGGTTGGTAGAGGAGGCCGGGTAACACGGGTGCGTGGCGGGCTGTTCGACGGTGGCAAAGGGGTCAGGGTATCGGTTGGCGTACTAGTCAGCGTGCTGGGCGGTGTGTCAGTCAGCGTGCTAGACGGCGTGTCGGTTGGCGTGCTACTTTGTTCCAGCACGGGAGTGACAGTAGGCGTAAGTACGAGGCCAGCAGTAGCTACATCGAGCAGGAGAGCGGTAGCCGTTGCCGTCACCAACCCGCTTGCGCTGGCAGTGCCACCAGGCGTGGCGGGAAGCTGGCGCGTAGCAGTGGCGGTCGCCCGTCGCACAGTATTGTTCGGCGGCGGACGGAATGGGGTAGCAGTGCGGGTCGGGAACGTGCGGAACTGGCGAGTGACGGTGGGGCTTGCGGTCTGCTTTGTTCCAGTAATGCCACCAGCCGACGGGGTAATAGTCTTGCTGGCGGTGGCTGTGGGTGACGAGGTGAGGGTAGCACTCCTGCTGGCGGCGGCTGTGGGCGACGAGGTAAGGGTAGCAGTCCCACTGGCCGCAGCAGTGCTGGTTGCGCTAGCCGTTGCTCTGGGCAGTACTGTATGGCTAGCCGTCGCCGGTAGGTTGATGACGGTAACACGGGTAGTGAGCATCGGCGGGGTAATAGCGGGCGGCTGATCCGCAGTAGGGCTGACGGAGGGGCGTAGCACAGGGGGACTACCTTTGCGGAAGCGGTCTATCGCCCCGCCCATGCTGGCATCCACCACCTGTAGCTCCGTAGCGGTGCTATTCAGGCTGAGGGTAAGGTCATGGCTAGTAACTTGCGCGGCGGGTGCTGGCAGGCCGCTGTAGGCGAGGGCGACGGGTGTGCTGGCGGTGGGTACCCGCAGAGTAGAGTGCAGGTTGCCGCCGTCGAAGGTCGCCTGCCCCCGCCCGTAAGCCCCAGCGACAGTGATCCGTTGATTCGCGCTTTGGATGTCGAGGCTGGGCAGAGCGGTGGTCGCCCCCCCCACGTTCAGCCAATAACCGAGGAACTGCTCTGCCTTGCGCCCGCCGCTGAACACGCCTGTGACCAGGAGGATGACCAGTACGCCGCCCACCACCGCTCCAACCCCAGCAAGCATCGGCAGCGCAGGGGATTGGGCGGTGGGAGGCTTGTTAGCCTGCTCTAGCGGGGCAGCAGGTGGGCAGAGAGCGGTGGCACGGGCATAGTCGGCGGCAGAGCGCATGGCATCGCCGAGACTGTGGAAGGCTTGCCCCCGCTGGCGGTAGGCCGAGCAGAGGTCAGCTACTGCCCCGCCGCGCTTGATTGCTTCGCTAGCTACCGAAACCGCCGCTGGGAACTGGCCGAGGCGATTGTAGAGGGAGGCCCAGGCGGTGCCAAGCTGGTGGCAGTTGGCAGCAGCCTGCAAC
>Ga0123339_10001327_pt1 | contig 17311 bp, 13 predicted proteins | sample lystaG_FD_89956 | JGI IMG/M metagenome (GOLD analysis project Ga0123339, IMG submission 89956) | Glacier valley bacterial and archeal communities from Borup Fiord, Nunavut, Canada, to study Microbial Dark Matter (Phase II) -... | ecosystem: Environmental > Aquatic > Freshwater > Ice > Glacier ... | reverse complement strand
TGATCCTGTCAGGTTCGAGAAGCAGGGTACAACGCCTCGCTTCGGCGACCATCGCCGTGTTGCTTGTTCTTTCGATGAACTCGCCCGGCATCATGGCGCTTGCGGCAGAGGTGGCGCCGCAGACGGCTCCGGGGGTGGTAGAGCCTGCGCCACCAGAGGTAGTGGCTCCAGAGGCGGTGGCACCGGAGACACCCGTTGAGCCAGCAGCGGCCCCAGAGGCAGCGTCTGCGGTTTCCGAGGAGACCCCAAAGACCGCCTCAGCGGACACTACGCTCAAGGCCGCTTCGGTGAGTTCTACCGGAGTCGGGGCTAGCTGCGTAGTCGCATGTACACCTAATCCGATGTGTGATCCCGGTGTGAGGATCGAACCAGTTCGTACGGGCACCTATGAGTACAGCGATATGAGCGTGAAATCGCCGAATGCGCCGCGCAACGTGGTGATCAAGCTGACGGTACGCGACACCCCGGCTGGTGAGGTCTTTGACTTCACGTCTAACTACAGGGTTGCCAGCGTCGTTGCCAAGGGTGGCTCGGCGGATCGCAACGTCTATGAGTACGATCCGGCGGTCATTTCAGGCACCGGACTCCACGCTCCCATGAACCCGTCCGGCAAGTGGGCGGATCTGAGTTTCGTGGACTTCTGTTTTGGCACGCTGGTACGTCCAGGCTCGATCGAGGGCCAGAAGTTCAACGATCTCGATGGTGACGGCAGAAAAGACAGTGGCGAGCCGATGATCGCGGGTTGGACCGTCACTCTCAAGCAGGCCAACGGTACGCCCATCGCATCCAAACTCACAGATGCCGACGGCAAGGTGGTCTTCAGTAACCTTGACCCCGGCACCTATATGCTCCAAGAGGAGATGCGCTTCGGGTGGGATGCCACCGGGCCTGACTCCGTCGAGGTGAAAGTCGATCCCGGCAGCAGCAGCACGATCTGTTTCGGCAATCACGAGCTTCCGAAGTCATCTATTTGTGCCTACAAGTTCCGCGACGTTAATGGAAACGGCGAGTGGGACGAGGGCGAACTGCCGGTCGAGGGTTGGATGATGACCCTCAAGGACGCTGAAGGCTCTGTCGTCGCGACCGCAGCCACGAACGCGATGGGTGCGGCGATGTTCGACGATCTGAGCGTTGGCAGCTATACGGTCATCGAGGGTTCGCGAGTAGGTTGGGAACCTACCACGCCTACGGAGATGGCAGTCAGACTGCCAGTGGGTGGGACGGAGCATGTCTACTTTGGTAACCGCATGTTCGGTAGCATCACGGCCTACAAGTTCAGCGACCTTAACAGCAGCGGCATTTGGGATGAAGGCGAGCTGGGTGTCCCCGGTTGGACCATCACCTTGCATGACGCTGAAGGAACGCTGATCGGTTCAGAGCTCACCGATGCTGACGGCATGGTGATGTTCGATAACCTCACGCTCGGTCGCTATACAGTGGCCGAGGGTTCGCGTGACGGTTGGGAGCCGACGACCCCCGCATCGGTGATCGTCAGTCTGGCCGAGGGACAGCCGTTGACGGTTGACTTCGGTAACCACAGGATGCCGGTCCCCGGTACGATCACGGCTTACAAGTACAGCGATCTCAACAGCGACGCCACGTGGGACGAGGGCGAGCCGGCCGTTGCAGGCTGGACGATGACCCTTCGTGACGCAGCTGGCGCGGTCGTGGCCACCGGTCTTACCGACGTTGACGGCATGGTCGTCTTCAACGGCGTGCTGCCTGGTAGCTACACGGTCGAAGAGGGTTCACGTGCGGGTTGGACTCCCACGACGCTCACGATGGTACCCGTGATGCTCATCGAGGGTCAGCCGCAGTCCGTGTACTTCGGCAACCATGAGATCGTGTACACCAAGACATTCGAGTTGAGCTATCCCAAGGCGCCCGCGGGTCTGACGTTCAGCGTGAACTACATGCTCAACGGCGAACCTGTGACGCTTGCGCTGACAGGAACCGGTCCTACGTACACAGCGCAGGTTCCGGTGAAGTATCCTTTCACTATCGCGGACATCGAATGGATGGCGAGCGACGGTGTGGCGTCCTACATGCTTGGCGCCTCGGCAGATGAGGTCCTGAGGGGCAACGTCACCAATTCGTTCACCTATGACCCGCGCGTTTCAGGCTACAAGTTCGATGATCAGGACGGCAATGGCGTTTGGGATGAGGGCGAGCCTGGTTTGGCCGGTTGGACTATCTACCTCTACAAGTACTCACCGCAGGTCGCGGTAAGCGCTGTGCTTCCTATATCGCCGCTTGGTTCGGTACTGGTTGCCAGCACGACGACCGCAGCTGACGGTTCGTACTCCTTTGAGGGCATGCTTCCCGGCATGTACTACATGGCCGAGGAGATGCAGACCGGTTGGCTGCCCACGCTGTGGCCTACCACGCCAGTGACAGTCGTCAGCGATACCGCCGCGACCGGTCTGAACTTTGGTAACAGCCAGTTTGCGCCGTTTACCGAGATCGATCTGGCGATCATCAAGCTGGCCGATAGAACTACGGCCGATCCTGGCAACCTGATCACCTACACCTTGACCTACTGGAACAACGGCGAGACCGAAGCCAGCGATTTCACTATCACCGATGACTTCGATGAGAGATACGTTGCAGTGGTCGACGCCAACGGCGGAATCGTGGCCGATGGCAAGATCACGTGGACGATGGCCGGACCGCTTGCGGCCGTCGACGGTCCCAAGACCCTGACGTATTCAGTGCGAGTCATAACCGATATGCCTGACGGCACGACGAACGTGGACAACACGGTCGTTATCAGCCATCCGCGTGACATCGATCTCAGCAACAACACCGACAGCGAACGAGTCGTGGTGGACAATCCGCTGCTTCCGTTCACTGAGACATCGGTCTCTGAGTTCCTGCCGTTCACCGGTGCCACGATCCTTGTGGTTTCTCTGATAGCGATAGGTGCTGTGTTGATGGGTATGGCTCTGAGGAAGCGCTCGCAGTCATAACATGCAGGTGTGAGACGGCGTAGAGCCCTGAAGGTCAGCCTTCAGGGCTCTACGGTTTGTCTGTGAGGGGCTTAGCGAGGGATGTTCTCGCCCCAGTCGATGCGCCCGTTGTCGCGCCAGTCGATGATGTGCCACACCTCGTGGTTCAAGATCGTGGACAGGCTTGCGGTGTGATTGGGGTTGAGTACGATGTGGCCGGACTTGTAGTAGCAGACGGCCTGGTAGTTACTGGGGGTGGATCCCATCGTCACTGTGGCGCCCTTGATGATGGGGTAGCGGGCGATCAGCCCGGTGAGGATCGAGCGTGCCTGCGACAACTCGCTCGTGGTGCTCGCGCGTCGGACGGTCTTGGCGGCGCGCGTCGAGGTTTGTGTGGAACCCGATGTGCCACTCGTGGTGTTGGCGTTCGCGGTGCTCTTTGTGCGGGTGACCGTGATGGTGCTCAGCTTGGGCTTGACCGCCGTGGCTATCGCAACAGTGGAGTCTGCCGCGATCTTGGTGGCGGGCACCTGGGCGGCGGCGAGGTTCATGGTCGTGGGGGGCTGCTCTACCGCAGCCGCGCTCGGGGTCTGAACTGAAACACCAAATGCGAGCAAAGCTGTTGCTAGGCTGAGTACGAGTCCGGCGCCGACGGCGCGGTGTGAGGATTTGATCATCGTTCACGCTCCCTGGGTCTCATCACGAACATCGACCCGGCCACCCACAAAGGCAGGCGACCGGGTCGTTGATGTGAATCAACCTCGGCAGTCCGGCTGTCATTAGGGAAAAATCCCTGTTAGACCCGTGACTTTGCGAAGCCGTCTTTCGGCGGCGGTGCCTTTATCGGGGGAGCGTTTCGATGTTCATTTTTCAATCGTTGTACATACAGACTATCGGCAGGCCGACCGCAGGACTTTACCACCAGTGTGACGGGGAACACAATTCATATAGCTTTAGAGAGGGGGATGGCATATGAGCGAGATGACGCGCACCAGTCTCAGATCCGATGTCCTACACGCCTTGAGCAATGTGCTCTTTGGCATAGCGCTGGGACTTGTAGCCTATTTTCTGCTGAGCGATGTCTTTGGCGCGCTCCAGCAGCGGCAGCTGCGCGATACCTCGCCGTGGAGAGGGTCGGCTCGCGAACCGATCGTCGAGCCGACGTCGACTCCCGGACCGGTCATGGATTTTTCCGGTTGGGAGGACGAGGACCGGGCGTACTGGGATGGGCTTGAAGAGGGCGGCGTGTTCGGGCGTCTCGTGATTCCCCGGATGAAGCTCGATATCGTCGTGGTCAAAGGCACGAGCACAGCCGATCTCAAGCGAGGTCCCGGCTGGATCGAATGGAGCTCGCTGCCCGGCCCCACCGGCACCTGCGGTATCGCCGGGCATCGGACCACCTATCTGGCACCGTTTCGTTCCATCCAGAAGCTGGTCGTCGGTGATACCATCGTCGTGTACTCGCCTTTCAGGCGGTACAGCTACCGGGTTGAGAAACATATCCAGGTGACCCCTGATCGTGTTGATGTGCTCGCCGATGCAGGCTATCCGCGTCTCGGACTCTCGGCATGTCACCCACCCTATAGCGCCCGATATCGTTACGTGGTCCTGGCAAAGCTCATTGAGGTGCGACGGCTGGTTGAAACCAGCGGCACCGCGGGGAGGTAGTATGCGCATTCTCGTCACCGGTGGCGCCGGGTTTATCGGCTCTAACCTCGTCAACGCATTGCTGAGCGCGGGCAATCAGGTGGGCGTGATCGACAACATGTCTACCGGAAGCGTGGCCAATCTTCACCCGGCCGCCTGGTTCCGCAGCACCGACATCACTTCGCCGCAGTTTGCTGCGGTGCTTGCCGAGTTCGCTCCCGAGGTCGTGGTGCATCTGGCAGCCCAGTCCAGCATCAGCGCTTCGGAGGCCGATCCGGTGCATGATCGTGCCGTCAACGTGGGCGGCACCGAGGCTGTCGCGCGTGCAGCTGCGGCCGCGGGGGCTCGCAGAGTCATCTCGGCGTCCTCGGCAGCGGTGTACGGCACGCCGGTGAGCTTGCCTTTGGGGGAGGCCGATCGTAAAGCGCCCGATAACCCGTACGGCGCCTCCAAACTGGAGGCCGAGTCGGTTCTTGCTGCCGAGCTGCGTCCTACGGGCGTCGACTTCGCCTCCATGCGCTTTGCCAACGTCTACGGCCCGCGTCAGAATCCGTATGGCGAGGGCGGCGTTGTGGCGATCATCTCGGGCAGGATCGCCGAGGAACTGCCTCCCGTTATCAACGGTGACGGCTCTCAGACGCGGGACTTCATCTATGTAGGAGATATCGTGTCGGCTATCATGCTGGCCTCTGAGTATCCGGGCGAACTGGCGCTGCCGGGCGAGGATGGTCCTGCGTACAACCTCTCCACCGGCACCGAGACCTCGATCACCATGCTTGTTCAGGCCATGCGCGGTCCGGGAGGCTACTTTGGCCCGGTGGAGCATGCGTCTGCTGTCTCGCCCGGTGTTCCCCGCAGCGCGCTGAACCCCGGCAAGGCCCACGAGGTCTTTGGGTTCACGGCGCGCGTGGGCATAGAGGCCGGGCTTGCCCGCACGGTGGGCTGGTTCAAACAATTCTGATGAGCACACCGGTCGCAGACGATAGCAACGCTGGCCGCATGGCCGACCTTGTGGCGGCAAAGGCCGCTGCCGAGCTGGCCGCTGCTGAGGAGCTCGTGCACGGAGACGTGCCTGGCCGAGGCGATGTCCCTGCCGACGTGCTGCTGCTCAAAGGGGTTCCCGGGGCCGACGACACGGCGGCCGGCGGCGCGATGGCGGGTGCGGATGGCGAGGCGGCCGACAAGGCGTTGGTGGCGCTTCATCGGGAAGGCTCCGTCTACCGGAGCCTCACGCGGCCGGACGGCTCGTGGGACTCATCGCACGCACGCAGGTTGCGCCTTCTTATAGAGAGTGTCGATCCGGATCTGATCATCGCGCTGGATTCGTGCGCCGCGACGGATTGTGCCGGGGTGCTCGACATCGCAGCGCTTGCGCCCGGCGCACCCGTCCGGGCGGGTGGACGTTACGTACTCGCGGTCGACGGGTTAGAGGCGTCGCTAGGCGACCCCGCTCGCAAGCGCAGAGTATGGAACCAGCTCAAGAAAGCAGCGCGCCCCTGAGTGGGACGCGCTGCTGCTTTTACGCCGGTGGAGAGGCTTAGTCCTCTTCGATCTCCTCGATAGCGCCCATCGGGCACTCTTCCATACATGTCGCGCAGGCAGTGCAGGCGTCCTCGTTCTCCACGCTTGCGACGTCGTTTACAAGCTCGATGACGCATGAGGGGCAGGCATCTACGCAGATGCCGCAGCCGGAACATTCGTCTTGATTGATGATAGGTCGGGGCATTGGCCTCTCCTTGCTGTCATGCCAAGGCTCTGGGGAGCCTTCGCCCGTTAATTTCACACGTACCATACCTAAGGCTTCCTATGCTGTAAAGGTACGTTTTGTTTCGGACGACAAGGGTTGGAAACCTGTACCTATCCTCAAGCGTAGTGAGTGGCCAGTTCATAGAAAAGTTGACACACACACACTTAGATTCTAAAGTGAGTAGCACCGGAGCTTCCGCGAGCCTGCAAAGATCCGGTCGTGAGCGTGATACAGGCCCTGCCGTACAGCGGCAGGTATGAAGGGAGCGGTTTAGAAATGGGAAAGATCATCGGCATCGACCTGGGTACCACCAACTCGGCGGTCGCGGTTCTCGAAGGCGGCGAGCCTTCGATCATCGTTAACGCTGAAGGAGACCGCACCACGCCTTCTGTGGTCGCGTTCCGTCAGGACGGCGAGCGTGTGGTAGGCAAGGCGGCCAAGAACCAGGCCATCACCAACCCTGAGAACACCATCAAGTCCATCAAGCGCTTCATCGGTCGCAAGTTCGGTGAGACTGAGTCCGAGCGCGGCACCATCGCGTACAAGGCGGTCAAAGGTAAAGACGGTCGTGCCGTCGTCGATATCGACGGCAAGAACTTCACGCCCGAGGAGATCTCGGCCATGGTTCTTCAGAAGCTGAAGGCTGACGCCGAGGCGTATCTCGGTTACCCGGTCACCGAAGCGGTCATCACCGTGCCGGCGTACTTCAACGATGCACAGCGCCAGGCCACCAAGGACGCGGGCAAGATCGCGGGTCTTGAGGTCAAGCGCATCATCAACGAGCCCACCGCAGCGGCTCTTGCATACGGCATGGACAAGGGTCATGAGGATCAGACGATTCTCGTGTTCGACCTTGGCGGCGGCACGTTCGACGTTTCGGTCCTTGAGATCGGCGACGGCGTATTCGAGGTCAAGTCCACCAACGGCGATAACCACCTCGGCGGCGACGACTGGGATCAGCGGGTCATCGACTGGCTGGCCGAGAAGTTCAAGTCCGATCACGGAATCGACCTGCGTAACGACAAGATGGCTCTGCAGCGTCTCAAGGAGGCTGCCGAGAAAGCCAAGATGGAGCTTTCTTCAACGCAGACCACGCAGATCAACCTGCCGTTCATCACGGCCGATGCCAGCGGTCCCAAGCACCTGGACTACACGCTGACCCGTGCAGAGTTCCAGAAGATCACTTCTGATCTGCTCGAGCGCTGCAAGAAGCCGGTCGAGAAGGCTATCAAAGATGCTGGCATCAAGGCGAGCGATATCGGCGAGGTCATCCTGGTAGGTGGTTCATCCCGTATGCCCGCAGTTCAGGAGCTCGTCAAGAAGATCACCAACAAAGACCCGCACAAGGGCGTCAACCCCGACGAGGTCGTCGCTATCGGTGCGGCCATCCAGGGCGGCGTGCTCGGCGGCGACGTCAAAGACATCCTGTTGCTCGACGTGACCCCGCTCTCCCTGGGCGTGGAGACGATGGGCGGCATCATGACCAAGCTCATCGAGCGCAACACGACCATCCCCACGCGCAAGTCCGAGACGTTCACCACGGCGGTCGATGGTCAGACCTCGGTGGAGATCCACGTCCTGCAGGGCGAGCGCGAGATGGCAACTTATAACAAGACGCTGGGCAAGTTCAATCTCATGAACATCCCTGCGGCACCCCGCGGTGTCCCGCAGGTGGCAGTGACGTTCGATATCGACGCCAACGGCATCGTGAACGTCTCGGCTAAGGACATGGGTACCGGCCAGGAGCAGAAGATCACCATCAGCGGCACTACGGCGCTGTCTGACGAAGAGGTCGAGCGCATGGTCGACGACGCCGAGTCGCATGCTGACGAGGATCGTCAAAAGAAAGAAGAGGCCGAGGTTCACAACACCGCAGATTCACTGGTGTATGGCACCGAGAAGACCCTGGCCGATTTGGGCGACAAGGTTCCCGAGGACACGAAGTCCGCATGCGAGTCTGGTATCGAAGAGCTCAAGAAGGCACTGGAAGGCGACGATATCGACGCCATCAGTACCGCGATCGAGACGCTTCAGCAGGCCAGTTACAAGCTTGCCGAGATCGTCTACTCGCAGGCTTCAGCAGAAGCCGAAGGCGACCAGGCTCCCGAGGCCGGTGCCGAGTCTGGCGAGGACGAGGTCGTGGACGCCGATTACGAGGTTGTTGACGAGGAGAAATAGCGATGGCTGCCAAGAGCGATAAGGATCAGGTAGACCCTGAACTCCAGACCGATCTTGGCCCCGAGCTCGAACTGCGCGGTGACCAGCTCCAAGAGGAGCTGGACGCCGTGCGGGAAGAGGCCGAGGGTCATCTGGAAACAGCACGCCGCACGCAGGCGGAGTTCGACAACTTCCGTAAGCGCAATCAGCGGGAGATGGACGATACGCGCAAGCGTGCAAGCGAGCGGGTCATCGTTCAGTTGCTTCCGGTGCTCGATAACCTGGAGCGTGCTATCGACCATTCCGAGGCGGGTGGCGATCTGGAAAGCTTGCTCACCGGTGTTGGAATGGTCAGACAACAGGTGCTGGATGTGTTTGGTAAGGAGGGTGTCGAGATCCTCGACCCTATCGGTCAGCCATTCGATCCCAACATCCATCAGGCTGTTCAGCAACAGCAGGACGACACGGCTCCTGAGGGCACTGTGATCGATGTCTTCCAGAAGGGCTACAAGCTCGGTGGACGCGTCGTGCGTCCGGCGATGGTGGTCGTGAGTGCCGGAGGTTCTGCCCGTAAGGAGTAGCGATGGCACCGCGCAAAGACTATTACGACATTCTCGGCGTCAATAAGAACGCGACGGCCGATGAGATAAAGAAGGCGTTCCGTAAGCTGGCACGCAAGTACCATCCCGACGCCGGTGGCTCGGAAGAGAAGTTCAAAGAGGTCAACGAGGCCTACGAGATCCTCTCGGACACCGAGAAGCGCAAGCAATACGACCAGTATGGGCAGTACTTCGGCGGGAATGCGCCGGGTGCGGGCGCCCCGGGTGCCGGGTCCTATGGTGGCGGTGGCGGCGGTGCGCAGTATTCCAATGTGAACATGGGCGACATGGGCGACATGTTCGGCGACCTGTTCTCGGGCTTTGGTGGCCAGGGCGCGGGTCGTGCGAATAGCGCCCATCGTGGCGATGACCTCCAGTACGACATCACCCTGTCGTTTGACGAAGCACTGCGGGGCGTTTCTACCAAGGTGGACGTCAGGCGTGCCGAGACATGCTCCACGTGCCACGGCACCGGCGCCAAGCCAGGCACCTCTCCCACGACGTGTCCTACGTGCAATGGCACGGGGCATGTCAGCCAGGGGCAGGGCCTGTTCGGCCTTTCTCGCGCGTGTCCGCATTGCGGTGGAACTGGGACGATCATCGAACACCCGTGCACCACGTGCTGCGGCAAGGGCAGCGTCGTGCGCATCAAGCCGGTGACCGTCAACGTGCCACCCGGAGTGACCGACGGTGGCAAGCTGCGCTTCAAAGGCAAAGGCGAGCCGGGTACCGGTGGAGGGCCTGCCGGTGACCTCTATGTGGTCACGCACATACGCCCGCACGAGTTCTTCACCCGTGACGGCTCCGACGTGCGGCTCGATCTGCCGGTGACCATCAGCGAGGCTGCGCTTGGAGCGGAAGTGACGATCCCCACGCCCGACGGCGCAAAGGTCAAGCTGAAGATCGCGCCCGGGACACAGGACGGCAAGGTCATGCGTCTGGCGGGAAAAGGTGCCCCCAAGCTCAAGGGCAAGGGTAACGGCGACCTCAAGGTCAAGGTTCAGGTGATCGTGCCGACTAAGCTGACCGCCGAGCAAAAAGAGCTGCTCACCCGGTTTGAGTCGTCTCGTGAGGATGACGTGCGTAGCCACATCAAGTAGCGCCAGAGGAGGCCGAGAATGAAGAGCCAACGACGGACCGGCAAAGATCGGCCGCTGTACATGATAAGCGTGGCCGCCGAGCTTGCCGGCATGCACCCGCAGACGTTGCGGGTCTATGAGCGCAAGCAGCTCGTGCAGCCCACGCGCTCGTCGGGAAACACCCGCCTGTACTCGGAGGCCGACATCGAGCGGCTGCGGCTGATACAGCAGCTCACGCAGGAGGAGGGCGTCAACCTCGCCGGCGTGATGCGCATCATCGAATTACAGAGCGAGATGGAGTTTTTGGAGGCGCAACTGGAACGTGCACGCTCTGAGGCGACGCGGACCGAGAGCAGGATAGCATCCGAGATACTCGCCGTGCGCAAGAGCATGCGGGCCGACATCGTCCATGTGCCTCGCGGAACCATCGTACGGCGGGAGTGGCGGGAGGAACGCTGATGAGGCTGGACAAGTTCACCACAAAGGCGCAGGAAGCGCTCCAGGCGGCACAGGAGATCGCCGATACTGCATCATCCCAGGTCATAGAGCCGGAGCATCTGCTGAGCGCGCTGCTCAGCGCGCAGGACGGGATCGTGCGGCCCATCGTTTTGAAGGTAGGCGCAGATCCAGATGCGCTTGTCGCCGCAGTCTCCTCGGCCATAGGGAAGATGCCTAAGGTCACCGGCGGCGGCGTGAGCGGACCGGCCGGCATGAGCAACCGCCTGAACACGCTGCTTGGCGACGCGCTCAAGCTCGCCGAGAAGCTTAAAGACTCGTATGTCTCCACCGAGCACCTGCTGGCGGCGCTGGCCGATGACAAGGGCGAGGCGGGACGCATCCTGAAGAGCGCCGGTGTGACTTCGGCACGGCTGCTGGAGGCGCTCACGGAGTTGCGCGGCGGAGCGCACGTCACTGACGCGGATCCTGAAGCGCAGTTCCAGTCGTTGGAGCGGTTCAGCCGTAATCTGACCGAGGCGGCACGCAACGGCAAGCTCGACCCGGTCATCGGCCGCGACGATGAGATCCGCCGCGTCATCCAGGTGCTCTCGCGCCGCACCAAGAACAACCCGGTACTTATCGGCGAACCTGGCACTGGCAAGACAGCCATCGTGGAGGGCCTCGCGCAGCGCATCGTGGACGGCGATGTGCCCAGCTCGCTCAAAGAAAAAGAGCTGCTCTCGCTCGACCTGGGAGCCATGGTCGCCGGCGCCAAGTATCGTGGCGAGTTCGAGGACCGGCTCAAGGCGGTTCTAAACGAGGTGCAGCATGCCGAGGGACGGCTGATCCTGTTCATCGATGAGCTGCATACGCTCGTTGGGGCAGGTGCTGCCGAGGGAGCGATGGACGCGAGCAACATGCTCAAGCCGGCGCTTTCACGTGGCGAGCTGCATGCCATCGGCGCTACCACGCTGGACGAGTATCGCGAGCATATCGAGAAAGACGCGGCTCTCGAGCGTCGGTTCCAGCCCATCTACGTGGGCGAACCAAGTGTGGAAGATACCATCGCCATCTTGCGCGGGCTCAAAGGCAAGTACGAGGCGCATCATGGCGTGGAGATCACCGACAGCGCTATCGTTGCCGCTGCCACACTTTCAGATCGCTACATCACCGATCGCTTCCTGCCCGACAAGGCGATCGACCTGATCGACGAAGCGGCGAGCAGGCTCAGCATAGAGATCGATTCGATGCCGACCGAGGTCGATGTGGTCCGGCGGCAGGTTCTGCAGCTTCAGATCGAGGAGCAGGCGCTGCAAAACGAGCAGGACGCCGCCAGCAAAGAGCGTCTCGAGACGCTACGTGCCGAGATGGCTGAGCTAAACGAGAAGCTTTCGGGTCTCACCGCGCGCTGGGAGTCAGAGAGGACGATCCTCACTGACGTGGGTCGCGTGAAAGAAGAGCTTGAAGCCGCCAACAGCGACTCCGAGCGGGCTGAGCGCGAGGGTGATCTGCAGCGGGCGGCAGAGATCCGCTACGGCCGCATCCCGCAGCTGCAGCAGAAGCAGACCGAGGCCAACGCGCGCTTCAAGCGACTGCAGTCAGGCGGCCGCATGCTTAGCGAGAAAGTCTCCGAGGGCGAGATCGCTGAAGTGGTGGCCAGCTGGACCGGCGTACCCGTGACCAAGCTGCTGGAAGGCGAGATGACCAAGCTCGCCAACCTCGAGGAGCTGCTCCACGAGCGCATCATCGGTCAGGACGAGGCCGTCTCGGTAGTGGCCGCCGCCGTGCGGCGTTCGCGTGCCGGGCTGTCCGACCCCGACCGGCCCATCGGTAGCTTCATCTTCATGGGCCCCACAGGTGTGGGCAAGACCGAGCTCGCCAAGGCGCTGGCCGAGTATCTGTTTGACGATGAACGCAACATGGTGCGCATCGACATGTCCGAGTACATGGAGAAGTTCAGCGTGCAGCGGCTCATCGGAGCGCCTCCTGGTTATGTGGGCTATGAAGAGGGCGGCCAGCTGACTGAAGCGGTCAGGCGCCGTCCGTACAGCGTCCTGCTGCTCGACGAGATAGAAAAAGCGCATCCCGATGTGTTCAACCTGCTGCTGCAGGTGCTTGATGACGGCCGTCTGACCGATGGTCAGGGCCGTACGGTGAGCTTCCGCAACACCATCGTCATCATGACCAGCAACGTGGGCAGTCAGTTCATCCAGGAGTTTGCTGCGTCCGGTGACGAGGAATCGATGCATCGCGCGATCGAAGAGGCCATGCGGGCGACGTTCCGCCCGGAGTTCCTCAACCGCGTGGACGATATCGTTGTATTCCGCACGCTGACGCTGGAGCAGATCGGCAAGATCGTCGAGCTGCAGCTGGCCGTCGTGCGCAAACGTCTGGCCGAGCGCAAGATCACGCTCGAGCTCACACCGGCAGCTACCGAGCGCATCGCGCTGGACGGCTTTGATCCGGTGTACGGTGCGCGTCCGCTCAAGCGTGTGGTGCAGCGTGAGGTCGTCGATAAGGTGGCTAAAGCGATGATCGAGGGCGAGATGGTTCCCGGCGACACGGTGGCCATCGACGTGATCGACGACGAGCTTGCCGTCCGGAGCATCGGCCATACCGGAGAGTAGCGCGCTGCGCTACTCTCCCGAGGCGTCAGACAGCAAGTCGGCATAGTCCGCGCGCGTCTGCGGCGTATCGAGCGAGAGGCCCTCGCCGCTGAAGACCGTCACGGGCGTGCCGTTGAGCTTGAAGTCGACGCCGGTCACCGACGAGAACTGCGTGAGCGTGTAGACGACCTGCGCGAGCCGCATCTGCATGGACAGCGAGCCGCCGCCGGTCTCGTACTCGCTGGTGAGGTCGACTGTGGCTATGTCGTCTTTGATGCTCACGCTGCGCAGCCCGGTTCCTGCGGGCAGCTCGGACTGAAAGCCCTTGGCGCTTTCGGATGCCGACGGGCCGGCTACCAGTTCGCGCATCGCGGCGGCGGCCACTCCCGCGGTCGCGGGCACGGACCTGGTCACCACGCCGAGCTTCTCGCCGTGCACGAGATATACCTTGAGCGCGATCTGCGTCGCGGTGGTGGTGGGCGTCACGCTGGCGTCGGGTGTGACGGTCGCGGTTGCGATAGCGCTGGTGCTGCCGCTGTTCCCGGCGTCTTTCGAGGTGCTGCTCGCGCACCCGGCCATGCCGAGTGCCGCAAACGCTAGAATCGCTGCCGTGGTCAGCAGCGCCGTGCCCCGCATGGACATCGTCTTCATCATGGCTCCGCTCGTCGCCTGTCCTGATAAGCATATCCCCTTGGCGGTCCCGAGTGGGTACTGTCAGGTTGTATGCTGCATGTACGTCCGCTTATCGATCTGCCGAGGAGCCTTATGTCCGAGCAACCCTCAGATGCGCCGCTCGTCAAACTCCATCATGTGGTGAAAGTGTACGACACCGGTGAGGTGCCGTTCACTGCGCTGCGCGGTATCGACCTCGAGATGCGCACAGGTGAGTTCGTAGGCATCATCGGCAAGTCAGGTAGTGGTAAGACCACGCTCATCAATATGATCACCGGTATCGACCATCCTACCAGCGGCGAGGTCATCATCGGCGGAACGGCCGTGCATGAGCTCAACGAGAACCAGCTTGCGCGCTGGCGCGGTCGTACGATCGGCGTCGTGTTCCAGTTCTTTCAGCTGCTTCCCACGCTGACCGTGCTCGAGAACGTCTTGCTGCCGATGGACTTTTGCTCGATGTACGCGCCGCGTGAACGCGTCGAACGCGGGATGTATCTGCTGGAGCAGGTGGAGCTCGCCGATCAGGCGCACAAGCTGCCGGCACGACTGTCGGGCGGCCAACAGCAGCGCGCCGCCATTGCGCGAGCGCTCGCCAACGATCCGCCCATCCTGGCTGCCGATGAGCCTACCGGCAACCTCGACTCCAAGACCGCCGACGCGGTCTTTGGACTGTTTGAGCAGCTTGTCGAGAAGGGCAAGACCATCATCATGGTCACGCACGACAACGACCTCGCGGCACGGGTGAGGCGCGCTATCCACGTCTCGGACGGCATGATCGCATCCGAGCACGTGCTGCGGCCCCGTAACGGTGCCTAGCATGCTGTCGCCGAGGTGGACCAAGGTCATGCGCGATCTGGCGGGGCACCGCTTCCGCACCGCGCTGGTCGCGCTTTCGATCGCTATCGGCATCTTCGCCGTCGGTCTCGTGCTGGGCGTGCGCGCTATCCTCATCCGCGAGTTCGACGCAGACTACGTTGCCTCGGCAGCACCCAACGCGACCTACTACACCTCGCCCATCGACGACGACACCGTGCTCCGGGCGGCGTCGTACAGCGGCATCACGGCTGCGCAGGGTCGACATGAGGTCTCGTTGCGCTACCGCTGGAGTGGCTCTGAAGAGCGGCGTACCGTGGCGGTGGTGGCGTATCGAGACTACCGGGACATCGCCGTGCGTCGCCTGGTGCCCGAGGACGTGAGCGGCTGGCCACCGGCGCGTGGCGAGATATATCTCGAGCGCTCGGCATTGCAGGTCAGCAACTACAAGATCGACGACATCCTGGACATCGAGACGTCTACGGGCAAGACGGTGCCGCTCAAAGTCGCCGGTTTCGTGCACGATCTCAACGCGACTCCCGCGCAGTTCACCGGTGTGGAAACGGGTTGTGTCTCTTTTGACACGCTGCCGATGCTCGACGAATCCGAGCACTACAACGAGCTGATGGTGACGCTGCGCGGCAGCGGTGACGGGCTGACGCGGGAGAGCGCGTCTAGGCAGGCGGTGTCGCTGCGCGAAGACGTGCTCGAGAGCCATGACGTCATTGTGGGCGCCACGCAGGTGCCCACTCCCGGATCGCACTTCCTCGGCGACATCTTCAAGGCGGTCTCGCTGCTGCTTCTGGCCCTCGGCGTCCTGTCGCTGGGGCTCTCCGGATTTCTCGTGGTCAACACCGTGACCTCGCTTATGTCGCAGCATGTGCGGCAGGTGGGTGTGATGAAAGCGGTGGGCGGCCGTGCGGGGCAGGTCATCGCGATGTATCTGGTCATGGTGAGCGCCTACGGCGTGGTAGCGATCTTCATCGGACTGCCGGCGGTCGCTTTTGCTGGCAGGCTTTTCACGGACTTTGCCGAGAAGATCCTCAACTTTCGCATCGTCTCGTACGCGTTTCCACGGTGGGTGGTGGCGTTGGAGATCGGCGTGGGACTGGTGGTCCCGCTGCTGGCAGCGTGGGTGCCCGTGCGCCGTGGCGCACGCATGAGCGTGGTGCGGGCGCTCGATCCCACGGGCTATAGCAGCGCGACTTTTGGGCATAGCGTGGTCGACCGGCTGCTCGGGCTGCTGCGCGGATTGCCCAGGCCCGCCGCCCTGTCGATCCGCAACACGTTCTTGCGCAAAGGTCGCCTCACGCTCACGCTCGCTACGCTCGTTCTAGCGGCGGCGGTGGTCATGTCGGTAGTGAGCGTGAGCTCGTCTATCGACGCGACCATCGAGGGGCTCGACACGTGGTGGAACTACGACGCGCAGCTGTCGGTTTCGGTGCCCGCGATGGCTCGTGACATCGAGGCTCAGGTGCTGCGTGTGCCGGGCGTGGCCGCCGTGCAGACGTGGTCGCAGCACCAGGTGGTCTTTGAGCGCACGGGCGGCAGTGAGAACGAGAACCTGTCGCTGGTCGGCCTGCCACATGACACGACGTTCGTGGAGCCGAGTCTTGTGAGCGGGCGTTGGCTTACCGCGGCTGATACCGACGCGGTCGTGGTCAACACCGACGTGATAGCCGAGGAGCCGGGCATCGCCCTCGGCAAGCGAATCAAACTGACCATCGCTGGCCGGGAGAGCACGTGGCGCGTGGTGGGTGTGATAACCGGACAGCTCGGCGGGCCCGTCATGTATGCCGGCCGCGCTGCGGTAGCGGAGGCGATAGGTGACGGCGGTGTGGACCGCGTCTTAGTGCAGGGGCGCACGCACAGCAACGCCGCCCAGCAGACGCTGCTGACGGCGGTCGAGTCGCGGTTGGATGATGCTGGCTACCAGGTGGTCAACACACGCACGCAGACGGGTCTTTCGGACACGGTGGCGCGTGAACTCGGCATCCTGCTGACGTTTCTCGGCATCATGGCCGCGTTGCTCTCGGCGGTGGGGATGATCGGGCTCACGGGGACCATGACGCTCAACGTGCTGGAAAGCACGCGTGAGATAGGCGTGATGCGGGCCATCGGGGCGCAGCACAGATCCATCTACCAGATATATATAAGCGAGGGGCTGGTCGTGGGCTTTATCGCGTGGGCCATGGGCGCGGTGCTGTCCTATCCCATGAGCTGGGCGCTCACGCGAGCGCTGGCGCAGACCACCAAAGTGCCGCTGGTCTACCGCTTCTCGTGGTCAGGTGTGCTGGTGACCCTGGCCGCCATTGCTGCCATCTCGGTGGTGGCAAGCATCCTGCCTGCGCAGCGCGCTTCGAGGGTGAGTGTGAGCGACGCGATCGCCTACGAGTGAGCAGGGCGTCACGTTGCGCGCATCGGTCGCGCCGCGGTGGAGCGCCGCACGTCTCCAGCGGTTGTGCCACAATGTCTGGAAACGGCCGTCCGGCTGGCTTTCTAACGAGTTCGGAGGCGGCTGCGCGTGACAGGCATCAAGCGGACATTCTGCAGCGATAACAATGCGGGCGTGCATCCAGACGTGCTCGCGGCTCTGAGCGGCGTC
>Ga0123339_10001326_pt1 | contig 17319 bp, 17 predicted proteins | sample lystaG_FD_89956 | JGI IMG/M metagenome (GOLD analysis project Ga0123339, IMG submission 89956) | Glacier valley bacterial and archeal communities from Borup Fiord, Nunavut, Canada, to study Microbial Dark Matter (Phase II) -... | ecosystem: Environmental > Aquatic > Freshwater > Ice > Glacier ... | reverse complement strand
TGCGCGAGCCAGGTGCCGGGCCGCAGCCAGCCGCAGCGGTCCAGGTACTCCAGCGGCGTGCAGCCGAACCGGGCCTGGCAGAATGCCGCCTCGTCCTGCGTCTCGGCCAGATGCGTGTGCAGCCGCACGCCCGTGCGCGCGGCCAGGTCCGCGGTGTCCTGCATCAGCCCGGTCGTGACGGAGAATGGCGAACACGGCGCGAGGGCGATTTGCAGCATCGCGTGCGGCTGCGGGTCGTGGTGCCTGGCAACCAGCCGCTCGCTGTCGGCCAGGATCGTGTCCCGGTCCTGCACGACGCTGTCCGGCGGTAGGCCGCCGTCGCGCACGGACAGGTCCATGGAGCCGCGGGTCAGCACGGCGCGTATGCCCAGCCGGGCGGCGGCGGCGGCTTCGATGCCGATGGCATCCTCCAGCCCGGCGGGGAACACGTAGTGGTGGTCGGTTGTGGTGGTGCAGCCGGACAGCAGCAGCTCCGCCATCGCGACCGTCACGGCGGCATCCAGCGCGTCCGGCGTCAGGCGCGCCCACAGGGGATACAGGGCTTGCAGCCAGGGGAACAGCGTGCGGTCGAGCGATGCGGGGCAGGCGCGGGTCAGGGTCTGGTAGAAGTGGTGGTGCGTGTTGACCAGCCCGGGGATGATGACGTGCTGGCTGGCGTCGAAGGGCCGGGCCGGGCCGGACGGCGCGCCGCCCGCCGGCACCAGCTCCTGGATGCGGTCCCCCCGCACCACCACGCCACCCGGCGCGTCGGCCAGGATCGCCAGGGGCGCACGAAGCCAGAGGTCTTCGGAGGGCGGGGGCATGGTCCCATGGCATAACATTTGCGGCATAACATTTGCGATGGCATTTGCGTAGGTTGTGCAGGTGCGTGTTGCACTGCAACGAAGAGGTATCGGATGCAAGCCACGCCGCCGCTGCCACGCCTGGCCGTGCTCGCGCTTCGTTCTCGCAGAACGTCGGGCTGGTGGGGGTGATGGGCGTGACCAGCCCGATGGTGTGCGTGGCGGGCGGCGTCATCATGATCCTGCTGGGGCTGCTGCCCAAGGTCGCGTTCGTCGCGGCATCCATCCCGCAAAGCGTGCTGGGCGGCGCCGGGATCGTGATGTTCGGCATGGTCGCGGCGACCGGCATACGCATCCTGGCGACCGTCGATTACGAGAAGCAGCGCGGCAACCCCATTATCGTCGCCTGCGCCATCGGCTTCGGCATGATCCCGCTGGTCGCGCCCACCCTGTTCCGCGCGGCGCCGGAGATGCTGCGGACCTTGCTGGACAGCGGCATCCTGCTGGCCACCATCGCGGCCGTCGCGCTCAATGCGTTCTTCAACGGCGCGGCGGTGGCCACCGATGCGCCCGTTGTCGTGTCCGACCACCCCTAGCGAGGCCACCCTATGCCACTCATCAGCAACGCCTACGGCAAGGGCCGCGTCCGCGTCATGCGCGTGGACCGCAGCACCCCCCGGCACGAAGTGCACGAGCTGACGGTCCATACGATGCTGGAAGGCGGGTTCGGCGCCGCCACCACCGCCGGCGACAACGCGGCGGTGGTGGCGACGGACACCATCAAGATCATCGCCTACATCGTCGCGCGGGAGAACATCGGCGCATCGCCCGAGGTCTATGCCGGCAAGCTCGCGGCGCGGTTCCTGGAGCGGTATCCGCAGGTGGACCGGGCGACGGTACGCACGACGGAAACCCGGTGGACCCGCGCCACCCTGGGCGGGGCGGAGCATCCGCACACCTTCACGCTGGACGCCAACGGCAAGCCGACGGTGGCGTTGACGGCCGGGCGGGACGGCAGCGTGTCGGTCGTGTCGGGCATCGCCGGCTACACCTTCATGAAGTCCACCGAATCCGGCTGGGTGAACTACGTGATGGACGAGTATACCACCCTGCCGGAAACGCGGGACCGCATCGCGGCGACGGCGATGGACGCGGCCTGGACCTGGCTGTCCGCCCCCGCCAGCTACCCGGCCTCCAACGCCCGCATCCTGTCCACCATGCTGGAGGTGTTCGGCACCACCTACAACCACGGCGTGCAGGACAGCCTATACCGCATGGGGGAGGCGGCGCTGGCCGCGGTGCCGGAGCTGGGCACGGTCAGCATGGCTTGCCCGAACAAGCACTACATCCCGATGAACCTGGACCACTTCGGCCTGTCCGCCGACAACATGGTGTTCGTCGCCACCGATGAGCCGCATGGCCAGATCGAGTGCACGGTGGGCCGGGCGGGGTGACCCGGCCGCAGCGCGGGACAGGATGCCCCGCAGGCCAGGACACGACAAAACTCTACGAACAATGAACGAGGCCTGAAAACAGAACGCTTGATAACGCAAAGCACGTCCGGTCACGGCGTATTGATCGTATGTAAATGGAGCCACCGTCCCAGCCGTCCGGGCCTGACCGCCCGCCAGCGCCGAAGCTGCTGCGGTATCCGGGGCACCGGCACACCTCGGATGAGCATCACTGGCCCGGCGGCGCAGCTACCGGCGTGTCGTCTACCGCCGCCTGGCCCGCCTGCCGCGTGGACCCATACCCGACATATGCTGCACCGAGACGCGGCAGGACATCGTTGTGCGGCGCTGGAAGCGCCGGGGGTCGAAAGCCGCGTCGGCCGCGGTGTTCCTGGCCGTCATGATGCCCGTCGCCTTCGCGGACACGATCTATGAGACCTACCTGGCCCCCAAGCAGGAACTGCCCACGCCCGCGCAGTTGTCCCAGGGACCGCCGTCCGTTTATGGCACCGAGACGTTCAACGCACTGGCCACCACCTCAAGCAGCGGCGGCACGTCCTTCATCAGCACCTTCGGGAACAACGGCGCCATCACCGGCGCTTTCTCCGGCGTGTTCGGCATCCTGAACCACGACCAGTACGGCGGTGCGAACACCCCCACCCCCGTAGCCGGGGCTAGCAAGTATATCGTGACCTTCGACGGCACCACCGGCCTGCACGTGAAGTTCAGCCACACCAACGCCGTGCCGGGCGTGAACTACCTGGGCCTGCAGATTTCCGCCTTGGATGCAGGCAACCAGTTGACGTTGTACCGCGCCGGCATCGTGTTGGGCACCTATGGGCCGGCGGCGCTGGCCAAGGCCGCTGGTACCTGCCCAACCGTCAAGGGCGCCGCCAACCCGTATTGCGGCAACCCCACCACCGGCGAGAACACCGGCGAGCAGTATGCCTACATCAATTTCTTCGACCTCAGCGGCTACTTCGACGAATTGATGCTGACCGAGACGTCGGGCGGCGGGTTCGAGGCGGACAACTTCACCGTCGGCTACCTGAACCCCATCACTCCGTTCGGCACCGTGCTGGTGCCGGAGCCTGGCTCGGTCGCGGTAGTGCTGTCCGGGCTGTTCGGCATGATGCTCCTGCGCCGTCGCCGCATGCCGGCGCAGGCTGCCTGACCGTCTACAGGTGCAGCAGCCCCGGCGCGAAGAAGCCCAGGCCGCTCAGCGCCGCGCCGCCCACCGCCAGGCCCAGGCTGACCAGGATCAGCCAGGACGCGCTGGTGATGATCGAGGCCGACGCGATCACGATGGCCACCTGCAGCAGGGCGGCGGCGTATTCATACAGGTGGTATTGCGACATGTAGCGCTCCCGCCGGGTCTCGGCGGAGCGGGCGCGTTCGGACAGCTGCTTGCGGCCCTCGCCGTCCGCGCTGTCCTCCCACCGGGTCGCCTGGTCCCGCCAGGCCTTCTGCTGCGCTTCGATGGCCGCACGCACGGCGGCGTCGCCCGTCGCCACCTTCTGCAACTCGGCCGCGTCTGCCGAGGCGCGCACCGTGGTCTGCCGGATCGAGCGGGCCTGGAAGAACGCCCACAGGTTCGCGGCCTCCACGTTCAACGTGATCGCCGCGGTCTGGGCGCTTTTGGCGCCTGTTTCCACGATGGCCAGGAACAACGCCAGCACCGCGATGATCAGCGCCGTGCGCTTGTCCCCGCCCTCGACCGCGCCATGCCCACCCGTCATACCCAGCACTCCCGTTGCGGATCGTGAATGGCATGGCGCAGCGTGGAAGTCAGCCCCCGGAGTCAGCTCCCAGCGGGCGCCCGCCCGATGACGGCCCACAGCGGGTCGCCCCGGCCGCCCAGCACGACCTCCCGCCCCTCGACCTCCGCGAACCCGGCCCGGCGCAGGTATAGCCCGATCAGCCCCGCCTGGTCCTCCCCCTCCAGCGCCTGCCAGATGGCGACGGCCTTGGTCGGGAAGCAGCGGTTGGAGTAGCTGATGACCACCGGCGCGCCGGGCCGCAGCACGCGGGCCAGGTCCCGCAGCACCTCCACGGGATGCTGGAGATACTGGATGCCGACCGCGATGCACGCAGCGTCCACGCTGGCGCTGTCAAGCGGCAGGGCCTGGCTGGCATTCAGGTCCTGCACGAACCAGCGGTCCAGCCTTGGGTTGGCCGCCAGCTCATTCGCGTTCATGCCATGGCCGACCACCTCGGCATACTTTATCTCGGGCGGCAGGTGGCTGACCCAGCTTCCCATCAGGTCCAGCACCGTGCCGCCCGGCGGCAGCATCTCCCGATACAGGTCCGTCAGCCCGGCGATGGCACGGTCGTCGATGTGCGTCACCAGCCGCGGCTGGGCGTAGAAGTCCAGGTCCGATGATGTGTCGGCCTTCGCGAAGGCGCCTGGCGGCAGCTCTGGCAGGTCGTCCATGGCGCTAGGCCGGCTCGAAGTCGAAGCTGCCGTCCTTCGACTGCCAGGCCTGCACCGTGAGCACCTTGGCACCGCCCTTGCTCTCGTGCGGGCCGTGCACCTGGCCGGCGGCATGGGTCAGGAAGGCGCCGGGGCCGTGGCTTTGCCCGCCATCGACCAGGTCGCCGTCGAGCACATAGTGCATCTCCGACCCGGCCTGGTGCTTGTGCGCGGGGATGCTGCCACCGGCCGGCAGGTGGACGATGGTGGTGACGACGCCGCGCGCCTGGTCCTCGTTCAATATCTGGATGCGGAACTCGCCGGTGGCGCCGGGAATGACGAACGGCGTGGCCTCGACCGTGTCCGCCGCCAGCTTGAGTCCTTGCATGTCCATGCGCTGCCCTTTTCTGTGCCTTTGTAGTGGGACCGAACGCGGCAGGCGCAACCCGGTTCGTGCTTCCGTGCCGGGCCAGCGGGGATTACGGTGCGGGCCAACAAGGAGGCGCGCCATGTCCCAGGTCCAGTCCACCCATCCCGAGACCATCGCCCTGCACGCGGGCTGGCGCAGCGACCCGGCGACCGGTGCCGTCGCCGTGCCGATCTACCAGACCACCAGCTTCCAGTTCGAGAGCGCCGACCACGCCGCCGACCTGTTCGCGCTGAAGCAGCTCGGCAACATCTACACCCGCATCATGAACCCGACCGCCGACGTGCTGGAAAAGCGCGTGGCGGCGCTAGAGGGCGGGGCGGCGGCGCTGGCCGTCGCGTCCGGCCAGGCGGCGTCAGCGCTTGCGGTGCAGAACCTGGCGCGCGCCGGGGACAACATCGTGAGCAGCACCGACCTGTACGGCGGCACCTGGAACCTGTTCGCCAACACGTTCCGGGACCAGGGGATCGAGGTCCGTTTCGTCGATCCTGCCGACCCGCAGGCCTTCGCCCGCGCGACCGACGCCCGCACCCGCGCCTATTACGCCGAGACGCTGCCCAACCCGAAGCTGCAGGTGTTCCCGATTGCGGAGGTTGCGGCCATTGGCCGTCCGCTTGGCATCCCGCTGATCATGGACAACACCGCCGCGCCGCTGCTGGTGCGCCCGTTCGACCATGGTGCTGCCGTCGTGGTGTATTCCGCGACCAAGTATCTCGGCGGGCATGGCACCAGCATCGCCGGGCTGATCGTCGATGGCGGCAACTTCGACTGGGCCGCCCATCCGGAGCGCCAGCCGGCGCTGCACCGGCCCGACCCCAGCTACCACGGCGCGGTGTGGGTGGAGGCGGCCAAGCCGCTCGGCCCCATCGCCTATGTGCTGAAGGCCCGCGTGACCCTGTTGCGGGACCTTGGCCCGGCGCTCAGCCCCTTCAGCGCCTTCATGATCCTGCAAGGGATCGAGACCGTGGCCCTGCGCATGGAGCGCCATTGCAGCAACGCCCAGGCCGTCGTGGACTTCCTGGCTGGCCGCCCAGAGGTGGCCCGGGTGATCCACCCCTCGAAGCACACCGGGGAGGCGGCGGCGCGCACCGCCCGCTACATGCGCCGCGGGCTTGGCGGGTTGGTGGGGTTGGAGCTGGCGGGCGGCGCCGATGCCGGGCGGGCGTTCATCGACCGGCTGCAGATGGTGCTGCACGTCGCCAACATCGGCGACGCCCGGACGCTGGCGATCCATCCGGCCAGCACGACGCATTCGCAGTTGGAGGCGGAAGAGCAGATGGCCGCCGGCGTCAGCCCCGGCTACATCCGGCTGTCCATCGGGATCGAGCACATTGATGACATCCTGGCCGACCTGGGCCAGGCGCTGGACGCCGTGACGGTCCGCGCGGCGGCATGACCGGCTTGCCGGGGCACGGGCCGGGCGTTATCCTGGCCACGCCGCGGGCGTAGCATAGTGGTAATGCGGTAGCCTTCCAAGCTACTGATGAGGGTTCGATTCCCTCCGCCCGCTCCAGGTTCAGCCGTCCAGGCACGCTAGCATGGCTTGCGCGGCGGCGGCCTGCACCGGCTCGATGACGGGCAGGCCGACGGCGTCCTCCAGGAAGCGGCGGTGCCGGGCCATGCCGGCGCAGCCCAGGATGACCGCCTCCGCCCCGCCATCCCGCAGGGCATGTGCCGCCGAAACCAAGCGGGGGCGGCAGGCGTCGGGGTGGGTCAGCGCGTCCATCGGCAGATCCAGCGGCAGGCTGCCGGTGCAGCGGTGTTCCAGCCCCATGGCCTGCAAGACCCGGCGGTGCCGCGGCACGCTGGCCGCGACGAAGGCGATGATCCCGAAGTGGTCCGCCCGCGCCATGGCCATGGCGACGCCGGCGCGCAAGGCGCCAAATACCGGGCGCGGGGTAGTGGCGCGCAACAGGTCGATGCCCGGGTCGGACACGCAGGCAACGACGTAGGCGCCAGGCGGCCCGGCCGCCTCCGCCGCCCGGACCCGGCGCAGCAACGACCCGGCGGCATCGTGCCAATCCTGCCACGTGGCGATGGCGGGCGGGCCGTCCGGCAGCGTCTCGACGGTGAATCCCGTCCCGAACCCGGCCAGCGAGTCCCGGACGGCATCGGTGCAACTCGTGGAACTGTTGGGGTTGAGGACGAGGACACCGCCCGTCATGGCGGCAGGGCGCCCACCTGGTCCACAATGCGTCGATACTCGTCGGGGCGGCGGTGCGCAGCGAAGTTGAACATCTTCTCCTTGCCCTGCTGGCAGGCGTCCAGGTCGCACTCCGCCACCACCACCTCGTCTCCCAGCGTCCGCGCCTCGGCCACGACAAGCCCGTTCGGGTCCACGATGCAGGACCCGCCGATCAGGCCCGATCCGTCCTCGTCCCCAGCCTTGGCCACCGCCACCGCCCAGGTCGCGTTCATGTAGGCATTGGCCTGCACGACCAGCCGCGAGTGGAAGGTGCGCAGGCCCGCATCCTCGGTGCCGCCGCCATTGGGGTCGTAGGCCGCGCTGTTGTAGCCGACGCAGACCAGCTCGACCCCTTGCAGGCCCAGCACCCGCCAGGCCTCGGGCCAGCGGCGGTCGTTGCAGATCAGCATGCCCAGGATGCCGCCGTGCCACGCCGGCCCCGCCCGGAACGCCGGGAAGCCCAGGTCGCCATACTCGAAGTAGCGCTTCTCCAACTGCTGGAACCGCGCCCCCGGCCGTGGCTCGACGGAGCCGGGCAGGTGGACCTTGCGATACTTGCCGAGCACGGCGCCGTCCGGGCCGGTGAGGATGGCGCTGTTGAACCGCTGCCCGGCGGGCGTGCGCTCGGCGTATCCGGTGCAGATGCCGACGCCCAGGGCGCGGGCGCGGTCGAACAGGGGCTGCACGGCCGGGTTGGGCATGGCGGGTTCGTAGTATGCGTCCAACGCCGGGCCATCCAGCAGCCAGCGCGGGAAGAAGGTGGTGAACGGCAGCTCGGGAAACACGACGAGGGCGGCCCCCTGCCCGGCTGCGCTGTCCAGCAACGCGACCATGCGGGCAAGGATTGGGGGGCGCGGGGTGGCGCGTGGGTTGGGACCCATTTGGGCGGCGGCGATTCGGAGGGTTCGGGGCATTGGGGGTCTTTGATGTTGAGCTGGGCGGCCGTGACGGCATTACAGCCGGGGGTAGGATTATCCTACAACTCCAGGACGGCCCGCATCCCGGCCTCGATTGCGCGCAGGTCTGCCCCGGCCAACTGTCCCGCACGCCCGGTCAGGCGGCTTTTGTCCACCGCCCGCACTTGGTCGCATTCTGCGACGCTGCCCGCGCCAGCTGAAGGCGTGGCAACTACGATCGGCGGACGCGGCGACGGTCCCGTGGACAGAGGCACGACCACGACGGTGCGCCGCGCCCGGTTCAGCGTGTCCGCCGTCAGCACCACGGCTGGGCGCCGCTTCTGGATTTCACCGCCACGGGCCGGATCGAGGTCCACCCACCACACCTCCCCACGCCGCATCGGCGGGGGGGCAACCAGGACGCGGCTCACTCCCGGCCCGACCCGGGCCTCGGGGATGCCAGCCCGTCCCCGGCTGTGGTGTCCCATTCAGCCATCTCGGCCGCAAGGTGCTCGTCCTGCTCCACTGCCAGGGCAGCCTGGTATAGGGGATCGTCATCGCCGTCGTCTGGCGGCAACGCCTGCTCCAGCAAGCGTTGCACAAAGGCGCTGCGGCTTCTGGCAGGCACACGCCGCTTAAGCCGCCGGGCCAATTCCTCGGGCAAGCGCACCAGAAGTTGCTGCGTCGGCATAAGCGTGTCCCCCAAATCCTCCCTTGTCTATCATCATCAATAGCAAGATCTCCAGGGCTTGTTGCAGTTGGGAGTCATCCCCGCATCAGGGTCCTGCTGGCCAGCTTGAAGCTTTACATACCCCACCACTCGCCTACCGATACTGAACCAACAAATATCCAGTCCCATCTGGCAGCCGCCCCTCGCTGATCAGGAAACGCGCCTCCGCCACGGCCTGGCTGATCCCTGCGAACGTCATGCTCCCCAGGATACCGGTGCCTGGCCCGTTGATCTCGGAATGGATCGTGACGCCCTGGTAGCCTACGGCACCATCCAGCGCCGTGTAGGGCCGGGTGCTGAGGCCGGCGTGGAAGCCGAAGATCGTGGCGCTGTCGCCGGGGTGGAAGTTGACGATGGTGCTCCAGGTCTCCACGCCCGCCCGGCAATCCACGAAGAAGGTGTCGGTGCCCCCGTCTGCCCCTGTGGCGCCGACCAGGAAGTTGGAGCCGCCGCCGCCGTCCAGCACGTTGGTGCCGCCGGTCACGGTCAGGGCATCGGCACCGGGACCGCCGTGCAGGAACACGTTGGGCACCCCGGCCCGGACCGCCACCCCGCCGCTGCCGGGCCAGATGAACTGGTGCCGCAGGTAGCTGACCGGCCCGGCATAGTCCGTGCCGGGGTCGCTGCCTGACGTGCCCGTTGCGGGATCGGTGAACAGGAAGCCTGGCGCCGCCGGCAGAACCGGGGTTGGTGCGGGGACGGGAGCGGCGGCGTGGTAGAAGGCGGGGGCGATGGCCGACAGCTTGGCCGGGTCCACGGTCGTCCAGTCGTCCAGCAGGATGCCGCCCGTGTCGTCCGATGTCGGGTTCCAGTCCCAGTAGGCCCAACTGATGCCTTGGTCGCCTGCGCCCGGCGTGGCCCGGTTCATGTAGGTGACGAGCTGGTCCAGCCACGCCTGGTCCCGCAGCGTTTGCAGGGTGGAGCCGAACTCCCCGACCAGCACGGGGGCGGTGCCGGACTGGTACAGGTAGCCCCAGGTGGCGTCCCACAGCGCCGGCAGGTTGCGCGGGTAGTCCACCGCATACAGCCACGGCTCGTAGGCGACAGACGCCGGGTAGTCGTGCGGGGAATACACGAGCTTGTTCGGGATGGTGAACGCGATGGGGTGCGCCTGTGCGCCGCGCAGGTTGCCGCCATACCAATAGTCCTGCCCGCCATGGGTCTGCACGCCCTCGACCAGCAGCAGCCAGTCCGGGTTCACGGCCTGGATGGCGTTGCCAGCGCGCGTGGCGGCGGCGGCCCAGTCCGTCGCGGCGCCGTCGCCCCAGGTGGCCGGGCCATGCGGCTCGTTCGACAGGTCGGCGGCGATGATGGCGGGGTTGCCGGCATAGTGGGCGGCCAGTGCCTGCCAGGTGCCGATCCACTGCGCCTCGGTGTAGCCGCCGTCCACCCACAGGCCGTTGGCGTTGGTGTCGCCGCCGACGGTGCTGCGGTGGTCGTCCAGGATGATTTTCAGGCCGATGGACCCGGCATATGCCACGATCTTGTCCATCACCTGCGGCCCGGTCAGCCCCCGCAGGTCCGGGTTGATGCTGTAGTCGATGCCGGACGGCAGGGCGCCGGGCTTGAACAGGTCGAGTGAGAAGGGCAGGCGGATCGCGTTGAAGCCAAGCTGCGCCATCTGGTCCATCATGGACTGGTAGCTGCGGACCCATAGGCCCTGCGGCGCATACAGCTCGGACTCCAAGCCGTACCAGTTCACCGCGGCGATCCGCACCGGCGTGCCGTCCGGGCCGACGATCTGGTTGCCGCGGGTGCTGAGCACGCCGGCCGGCAGCAGGCTGCCCCTGGCCGGGACGGGCTGGACCGGCGGGGCTGCTGGCTGGTCCAGCGGCGACACCACCAGATCCTGCCCATCCAGGGTTTGCAGCGTCGGCAGCACCGGCGCGCGGCCCGTCGTCACGAAGCCGAACGAAGTGGAGTCGTGCGGGTCGATCACCGCATTGGCAGGGAGGTTCCCCACCACCCAATGCGTGCCGGCGTGCTGCAGGACCTGGGCGTTCCAGATGTTGACGATGTCGGCGTCCAGGTCGAACCCGACGGCCCAGCCGTCGATCCCCGTGCCGTCCAGGTTGCCGACCACGACGTCCGCGACCAGCCCGGTGTCCCAGGTGCTCGACGCCTTGGCGGTGACCACCGTGCCAGCCCCGAGGGCCGTCGTGCTGCTGCGGCCTGCGGTGGTTGCCATGGCGTCCAGTAACGGTGCCTGGCCCAAGGTGGCAAGCAAGGCTGAATAAATCATTAATATTGCGGGCTTTGAACGCCGCTGGTCCGCATCAGCCGCCCGCACCAAGCCCCACCATCCCCGCACTCAACTCCCACAGCCGGGCCGCCCGCGCCTCGTTGTTCGCCTTGGCGGACAATGCCTGTGCGAACGCCGCGGCGCCCGGCCGTTGCCGGTTGCCCCAGCTCCAATGCACGCCGGACTGCTCGAATCCCGGGTCCGCGACCACCTGCGCCACGCGGTCCCCCGCCAGCGGCTGCGAGACGTAGCCCTTGGTGACGTTCTTCTGGAACCAGGGGAACACCCTCTGGAACAGCTTCGGGGCGTCGCGGAACAGCGCGGTCTCGGCGACGCAGCCGGGATACAGCGTGCTGAACACCACGCCCGTGGAACCATGGTGACGCCGGTGGAACTCCCGGCTCATGATCATGTTGCACAGCTTGCTGTCCTTGTAGGCCTTGCCGGCCTTGAACGCCTTGCCGTCGATCATGGACACCGGCGCGCGGAACCCGGCCTCCAGCCCCTGCAACTCCCCCAGGTCGGCCGGCGCGGGGATCGGCACCTTGCCGCCGAACTCCTCGGAATTGGCCGTCACGGTGCCCAGCGTCACCAGCCGCGGCGCGCGTCCGTCCAGCGGCTGCAAGGCAGGAAGCAGCAGGCGGCTCAGCAGGAAATGGCCGAGATGGTTGGTGGCCACGCTGATCTCGTAGCCCTCTGGCGAGCGCGCAGGCGCCTTCAGCAGCGGGAGATAGACCGCCGCGTTGCACACCAGCGCATGCACCGGCAGCCCGGCCGCGCGCACGGCGTCCACAAAGCCCCGGACGCTGGCCTGGGAGCCGAGGTCGATGTGCAACCGGGTCACGCTGGCGGGCGGTATGCCCAGGCCGGTTGCCGCCGCCTCGGCTTTCGCCAGGTCGCGGCAGGCCATCACCACGTGCCAGCCGCGGCCCGCCAGCGCCTTCGTGGCATGCAGGCCCACGCCGGATGACGCGCCGGTCATGATGACGGTCGGCGCCTGGGTCTGCGTCATGCGTCTGCCTCCTGCAGCCTGGCGCCGCGTGCTACCGCAGCATCCGCCGGACATCGGCCGGGCGCCGCGCCAGGAAATGATGCTTCAGCACGGCGCCCAGGTGCATGGCAATGACCGCATAGAACAGCACCGGCAGGACCTGGTTGTGCAGCACCGCCCACACCGCCCCGCCGCCTGGGCTGGCCTGCAGCGGCGCCGTCCAGCCATACAGCTCCAGCGGCCCGCCCTGCGCCACGCTCAGCAACAGGCCACTGAGGGGCAGCCCCAGGATCAGCCCGTACAGCACAGGGTGCAGGGCGCGGGCCAGCCGCCGCTCCCACGGCTTGAGGTCCGCCGGCAGCGGCGGCGGCGCGCTGCGGCGCAGCCAGGCCAGGCGCAGCAGCACGAGGACCAGGACGGTGACGCCCAGCGTCTGGTGCACGGCCACGAACACCTCGCGGTCCGCCGACCCCTCCGGCAGGACCGCCATGAACAGCCCCATCGGCATCAGGCACAGGATGAGCACCGCCGACGCCCAATGGGCATAGCGCGACACCAGCCCGAAGGCGCCGCCGGTGTTCCGCCACGGCACGGCCGCGGGCGCCGGGCGGCGCACCTGCCGCCACGCCGCCCACAGCAGGAACAGCACCGCAGCCGAGGCAACGACGGCCTGGGCGTTGAGCAGCAGCGGCGCTGCCCCGCCCAACCCCGACGGCAGGGCTGCGAACGTGCCGTCGAGGTCGGCAAGAATGATCGAAAGGACGATGAACGCCAGCCCCACCGCCGCCAGCAGCGTCCCGCCTGCCCGCACGAACGGGTTGGCATGGTTGAGCGTGAAGGCCAGGAGCACGGCAAGGACGAGGTATTGCGCGGTCAAGCCGGGTCCTTTGCGATTGGGTCAGGTGCGGGCGGCCCCGGGCCGGCTGGCCAATCTAGCGTGGGGCCTTGCGACGTATCGCCGGACCACACGGTCGGCAGCGTATAACAGCGCCGGCCCGACGAACAGCACTCCTGGGATGATGGCGGCAAGTCGCAGCATCAACCTTCCCCGGTCCCCGGCCCGGCAAAGGCGCCCCTTCCTTGGCACTGGCGGGGGCACGGGCGGGCGTCCCTTGCAGTCCCGCGAGAGGGGTGAGGTGGATGCACGGCGCCGGCCATGCGTGTCATGCTGCCACCTGGCTGCACTTGCCCCCATGGAGCGCCCGCATGTCCCGCCCCCTGACCGTCGCCGCCGCCCAGCTTGGCCCCATCCAACGTGCGGAGCCACGTGCCGCCGCCGTGGACCGCATGGTGCGCCTGATGGAGCAGGCCCACCGACGCGGCGTGCAGCTTGTCGTGTTCCCGGAACTGGCGCTGACCACGTTCTTCCCCCGCCACTACCACGCAGACCGGGCGGAGGCCGACCATTGGTTCGAGTCCGCCATGCCGTCCAACGAGACGGCACCGCTGTTCGACGTGGCGCGGCGCCTCGGGATCGCCTTCCACCTTGGCTACGCCGAACTGACGCCGGGCGGGCAGCACTTCAACACCGCCATCCTCGTCGGACCCGGCGGCGACATCATGCTGAAATACCGCAAGGTCCACCTGCCCGGCCATGCCGAATGGGACCCGGCCCGGCAGGTGCAGCACCTGGAGAAACGCTACTTCGAGGTCGGCGACCTCGGCTTTCCCGTGTTGCGCGTGCCAATGGGTGGCCTGCCTGGCGTGAATGCCGGCATGATGATCTGCAACGACCGCCGCTGGCCGGAGGCCTGGCGCGTCCTGGGCCTGCAATCGGTGGAGCTGGTCATGCTGGGCTACAACACCCCCAGCACGAACCAAAGTGCGGCGGGCTTCGAGCCGCCGCACCTGCGCGTGTTCCACAGCCACCTCAGCATCCAGGCAGGCGCCTACCAGAACGCCACCTACGCCATCGCTGCGGCCAAGGCCGGGACGGAGGACGGGTGCGAGCTGTTCGGCAACAGCATCATCGTCAGCCCGGCCGGGGAGATCGTGGCGCAGGCAGAGACGTGGGGGGACGAGCTGGTGACGGCCGACATCGACCTGGACCGCTGCACCCTGGGCCGCGCGACGATCTTCGCCTTCGACCGGCACCGCCGCCCCGAAGCCTATGGACGGATTACCAGCCAAGTCGGCGCGACCGAGCCAGCGGTATGGGCGGCTCCTGCTCCCTCTCCCTCCGGGAGAGGGTTGGGGTGAGGGGGTCTTGCGGTGCAAACCCCAGTTTCCTGAGACAGGGCTGCTAGGGGCCAGAGATGGCACTGGCCCGCCCCCTCACCCCGACCCTCTCCCGAAGGGAGAGGGAGCAGGAAGCATTCTGGCCGGGGGATTGCATGGAGGTTTGCAGGCGGCCTAGCGTTCCGGGACGCAGCAACGGGGTGACAAGCCATGGCAATCGGTCGCAGGACGGTTCTGCAAGCGGCAAGCGCGGCGGCATTGGCCGGGCCGGGCGCTGCGCACGCCCAAACACGGGTGGAGACGCTGCGCTACGTGACGGGCGGCAACATCAACACGCTCGACCCCACTACCCCCGGCGCCACGCGCGAGTCGTTCGGCCTGAGCATGAACGTCTATGACCGCCTGTTCAGCTTCGGCCGCAAGCGCGTCGGCGACAACTGGAGCTTCGACGCCAAGACCATCCGGGGCGAGCTGGCCGCGGGCTACGAGATGGCGCCGGACGGCCTCGGTTTCCGCATCCTGCTGCGCCCCGATGCCACCTGGCACGACGGCAAGCCAGTGACGGCGGAGGACGTGAAGTGGTCTCTGGACCGCGCCGTGTCCGCCAAGTCCCTGGCCCCGCCGCAGTTGCAGACGGGGTCGCTGACCAGCCCGGACCAGTTCAAGGTCGTCGATCCCCGCACCGTGCTGGTCACGCTGCCCAAGGCGGACCGGCTGGCGGTCGCGAACCTCTGCGTCCCCTACGCCATCATGGTCAACAGCACCCTGGCCCGGCAGCACGCCACTGCCGAGGACCCCTGGGCGCAGGAGTGGATGAAGGCCAACACCGCCGCCGGTGGCGCCTACAGCGTGGAGTCCTACCGCCCCGGCGAAAACGTGGTGCTGCGCCGCAACGATGCCTGGCGCGGCGGCGCGGACGGGCAGGTGCCCAACTTCCGCCGCATCATCGTCCAGACCGTGCCGGAACCCGCCACCCGCGCCAACCTGGTCGAACGCGGGGACGCCGACCTCGCCATCGACCTGGCCGCCAGCGACATCCCGACGATGGAGAAGGCGGCGCGGGTGCGTGTCGTGTCGGTGCCGCAGAACAACGGCTTCACGCACATCACCGTCAACACCCAGGTCGCGCCGTTCGACAACGTGAAGGTGCGCCAGGCCATCGCGGCGGCGCTGCCATACGAGGACATGTTCAAGGCCGCCCTGTTCGGCCGCGGCGCCCGGCTGTTCGGCGCAGACTGGACCACGCCGCCCGACAGCAGCTTCCCGCAAGCCATTCCCAACCGCACCGACCCGGCCCGTGCCAAGCAACTGCTGGCCGAGGCCGGCATGGCGTCCGGGTTTAGCACCACCTTTGCCATCAGCGCCGGCCAGGCCGCGACGGCCGAGCCGGTGGCCGCCCTGGTGAAGGAGGCGCTGGGCCGCATCGGCATCGACGTCACCATCCAGAAGAAGCCGGACAGCGAGTTCAACACGATGGAGGCCGAGAAGAAGCTGCCGTTCTATATCGACGGCGCAACGGCCTGGCTGCCGGCGACGGATTACTACTTCCGGCTTTACTTCACCCGGGACCAGCGCTGGAATTTTGCGAATTGGAAGAACGCCGAGATCGAGCAGTTGTCGTCCGATGCGCGGTTCGAGACGGATGCGGCGCGGTATGAGGAGGCGTGCCGCAAGATGATCGCGGTGTTCACTGACCAGGCACCGCTGGTGATGCTGTGGCAGCCAAACCACGACGCGGTGATGGCGTCCAGCGTCGATGGCTACACCTACCAGTTCTACCGCCAGGCGGACTTCCGGGACCTCAAGCGGGTGTAGCCGTGCGGGTGTTGACGGCCATCCTGCGCCGGGTCGGGCGGCGGCTGGTGCTGTCGCTGCCGGCGCTGCTGGGCGTGGTGGTGGTGACGTTCATGCTCATGCGCGTGCTGCCCGGCGACCCCGCGGTGTTCTTCGCCTCTGGCCCCAGCGCCGGCCGGCAGGAGATCGAGGACCTGCGCCGCAGCATGGGCCTGGACCGGCCCATCCCGGTGCAGCTGGCGCGGTATCTGGGTGAGGTCGCAACCGGCAACCTCGGCCGCTCGCTGACCACGGGGCAGCCGGTGGTGGCGGATATCGGCCGCCGCCTACCGGCCTCGCTGGAACTGACGTTCACGGCCCTGCTGATCGCCTTATCCTTGTCTGTGCCGCTGGGCGTGCTGGCGGCGCTGCGGCCGGGGTCGGGGTGGGACCACTTGGTGCGTATGGTGTGCACCTTGGGCGTGTGCGTGCCGACCTTCGTGTCGGGGCTGCTGCTGATCTACGTTTTTTATTATGTGCTGGGCTGGGCGCCTGATCCGACGGCGCGCATCGACATCTTCGCCAACCCGCCGCCGGGGATCACCGGGTTCTACTTGGTGGACTACGCCCTGGCAGGCGACGGGGAGGGGTGGCGGGCGGCAGCGTCGCAACTGGTGCTGCCCGCGTTCAGCATGGCGCTGTTCGTGCTGGCGCCGCTGGCGCGCATGACACGGGCGTCCATGCTGGCAGCGCTGGGCGGGGACTTCATACGCACCGCGCACGCCATGGGCCTGCCGCGGGCGAAGGTGGTGGTGGCCTACGCGCTACGGAATGCCCTGCTGCCGGTGCTGACGATAACGGGCGTCGTGTTCTCCACCATGTTGGGGGCGAACGTGCTGGTGGAGAAGGTGTTTTCCTGGCCCGGCGTCGCGTCCTATGCGTTGGATGCGCTGCTCGCGTCCGACTACGCGCCGGTGCAGGCGTTCGTGCTGTTGATGGCGACGATCTTCGTTTTGGTGAACGTCGGGATCGATGTGCTGTACGGCGTGGCAGACCCGCGGGTGTCGGTCGAATGACGCCGCAATCCCACCCCCGCCGTCATTGCGAGCCGCTCTTGCGGCGTGGCAATCCAGGGGCCGCTAGCGCAGTCCTGTCGGCCCCTGTTGGTGTGGACGGCCTCCGACCGGCATCTATGTGCCATGATGAGGTGCGTTGGACATCATCAGAGGAGGCCGCCCGTGGAGCAGATTA
>Ga0123339_10001324_pt1 | contig 17346 bp, 18 predicted proteins | sample lystaG_FD_89956 | JGI IMG/M metagenome (GOLD analysis project Ga0123339, IMG submission 89956) | Glacier valley bacterial and archeal communities from Borup Fiord, Nunavut, Canada, to study Microbial Dark Matter (Phase II) -... | ecosystem: Environmental > Aquatic > Freshwater > Ice > Glacier ... | reverse complement strand
CGGTCAGCGCGACGGAGAAAAGCTCCGAGAGCAGCTGCCGCACGTCGACGTCGTCTTTGGCACCCACAACATCGACGCTCTCCCGGCGCTGCTTGACGCGGCTCGCGCCGGCCGACCAACGGTACAGATTCTGGAGGAAGGGGAGCGGTTCGCCAGCGACCTTCCATCCCGTCGCGAGGTGCCATGGCATGCGTGGGTCTCGATCAACGTCGGCTGCAACAACTTCTGCAGCTACTGCATCGTTCCGTATGTGCGCGGTCGTGAGCGCAGTCGCGCGATGGAGGACGTCATAGCCGAGGTCAAAGACCTCGTCGCCGACGGCGTGGTCGAAGTGACCCTCCTCGGACAGAACGTCAACAGCTACGGCCGGGATCTGTACGGCCATCCACGCTTCGCCGAGATGCTCGAGGCGGTAGCCGAGACCGGCGTGCAACGCATCCGCTTTGCCACGAGCCACCCCAAGGACCTCTCCAAAAAGACCATGCAGGTGATGGCGCGCACTCCTCAGATATGCAGGCAGTTCCATCTACCGGTCCAATCGGGATCTGACAGTGTCCTCAAGAAGATGAACCGCCTCTACACGCGCGATCAGTATATGCAGCACATCGACCGTCTTCGCGCGCTCATGCCGGACATAGCGCTTTCAACCGACGTCATCGTCGGTTTTCCCGGCGAGACCGACGAGGACTTCGAACAAACCCTCAGCCTCCTGCGCACGGTGAGATACGACCAGGCGTTCACGTTCATCTACTCGCCGAGAGAGGGCACGCCGGCAGCAGCGATGACAGACACCGTACCCGCCGATGTCACGCAGCAACGTTTTGACCGTCTCGTGAAGATCGTTCAGGAATCAGCGTATGAGGCCAACCAGAAGCTCATCGACACAACACAGCGAATCCTCATCGAGGGTCTGTCCAAGCGCAATGACCAGATGCTCACCGGCCGTACGGATGGCAATAAGGTCGTGCACGTCGCGACATCGGGGACCACAGCCAGCCCCGGCGACTTCATGGATGTTCGCATAGCCTCGGCACAAACGTGGTTTTTGCTCGGCGAACCTGTCTGACGCATGGTTTTCCCGGGGTGCACATCGGGCATACCGCACTTGGGAGGCATGAAGATGAATGATGACTTCATGGGCATCATCGCGCCGCATCCGCCGATCATGGTCGCCGAGGTGGGTGGCCGCGATTCATCGGTGACGAGCGCTTCAACCGCAGCGATGGCGGCAGCGGCCGATATCGCCGCCCGGTTCTCTCCGGATGTGATCGTGCTGATGTCACCGCATGCGCCCTACGCCGACGATGCGTTCGCCATCGATGACTCGCCCCGCACCGCCGGGGACCTCGGTAGATTCGGCGCACCAATGCCGCATCTCTCATGCATGGGAGATCCCGCGCTGGCCAAGGCTATCGCGCAGGCGGCACGAACCCTCAGCATTCCAACCGTCATGAGAAGCAGCATGCCACGTCTTGAACCAGGCACGCTCGATCATGCGGCCATCGTGCCGCTAAGCTTCATCTCTCGCGACTGCGCCTGGCCGATCGTCGAGCTCTCGCTCACATGGCTACCGCTGCAGATCCATCGCGCATTCGGGCAGGCCGTCCGTTCGGCAGCGGCGATGCTGGGTAGAAGGACCCTCTTCCTGGCAAGCGGAGACTGCAGCCACCGGCTGACTACCGGAGCGCCAGCCGGCTATGACCCGCACGGCATCGAGTTCGACCGCCTGCTCGTGGATATCCTCGAGCGCGGCGACTACGAGGCGCTCCAGACGATCGACCCGCTGCTGATCGAGGCGGCAGGCGAGTGCGGCCTGCGTTCCTTCGTGACGCTCGGCGGCTTTCTTGATGGACTCGGGACCCGCACAGAGGTCCTGTCGTATGAGGGCCCCTGGGGCGTCGGATACCTCACCGCGGTAGCAGCCTCGCCTGAACTGCTTTCAGAACTCTCAACGCCCGCTCGTGGCCGCAAGGGGGGTTTTGCAGGACAGACCGAGTCTGCCCCGGTCGCGTTCGCCCGTCGCGTGATCGACGCGTACATTCGCGAACGTCGCGTCATCGAACCGACCTCTGCCGAGGGATTGCCCGACGGCACTGCGGGCGTCTTCGTGAGTCTGCACCGCGGGGGCGAGCTGCGCGGCTGCATCGGCACCATCGCGCCCACGCGCTCCACGCTTGCCGAGGAGATCGTGTACAACGCGATCCAGGCGTCCACGGCAGACCCTCGTTTCCCGTCGCTGACGACAGGCGAGCTCGATGACTTGGATATCTCGGTGGACATACTGCATGCGCCCGAGCCTGCGGAGTTTGCCGACCTGGACCCGCGACGCTTTGGCGTGATCGTCGAGGCTGACTGGCGCCGGGGCCTGCTGCTGCCCGATCTCGAGGGCGTCGACACCGCAGCCGAGCAGGTCGCTATCGCCCGGCGCAAGGCGGGTATCGGGCCATCAGAACACGTCACTCTCGAACGCTTCCTCGTAGACCGCTACTCTTAGAGGATGCAGAAGACACAGCGGGACATAATAGCCGTCGTCGGCCCCACCGCCGTGGGCAAGACCGCCCTCGGAGAGTCGATCGCCCGATCCCTGAACGGTGAGGTCGTCAGCGCAGACTCCATGCAGGTCTATCGCGGCATGGACATCGGAACAGCCAAGCCCCCGCTTTTTGCCAGAAGCGTTCCGTATCACTGCCTTGATCTTGCCGAACCTGGCGAGCCGTACTCGGCCGCGCGTTTCCAGGCCGATGCCCGGGCCGCTCTAGCGGACATCGCCGCGCGCGGTCGGCAACCGATCGTCGTGGGCGGCACCGGCCTCTACGTCCGTGCCGCTTTAGACGATATGCGCTTTCCCGCCGGCGATATCCAGACCGCGGGACGCCAGCGCATCGACGCGATGGCCCGCGACCTCGGCGCCGCAGGATTGCATGCGCTTCTGGCCGAGCGCGATCCGGCATCGGCAGCGCTCATCCACCCCAACAACACCAGACGTGTGATGCGTGCGCTCGAGATGAGCGAGTCCGGCGTCTCCTATGCGACGCAGGCTGCGGGTTTCGCACGACGTGACGCATTCCTCCCGACCGTCTATCTGGGACTCTCAATGGAGCGCAGCGTCCTCTACGAGCGTATCGACCGCAGGGTCGATGAGATGGTGCGCATCGGTCTTGTGGCCGAGGTCGCCGGGCTGCTTGATGCCGGCTACCGCTCGGCTGTCACGGCGACCCAGGCGATCGGCTACAAAGAGCTAGTCCCGGTGATCGAAGATGGGGCGCCGCTTGCCACAGCCGTGGACGATATCAAGCGGGCTTCTCGGCGTTACGCCAAGCGTCAGCTCTCCTGGTTCAGGGCTGATCCGAGAGTCGTATGGATCGACGTAACCGACCGCCGGGGGGACGATCTGCTCGCCAGCGCGCTCGAATTGATAGAATCACATCAACGACAACAGATTGAAAGGACGACGCCGTGAACCTTGAATTCACAAAAATGACCGGACTGGGCAACGACTTCGTCTTCATCGAAGACACCGCAAACGAATGGCAGCTTACTCCTGAAGCCGTTGAATGGCTCTGCGATCGGAACTTCGGCGTGGGTGCTGACGGCGTGATCCTCGTGCGTACGAGCGAGGACGAGGGCGCTCAGTACTACATGCACTACTTCAACGCTGACGGTTCTCTTGCCGAGATGTGCGGCAACGGCGCCCGGTGCTTCGTCAAATACCTCGTCGACCACCAGCTGCTTGCTCCGGATGTCAACGCCACTGTTATCGGAACGCTGGGCGGGCTGCGTCCCGTCACGTTCATTCGTGACTACGCGGGCAAGCTCAGCACCGCCACGGTCGACATGGGCGAACCGATACTGGCAGGCGCCGATCTTCCTTCAACGTTCACCGGTCAGCAGGTGATCGACCAGCCGCTCGAGACGACGGAGGGCACGTTCGCCGTCACATGCGTCGCCATGCCTAACCCTCACGCGATCATCTGGATCGATGACGTGGACGACGCGCCGGTCAACACCGTAGGACCGATTATCGAACGCCATGAAGCGTTCCCCAACGGGACGAACGTGGAGTTCGCCCATGTCTCGAAGGACGGGACCATCCACCTTCGTGTCTGGGAGCGGGGCGTGGGCGAGACCCTCGCTTGCGGCACCGGTGCATGCGCCACGCTCGTGGCCGCTGCGCTCGGCGACAGAAGCGGCCGTCAGGCGACCATCGAACTGCCCGGTGGCCAGCTTGAGATCGCATGGGATGACAACGACCACGTTCTGATGACCGGTTCGGCCGCCGAGGTTTTCTCGGGCACCATCGTCCTGCCAGAGGATGAAGCCGCCTCCTGCTAAACGACCGAGTCATGGCAATCTGCTACCATGTTTCGAACATCAACCACTCGTGGCTGATCCAATATCGCTTGATGACCGTGAAGGGGATGGACTGATCGTGAGGACCGCTCAACGCATTGCCGAACTTCCGCCGTACCTGTTCGCCGAGATCGACCGGAAGAAGGAAGCCAAGCAAGCACAGGGAATCGACGTCATCTCCCTGGGTATCGGCGATCCTGATACTCCCACACCTACACACATCGTCGATGCGATGGCCACGGCCATCCGCGATCCAAAGAACCACCGGTATCCGAGCTACTCGGGCTCCAAGAGCTACCGTCAGGCTGCGTCCACGTGGATGAAGAATCGCTTCAACGTGGATGTCGATCCTGACACTGAGACGCTCGCGATGATCGGTAGCAAAGAGGGTATCGCTCATATCTTCCTGGCCTTCGTCGATCCCGGCGACTACACGCTGGTTCCCGGCGCTGGCTATCCGGTCTATTACACCGGCGGCATCCTCTCGGGCGGCAAGACCTACTACATGCCCATGAACGAGGAGAATGACTTCCTGGCGGACTTCGAGTCCACGCCCGCAGATATCCTCGCCAAAGCGAAGATGATGTTCCTCAGCTACCCGAACAACCCCACGTCGGCCATCGCGCCTCCCGAGTACTTCGACCGCGCGATCGCCTTCGCCAAGAAGCACGACCTGCTCATCGTGCACGATAATGCGTACTCCGAGATCGGCTATGAGGGTTACAAGGCATCGAGCTTCCTGGAGCGTCCGGGTGCCAAGGATGTCGCGATCGAGCTCTTCAGCTGCTCTAAGGCATATAACATGACCGGCTGGCGTGTCGCGTTCGCTGTGGGCAACGCCTCGGCGATCAAGGCGCTCGGCACCGTCAAGAGCAACATCGACTCCGGCGTGTTCACCGCCGTCCAGGATGCCGCCATCGAGGCGCTGCTTGGGCCGCAAGACTCGATCGCCGAACTCAATGCGATGTATCAGCGCCGCCGCGATATCGTCATCGACGCGCTCGCTAAGATCGGTATCAAGGCGCGCACCCCTAAGGGCACCATCTACGTGTGGGCAAGGGTACCCGATGGCTTCGCCTCTGCCGAGTTCGCCACAAAGGTGCTCGAAGAGGCCAATGTCATCGTCGCGCCAGGCAATGCCTACGGCCCGTCCGGCGAGGGCTACGTCCGCATCTCGCTTTCAACGCCTGACGATCGCCTCATCGAGGCCATCGAACGCATCAAGAACTCGCTCTAGAAGGGCGGCCGATTCGACGATGAAGCCCAGGATCGCCTCCCACGAGATAGCACGCGTGGCCGTGGACCGCGTCATCTTAGTGGGAGTCGACCTGGGCCATCGTGCGTGGCCGCTGGAAGAGGATCTCGCCGAGCTGGCCCGTCTGGTGCGCACGGCAGGCGGGCAGGTAGTGGCCACGGTCACGCAGCGCCTCGACCATCCGGACTCCCGCAGCTACATCGGACGAGGCAAACTCGAGGAACTCACTGCATTGGTCATCGAGCATGAGGCCACTGTCGTCGTCTTCGATGACGACCTCGCACCGTCCCAGCAAGGAATCGTCCAGAGTTCTATCGAACGAGCCAAGATCCTTGATCGCACGGCGCTGATCCTTGATATCTTCGCGCTGCACGCCAAGAGCCGTGAGGGTCGACTTCAGGTTGAGCTCGCGCAGATGGAGTACCTCATGCCGCGCCTGCGTGGTATGTGGGGGCACTTTGGCCAGGCTGCGGCGGCATCCGGCGGCGCGGTGGGCATGGGAACCAGAGGGCCAGGCGAAACACAGCTCGAGACCGACCGGCGGCTGGCTCGCAAGCGCATCGGCGAGGTGCGACGTGAGCTTGCGGTGGTGGCCCGATCACGCGATACGCAGCGACAGGCCCGGGCAGGTTCAGGCATCTTCCGGGTCGCGCTGGTGGGCTATACGAACGCTGGCAAGTCCACGCTGCTGAACGCGCTCACCGACGCAGGCGTTCTGGTGCAGGATAAACTCTTCGCAACACTCGATGCGACCACGCGTCGGCTCGATCTGCCACAGGGACCCGCCATCACGCTCACCGATACGGTCGGCTTCATCCGCAAGCTGCCGCACTCCCTTGTCGAGTCGTTCAAATCAACGCTCGACGAAGTCAGACAGGCGGACCTGCTCTTGCATGTGATCGACGCCTCTCACCCGATGGCCAACGAGCAGATAAGCGCCGTGAACCAGGTCCTGACCGAACTCGGCGCAATGCAGACCGAGCAGATCCTGGTCTATAACAAGGCGGACGTGGCTGACCCCGACACCATGACGCAGCTCCGCCATCGGTCTCACGATGCGCTCTCCATCTCGGCCAGAGAGGGGAGCGGTCTTGATGCACTCCTTGAGCGAATCGCCGAGTCGGCCGCACGCAACAGCAGAGTGATCGAGGTGATCGTGCCCTACACGCGCGGAGAGCTGGTACAGACCGCACATGAGAAGGGCCGCATCATCTCAGAAGATCATCTCGCTGAAGGCACGCACCTGGTGCTGCAGTTGCCAAAGGTATTGGCCGAGACGTTCGTCCCGTTCGAGGTGCGCTCAGAGAGCGCTAAAACCCTCGGGACCGACTCCTAGAGCCGACGGAAGAGCGCGACGACCTTCCCGAGGATGGTCACGTCGCGTGCGTAGATGGGCTCCATCGTCCGATTCTCAGGCTGCAGCCGTATGCGCTCCGGCTCCTTGAAGAATCGCTTCACCGTAGCGGAATCATCGATCATGGCGACGACTATCTCGCCGTTGTTAGCTGTACTCTGCTGACGTACGACCACGAAGTCGCCGTCCATGATGCCGACCTCGATCATGCTCTCGCCTTTGACGCGCAGGATGAAAGTCTGCTCACCTGCAAGCTCCACAGGCAAAGAGATGGTGGCCTCTATGTTCTCCGCGGCAAGGATAGGGAGGCCGGCCGCTACCTGACCGACGATAGGCACCGCCTGGACCGCGCCGTAATCGACCGCGCGGTCCGTATCCCGATAATCCAGGACTTCCAGTGCGCGCGGCTTGCTTGGATCACGCCGGATGAAACCCTTTTCCTCCAAAGCGGCCAGATGCGAGTGGACAGTCGAGGAGGACGAGAGACCGACTGCGGTCCCGATCTCACGAACGGACGGCGGAAAGCCTCGCCGGTGTATCTCGGCGCGAACGAAATCGAGGATCTCCTGCTGACGGCGGGTGAGCTCTCGCTTATAAACCATTCCTGGACCCCCTGTACCGATTCTGTGCTCGCTCTGAAGTGTACTTGACGACCAATCCATATGCAAACGTGCGTTCGTGTTTCAGCCTTGTGTACGAACATACGTTCGTGTAAACTGTACCCGGAACAGATGTTCGCCATCCATGTCAGACCCGCTCGCTACAGTGCGAATGGACAAGCCACGACAGGGAGGTCGACGATGCAGGACACGCTCGTACACGCTCAGCTCGGGCCCCGCGCAGCCAGGTGCGACCGCTCACGTCGCACACATTTCCGCGTCGATGCGCATCATCTGTTCATCGCGATGTTGCTGGTGGCGCTCGCAAGCGCGATCGCTGTACCGGGATATCATCGGAACCTTACAGAGCCTCCCGAGCAAACCATCACTATTAAAGTCGCATCCAACGAGACTCTGTGGCAGATAGCGCGACGGTATCCCATCAAGGGCTACGGCACCAGCGAGACGATCGAAGTCATTCGACAGGTAAACGGGCTCGTCACGAGCGGCCTTTCCGAGGGTCAGATCATCCAGGTTCCGGTCACGGACGCCACGCAACCTGCACTCGCCACAAGATAACTGGCTGTCGACGTGGTGCGCCCACATCTTGTGTGCTAGGCTTACGAGAAGCCTAGATGTGGGGGTACCACAGTGAGGTGTCCGTTCTGTGATCATGATGAGACCAAGGTAGTCGATTCCCGCGTTTCCGATTCTCTGGATTCGATTCGGCGTCGGCGTGAGTGTCTTGCATGTGGACAGCGCTTCACGACCTACGAACGTCGCGAAGACATGCCGCTCATGGTCCTAAAAAAAGATCAGAGCACCGAACCGTTTGACCGGAGCAAGCTTCTGCGCGGCCTCATCGTCGCCACGGCAAAACGTCCTGTTTCTTCGGTGCAACTAGGAGCCTTGATCGACGATATCGAAGCTGAACTCCACAACACGTTCCACTATGAGATACAGGCAAAGCAGCTCGGCGATCTTGTGCTCAAACGACTGTTGGAGCTGGACAAGGTCGCATACATCCGTTTTGCGTCCGTGTACAAAGAGTTCAAAGACCTAGAAAGTTTCACCTCTGAGCTTAAGAAACTCGGCTGATGGCCAGTACTGAAACACACACGAAACAGTGTGGGGCGATAATCCACTCGGCTGTCCATATCGCACGGAGGAGCAATTCAGTGGTGCCCTGGCGTCATATTGCAGAGGTGTGCTCCCGGTGATATCGCTATCCCTCCGGATCAAGCGCCTCGACCCGGATATTCCACTGCCGGCCTACGCGCACGATGGCGATGCCGGCCTCGACCTGTATGCCGCCTGCGCAGTTACGCTGGCTCCGTTCCAGCGTTCCCTTGTACCCACCGGCATCGCCATCGCACTCCCTGATGGCTACGCCGGGTTCATCCAGCCCCGCAGCGGTCGCGCCCTTCAGGACGGTCTCACGCTTGTAAACACGCCCGGGCTCATAGATAGTCACTACCGCGGAGAGATCAAAGTGATCGCGATCAACCTGGACCCGATAACGCCCCTCTGCATTCATTGCGGCTCCAAGATCGCACAGCTGGTCATTCAACAGGTCGCACATGCCGACCTCGTCGTAACGGCCGAACTTGATGAGACCACGCGAGGTGAAAAGGGCTTTGGCAGCACGGGAGTCTGATCGTCCGCGCATACGGGTCGCTGCGGTCATCCTCATCGACGACAGACTTGTACTGGTTCGCCAGAGCAAGGGCCGCGGCGCGCCGTACTATCTGCTTCCTGGCGGAGGAGTCGAGCATGGTGAGACCCTGGCAGCGGCGCTTGTGCGAGAAGTGCGCGAAGAGACCGGTCTCATCTGCACACCGGGACCGCTGCTCTTCGTCAATGACAGCATCGCACCCACAGGTCAGCGTCATGCGGTCAATATCACATTCCTCGCCACGGTTGCTCCTGATGCGAGTCCCCATGCGACGGACGATCCGTCCATACAGGCCATCCTTCTGGCAGACGTCTCACAGCTCAACTCTTACAACATCCATCCGCCCTATACTCTCCAGCTGCAGCAGGCGATCGCTTCAGGATTCGCCGGTCCTGCCGGCTATCTGGGATCCCTCTGGACGGCGCGATGAGCGCCTTCAGACGAATGCACCGTCTCGTGCGTTCCACGGTCGAAAGCCAGCGAGAGGAGGGATGCCTCTTGACTCACGCTGTCCTCGGCCGGGAGGGCTGAGGATATCACCGGCCTTCGACCGGCACTAACCGACAACGAACGAATGACTCGAAAGGAAGGGTGCAGTGGACAAGTTCTTCAAGCTGAGCGAGCGCGGTACCACGGTTCGCACTGAGGTACTGGCCGGCATCGTCACCTTCATGACGATGGCCTACATCATCTTTGTGAACCCAGGTATCCTCTCGGCCGCGTTTGGCACTACCCCGGCCGCACAGGCTGCCTGGATGCCCGCTCTCGCAACCGCCACCACATTGGGTGCAGCGGTCATGTGTATCGCTATGGGCCTCTTCGCCAACCGTCCCTTCGCCCTGGCCTCCGGAATGGGTCTGAACGCGGTCGTAGCGTTCAGTATCATCATCGGCGCGAAGGTTCCGTGGCAAGTCGGCATGTCCGTGATCTTCGTCGAAGGCATCATCATCCTTCTGCTGGTGATGAGCGGTCTTCGTGAGGCTGTCATGGACGCCATTCCGATGAACCTCAAGCGCGCTATCGGCGTAGGCATCGGCCTGTTCATCACGTTCATCGGCCTGGTCGACGGCAAGATGGTCGTGGGCGATCAAGCCACGCTGGTCAAGCTCGGCGACTTCACCACACCTCAAGTATGGGTCACGCTCATCGGCCTTACCGCGATCGTCGCGTTCATGGCGCTGCGCGTGAAAGGCGATATCCTCTGGGGCATCATCGTGGCAACGATCGCAGCTCTGATCCTCGGCGTCACCAAGCTACCGTCAGCCGTGGTAGCTCCTCTGGACTTCCGCACCTTCTTCGCCCCATTCCAGACCCCCGCGGGCACCAGCTCCATCGCATTGCTTCAAGTGTTCACGCCCACGCTGCTCCTGTTCGTGTTCGCCACGATGCTCAGCGACTTCTTCGACACGATGGGCACCGTTATCTCCATCGGTGAGCAGGGTTGCTTTGTGGACAAGGCCGGTAAGGTCGAGGGAGTACGCAACATCCTCACCGTCGACTCTGTCGCTGCTGCCGTTGGTGGACTTATCGGTGCAAGCTCGATCACAACCTACGTCGAGTCCGCAGCCGGTGTTGCCGAGGGCGGCCGCACCGGCCTTACCCCCATCGTCACCGGCGTGTTGTTCGCGCTATGTGCGTTCTTCTCTCCCGTGATCGCCATGATCGGTGGCGCCCAGCCCATCACCGCAGGCGCCCTGATCGTGGTCGGTTTCCTCATGATGGGCGGCGTGCGTGACATCCCGTGGGGAGACTTGGAAGAGGCGTTCCCAGCCTTCCTGACTATCGTGGGCATTCCGCTGACCTACAACATCAGCTACGGAATCGGCCTCGGCTTCATCAGCTATGTCCTCATCAAAGTGTTCCACGGCAAAACCAAAGACGTTCACTGGCTCATGTGGATCGTCAGCGCCGCGTTCGTCGTGACCTTTGCCATGCCCGCGATCCAGAAGCTCGTCGGGTAGAAGGGGGGAGCGATATGGCTCAACGACGCGTGATACAGACCGACGAGGTCCTGCCTCTTGTGCAGGCCATACCGTTGGCTCTGCAACACCTGATGGCGATGTTCGGAGCGACGGTCCTCGTGCCGCTGCTCACCGGACTCGATCCGTCGATAGGTCTCATGACCTCCGGCGTCGGAACGATCATCTATCTCATCTGCGTGCGAGGTAAGATTCCGAGCTACCTCGGCTCTTCCTTTGCATTCATCGCTCCACTCGCTGCGGTAGTAGGTGGCGTGACCGCGGGCACAGCTAACAATCCTGAGATGATTCCATACGCGCTCGGCGGTCTTGTCGCCGCAGGTGTGGTGTATGTGATCGTCGCAGGCATCGTCAAGCTGTTCGGCACCGGCTGGCTCTACAAACTCCTGCCCCCGGCGCTGGTCGGCGCAGTGGTCATCGTGATCGGACTCGGCCTTGCCGGCACAGCGGTCAAAGAATCGCTGTTTCCGTTCGCCGATCCGACGCAACCCATCAACTGGACCTTCCTGTTGGTCGCAGCCATAACGCTTGGGTCCGCAATCGCCTTCTCAAGCTACTTCAAAGGCTTTGTGGCGACGGTGCCGATCCTCTTGGGTATCGTGGTGGGCTTCGTAGTCTCCATCCCACTGGGGCTGGTCGACTTCACGAAGGTTAACTCCGCAGCATGGATAGGACTGCCGCATCTCACCATCGCAAAGTTCCAGCCATCGGCTATGCTGCTTATCGCTCCGGTAGCGCTTGTAGTAATCGTAGAACACATCGGACACCTTCTTGTGGTCAATGAGATCACCGGTAAGGACTTCAATTCACTCCTTCCGCAATCCCTGCTCGGCGACGGTCTGGCCACCATATTCTCCGGTTTCGTCGGAGGCACGCCTTCCACGACCTATGCCGAGAACATCGGCGTCATGGCAGTCACCAGGGTCTATGCGGTTCAGCTGTTCTGGTATGCGGGCGCATTTGCGGCCCTCATCGGCGGATTCATTCCAAAGGTGGGCGCGCTGATCAGCTCGATACCTTCACCGGTGATGGGAGGCGTTTCCATCCTGCTGTTCGGCCTGATCGCCAGCTCCGGTCTACGGATGCTGGTAGACAGCGGGATCGATTACAGCCACAGCCGTAACCTGATCCTCTCAAGTGTCGTGCTGGTCATTGGCATCGGCATGGAGGTCGGCGGCATCAAGATCCCGATCGGTCAGTACACGGTACCGGGTATGGCGCTGGCAACGTTGTTGGGCGTCATCTTGAACCTGGTGCTACCAGCCGAGAGCAAATCGCTTGCAGCTGAAGGTGCCGGCGAGTTCGGCACCGATGGCGATGCAGTGGCAGCTGCTTCGGAAGCCTGATCCACACGCATCAACCGGCGAGTTCATCCCGCCGGAGCACTGACAGCCCCGAGCTGCGTTGAACACGCGGTCCGGGGCTGCTTCATGCATATCGCTGCAGACCCGACTATCGACCCGCCACACGAGCATCTCAAGCACAGGTTGTACGCCCGATAATACATCTTATGTAAACCTAGAACTTGAGACGATTCCCCCACCATCAGAGGCTATACAGTGATAGAGCGACTTTGCCTTACATACGAGCGGCGGATGATCGCGAACGCGATGTCACTCTGGAGGAAAGTACGCCGACTCGAACGCTGAGCGGGTCATATCGGCCATGTCCTCGCTAACGGCATCAAGCCAACTGTAAGCATCGGACTCGGAAGCAAACGAACGCAGAACCGTGATGTCCTCTTCATTGTCCATGAGAATAGCCTGAACCTGAAACAAGTCCGCCTCGTTCACAGACTCCGGCACAGGACGCCGATACAAGACGTCATCCCGCCATTCGAGATCCAGCTCATCACTCTCATCCACACGCACCACTCGCAGACGAAAGAAATCGCTTGCTTCACCAATGACGTTGCCCACAGTTCATGCCTCCCGGTCCATGTCAGTGATAACCCGCGTTCTATTGCAGCTTAGAATAACTGCTTCCGGCGGCGACCCAGCCTTCCACATCGCCTTCAGTCCGCACGTGATACCAACCCGTCGATGTGCCGAGGTAGACGAGTTCATCGCCCTTCTTGAGCCGCCCGATGACCTTGGCGTCACCGCGAGCCTCCTGGCGCAGGTTGAGACCATCTGCCACAACGACAACGGTCTTGCCATCCCCCGCCGGGGTCTCAGACGGTGCAACCGTACCAGCTGGCGTCGATGTCTCGGCTGTGGCTGTAGTTTGCGTGCTGGCAGGAGTAGACGATGGAGCTGGCGTTCTCGAGGAACGATAGTCCAGTGCGATCACGACTACCGCCAGCACTACCAGCCCGAGACCGATCCAGGCGAGAATCTGACCGGGGGCGCGACGTTGCAAGCCCCGCATACTATCCCGTGGTTTAATCCGCACTTGTATCACCCCAGCCTCTTAGATGTACAGACCGCCGCCATAGATCTCATCGACATTTGCGCCGTAACGCTCGCACAGCTTCAGAAGCATGTCGTCGGCAGCGTGCAGCTTGGACAGCATCGCCGACATATCCAACTCGTCAACCGCCGCGAGAAGAGCGGGACCGTCACCGTCACCGATCGCGGCAACATCCTCCGCCAGCATGGTCGCCGCACCCGCTAATTCGCTTGAGACCGGACGCAACGCCTGACGCACCGGCCTGTTTATGAGCTCGCTCGTGACGATCCGCATACGTACAGCGATCTCAGAGAACGTCTGGCGCTCCTCGGATCCTGTATCGTGTGCGAATTCCGCAAGATGCTCCTCATCGGCTTGAGCGAGAGAATCCATTGCCTCCTGCGTTGCATGAAGCGCAGCGCTGAGCTCGGCCCTCCGGCCAGCAAGGCTCCGGATCTGGTTGCGCGCCTCACGGCGACGAAGACGAACGACGAGCAGCGCCACCGCTCCGATAAGCAGCGCGCTCCCCAACCCTATCAGCACATATGTCAAAACGTCAGGTGACACTGTTTTCCTCCAAAGACGTGCTCTTTACAGGTTTCGCCTGTCCAGAACACGCCGAGTCTTTCCGGTACTACGTTCAATACTGCCAGGTTCTACCAACTTCACGCGCGCACGCAATCCAAGGACACTGTGGAGCCGACTAGCTACCATATCAGTGAACGCGACCATATCGGCCATCACATCAGAGAATATCTCCTCTGCGACCTCAACCCTCACCTCGAGGTCGTCCATCGCTCCCTGGCGGTCGAGAACCATGAGGAAGTGAGGCGCTGTGCCTTCGATGCCGGCAAGTACGTCTTCTATCTGACTCGGGAACACGTTGACGCCCCTGATGATCAGCATGTCATCGATGCGCTGTCGGACTTTGCTCATACGCGCGAGCGTGCGTCCGCACTCGCACACGGAGGTATCGATAGTTGTCAGATCATGCGTGCGATACCGCAGAACCGGAAACGCCTCTTTGGTAAGCGTGGTGACGACGAGTTCGCCTTCCGTGCCTTCCGGGACCGGCAGGCCGCTCTCGGGATCGACGACCTCGAACAGGAAGTGGTCCTCTGCCATGTGCAGACCGCACTGATGTTCGCACTCGCCCGCCACGCCCGGACCCATCACCTCGGAAAGACCATAGTTGTCGGTCGCGAGAATCCCCAGACGAGCCTCGATCTCGTCACGCAGCTTGCCACCGGTGGGCTCGCCGCCGAACAGTCCCACCCGCAACGGCAAGTGCGCGAGGTCGACACCCATGCCCTCGGCTACCTCGGCGATGTAGAGCGCGTAACTCGGCGTGCACACCAGCGCGGTCGTGCCAAAATCTCGCATCATCATGATCTGCCGCTCGGTATTGCCGCTACCGGCCGGAATGACCATCGCCCCGATCTTCTCCATACCGTAGTGCATGCCCCACCCTCCGGTGAACATGCCGTAGAGAAAAGCGAGCTGCACCCTGTCTCGCGCGGTGACGCCCGCGGCGCTTGAGATACGCGCTGTGAGATCCGACCACGTCTCGAGATCAGCATGCGTGTAGCCCACGACGATGGGCTTGCCGGTGGTTCCAGATGACGAATGCACCCGGACGACCTGATCGAGATCGACGGCAAACATCCCGTATGGATAGGTGTCACGCAGCGCGGTCTTGTCGGTGAATGGAAGCAGCCTCACGTCATCCAGCGTACGAATGTGTCCCGGCAGTATGCCGAGCTGCTCCATCGCGTCATGATAATGAGGTACCCGCGCATAGACGCGGGCAACGGTTTGTTGAAGGCGGCTCAGCTGCAGATCCGCAAGCTCGTTGCGGTTCATCGACTCTCGTGCGGCATCCCAAAGCGGCATCGTGCAAAACTCCTGTCCTCGATACGTCAGACGGATATCACAGATCGACTGCGGAGATCTCATCCTGATCGACTAGGCGCACCGGTCTGTCCACAAGAAGGTCAAGCGCCCTGTCGACATCGGCGACGTTTATGACCGCGTAGGTAGCGACGAGCGAGTAGACATACTCGATGTTCACGCCGGCATCAGACACGATGCGCAAGACACCCGCGAGGCCTCCGGGGACGTCCGGAAGATCGATGCAGATCACGTCGTCCTGCCTAACCGTGAATCCGGCGTTCTTCAGCACACCCATCGCCTCGGCGGTCTTGTCTACGACCAGCCGCAGGATGCCGTAGTCCGCGGTGTCCGAGACCGAGAAGCCGCGAATGCTGATCGCAGCCTCGCCGAGCAACCTCGTGACCTCGCTGACACGACCGGACGTGTTCTCGATGAATACCGACAGCTGATAGACGACAGGATGACTCATAGCTCGCACTTCCCTCCAGCGCATGCTTGCCGACCGAGCTCGAACGCGTGCAGGTTGGCGTCCACCGTCTTGGGAGGGACGCGACCGGCGATGACCTCACGCCAGACGTCCACCTCAAACGGCAGACCGATGCTCGCCGCGCCCATCAAGACGACATTGGCCGAGCGTGGACTGCCGGACTCGCAGGCGAGCTCCTCGGCATCCAGAAACACCGCACCTTCGTACTCGAGCGCGGCGACAAGGCCCGTGGGAGGCATGTAGACTCCGGTGAGCACGGGCAGCGGCTGGATGCTCCTGGTGTTGACCACGAGCCTCCCGCCGGGGCGCAGATAGATGAGTTTGCGTGCCGCCTCTATCAGCTCGAATGCGATGAGGTGATCAGCCGTGCCGCGGTCTACGACCGCCGAGCGGACGACCTCGCCAAAACGCACCACGGTATCCACCGAGCCACCCCGCTGCGCCATTCCGTGCACTTCCGACAACTTCACGTCCAGACCCGATGCGACCGCGACTTTCGCGAGCACATCACCGGCCAGAATGGTTCCCTGACCGCCAACACCAGCCAGAAGCACGCTCGTGACCTCGCTCATCGCGCGCCTCCCCCGATGTCGCAGGCATCGCCGCTCGGGACGATGGCATGATAGCGGCACACGCGCACGCACTGTTCGCACCCGACACACTGCGACGTGTCGATCTGCGCCATACCCGTAGTGGGAGACTTGGAGATGGCCGGGCAGCCGAGGCTCACACAGACACCGCACTTGGTGCACATCTCATCGTCAACGGCATACGGCTGGCCCTTCTCGTGACTCAGAAGCGCGCACGGAGCCTTGGCGATGATGACGCTCAGACCCTCGGCAGCGGTCTTCTCGCGCAACAGCGCAAGAACCGCTATCGGGTCATGCGGGTTAATCTCACAGACATCGCTGACGCCGAGCGCGGTGATGAGCGCTTGCAAGTCGAGCTGTCGCTCCTCGGCACCAGAAAGCGTGATCCCGTTGACGGGGTTTCCTTGATGGCCGGTCATGGCGGTGGTGCGGTTGTCCAGGATGACCACGGTACCCGCACCGCCGTTATAGACCGTGTTGAGCAGCCCTGTCATGCCCGAGTGGGCAAACGTGGAGTCGCCGATGACGGCCACTACCGGGCCGCGCGCTGATCCCGCCAGCTCAAGACCATGTGCCATGCCGATGCTGGCACCCATGCAGATGCAGCTGTCGACCGCCGACAGGGGCGGCAATGCACCCAGCGTGTAGCAGCCGATATCGCCGGTCACGACAGCCTTAAGACGACCCAGTGCGTAAAATACTCCCCTGTGCGGACAACCCGCGCAGAGCAACGGTGGCCTCGGCGGCAGGTCTGTGACCGCTTCGCGCAACTG
>Ga0123339_10001322_pt1 | contig 17360 bp, 17 predicted proteins | sample lystaG_FD_89956 | JGI IMG/M metagenome (GOLD analysis project Ga0123339, IMG submission 89956) | Glacier valley bacterial and archeal communities from Borup Fiord, Nunavut, Canada, to study Microbial Dark Matter (Phase II) -... | ecosystem: Environmental > Aquatic > Freshwater > Ice > Glacier ... | reverse complement strand
ATTAGCTCTAAAAGATGAGTATATAAAATTAAAATTAGAAGAAGATATTGATTTACATGATGGAATAGAAGTATATTCAACTGACAATATTGTATCTACAATTGTAACTTGCGTAAAAAACGAAAAATTTATTACACTCAATAAAGAAATAACTAGTGGCAATATAGTGTGGATTGGTGATATAAATAAACCTGTAAATGTTGGAGATATAATATACAAAACATCTAGCAGTAAACTTAATAAAGAATATAAAGAAAAAATAACTAAAATAACTAGAAAAAATTTAGTAACAGGAACTATTAATATACTAAAGGATAGTAATATCAATATGGATTTAATAGTTAATGATGAAACGGTTAATATATCTATAGATTGTATTCCTCAAACATCTGTTAATAAACCTGTAGATAGTGAATATGTATTTAATCAATTTTCAAAAACTATAGATTCTCCATTTGAATTTACAAATTTGAATTACAACATAGATGATAATTTGTATGTTCCAGTATCTAAGTTAAATGAACTAAGAAGAGATATAATAAAAAGGTTAGAACAGTCATACATAGTTAATATAGATATTACAAAAATAAACAGTAAATTAGATGAGTATATATTAAATCATAGTAACTTACTAAATAGTCTGCAACTTAACAGATCAAGAAATAAAAACTCTATATTTATATACAAGTATAATGTTCAAGATGAATACAAGTATATGGGTGATTACAGTGATGTTATATATTTAAATATATCTGATATAAGAAGATTTGAATTACAAGATATAGATTTAGTTTCTAAATATAAAGAAGAAAAAGAAGTATACATATATATACCAAGTATAGTACTAGCTAATTTAGATAAGTATATTGAATCTGATTTAGAAAGATTAATTAAACTAGGCGTAAAAGGAATTTTACTTGGAAATATTGGTTATATAGATATGATTATAGATTTAAAATCTAAACATGATATAAAGATTGTAGCAGACTATAGTTTAAACATAGTTAATACTCATTCTGCTATGTTCCTTAAAGAAAAGGGTATTGATAAAATAACAATATCACCCGAAATTGATGAGAGTGAAATACAAAATATTGCTAATGTTATTGATATTGAAGTTATAGAAAATTTTGTAACAGCAATGACATCAAGATTTTGCCCAGTTAAAGCTTATTCAAAAGCATGTAATTGTAATAATAATTCATATGAACTTAAGGATAGTCATAATAATGTACGTTATAATGTTATTTGTGATAATACAGATTGTACTATTAAACTAGTAAGAAATATATCATGTATTGAAAATAACATATTTAATAAAAGAAAATGTATTATATAGTATAGGAATGAAAAAATAGGGTGATTTAAACAAATTACCCTATTTTTAAACAAATTATTAGAAAAGTGTTATCTTTTGTATAAAGATATCGTTATATATTATATAGAGTATAAGGGGGAAACATGAAATTTGAAGAAATAGTTAAAAACTATACAAAACTTGTATATAAAATATGTTTTGATATGTTATCAGTTCCCCAAGATGCTGAAGATATAACTCAAGAGGTATATATAAATTTATATAAACATATTGAGAGATATAACAGTTTAAGTGAAAATGAACTGCGAAATTTAATATGTAAAATAGCACTTAATAAATGTAAAGATGTAATTAAGAGTAGAGTTAGTAAAATAACTGAATTTACTATTTTAGATGATATAACTAACTATGAAGATTATGCTAGTAATAATAACATCGAAGAAGAGTTATTTAAGCAAGAAAAGAGTATGTATATAGCTAAGATAATAAATGAATTAAAACAACCATATAAATCAATACTATATGATTACTATATAAATGAATATTCATTAGATGAAATAGAAGAAAAATCAAGTATTCCAAAAGCAACATTAAAAATAAATATATATAGAGGTAAAAAGATACTTAAGAAAATTATAGATGATAGTGGAGGTGAAATTTTAATTGAACGATAAACTAAAAAAGATAGATTTACTTTTAAACAATGAAATTGAATTTGAAAAGTACATTAATGAAATTGATAATATTGAAATTTCATATTCTGATAGTTTAGAAGAAAAGATAATATCTAAAATAAACAAAAGCAAATCAGTATATTACTTTAATATATTTAAAATGGTAGCATGCATGACAGTGGCAATTATATTATGTCAGACTGATTATATTAAAAATACAAATCTAGATAAAAAAGAAAATATAAGTCAAGAAGTAGTTCAAAAAAATACGTTTATTAATGATAAAGTTAATGAGATTGGTGATTTTTTTATGAAGCCAATGAATTTAAAAGAGGGGGAAAAATAAGTGAAGAAAAATCTATTTTTAACATTTTGTTTTAGTTTTGTGCCAGGAGCGGGTCAAATGTATCAACAATATATGAAGAGAGGATTATCAATAACGTTGCTAATTGCATTTTTTATAGCTGTTACAATTATAGTTGGGGCACCAATATTTATGATACCAGTAGCAATAATAATAATGTATAGTTTCTTTGACACATATAATATTAGAAATAACTTAGATACTGAAAATATAACAAAAGACGAATATATTTGGAAAACAGCAGGATTTGATATATTTGAAAGTAACTTTAAAATAGTAAAGAAGAATTCATTCTTCGGAATTGGTCTTATAGTTATAGGTGCTTATTTATTATTCAATAATGTAATAGGAACTTTAATTAATGAAACTAACATAATATGGCTTGTAAATTTAGTAGATGTTATTAGAACCTACTTACCATCTATAGTAGTATCAATTATATCAATAGCAATTGGTATGAAATTAATTAAAAATAAAGAATAATAGGGGGCATAAAAATGGAGAGTGAAAAAAAAACAACAAGAAGAATTGGATCATTTACATTTGGAATAATGATGATACTTATTGGAGTAAACATATTCCTTCAAACAATTACAAGTTTAGATCTTTTTAGATTTACTCTCTCTCTATGGCCAATTGTATTTATAATACTTGGTATAGAAACATTATATTATGCATACAAAAAGGATGTAGAGATTAAATATGATATATTAGGTATATTCACAATATTCATTGTTTTGTTTTTAGGTATCATATTTAGTAGTATAAATTATGGAGTAAATAAAATTTTGTACAATAAAGAGATGAGTTCTGATATAGCTTATTATTTAACAGATACTGACTATAATATTAACTTTGATAATAAAGTTAATATAGGTAGTATAGCACAAAATAATGTTACTGTTAGATATATAGATGATAAAGAGGCAATATATGTTTCTACTAGAATTATATTTAAATATAATGAATCATATACAGGTAGCATTATAAGAGTTTTAAAAGATGGTGATTTACTGAATAATATATTTGATATTAATTATGATAGCGAAAAAATTAGTATTAGCTCAGTTCCAGATTATATTAAAAATATCGAGATAATTGTAACAGCAAGTGATAAATCAAAGTTAGAATATACAGGTACAATAGTAGAATAAAAGTAAAATAAAAAGTTAAGATTATTTGATGAATCTTAACTTTTTATTTTTTATACTTTATTAGGTAACATGCTATTTATAAGACCATATATTGCTGCAGCAATCAAGCTGCTAATAACACTAATGTAATAACCATCTACAAAATATTGGGTCATATATATTATAATTGCAGCCGCTACAAATCCAACAATTCCTCTGCCAAGTGGTATATCATGTATTCCTGATATAATTGAAATTAGGTAGTCAAATATGATAATACATAAACTACTTAAAATAAGTATAGGAAAAGATGATATATTAAAATTAGGCGTAAAAAATACTGTAACTGCAAATATAGAAACTGAAGTTATAAATCTAACAGTCATTTGTTTTATTCTCAAAAGATCAAATCTTTGAATGCGAGATGTTTTTTCCATAAATACCTCCATAATCATTTAATCTTATTATCTGTATAAAAAGTAAAAATATGCAAAAAATAACTGTAGGTGATTTAAATGTTAGTAATTTTTTTAAGATCTTTAATATTATATGTAGTTACATTTTTAGTTATTAGATTAATGGGTAAAAGGGAGTTATCCAAAGTCCAACCTTTCGAATTAGTTATAATTATACTTATAGCTGATCTTGCTTCTAGTCCAATGGCATCACCAGGTATATCAATATTTGATGGAATAATACCAATAATTACTCTGCTAATTTGCTATGTAATATTTACTTTTTTAATAAAATCAAGCAATAAAGTTCAAGAAGTAGTATGTGGTAAGATAGTAGTAATTATTGAAAATGGTAAAATTTTAGAGGAAGAACTTAAAAATCAGCAATATACAATAGCAGATCTCATGTCACAGCTGAGAAAAAAAGATATATTTAAAATTCAAGATGTAAAATATGCAATAATTGAAACAAATGGGGATTTAAATGTAATTAAAATTTCTGAAAATACAAATATGATTCCTTTGAATATTATTGAAGATGCTAAAATTAGCGATAATAATCTAGAAATTTTAGGTTATGATATTGATAAGGTAAATGAGTTACTAAAAAAAGAAAAGATAAAAATAGAAGATGTATTAATTGGTACTATAGATGAAAATTCTAAATTTATATATCAATTAAAAGAGGTGAAAGAATGAGAAATTTTATTATATTAATTGTAGCTATAGTTATTCTACTTTCTGCTGGAATTTGGCAAATTAAATATATAGAAGAAACCTCTATTTTTGCAATATCTGATGTTGAATATGCGATGAATTTAGTACAAAATAATAATTTTGCTGCTGCTAATGCCCATATAACTGAACTAGATAATACATGGAAAGGTATGAAAAATATATGGACTATATTTATAAATCATAACGAAATAGATGATATTGAAATAGCATTATTAAATTTTAAAACATATACCAAATTAAATAATAAAGAAGAGTCTTTATTATATTCTGAACAACTTAAGCAAAATTTGAAACATGTCTCTGAAAAACAAAAAATTAGAATAGAAAATGTATTTTAAGAATATATTAAAATAATGGTACAAAATTGCCATTATTTTTCTTTTTATTATTTAAAAGTATAGTATTTCATAAAAAAATATGATATAATATATATACTTTAATATACGGGGACGTCAGGTTTCGACGGATATTTTGAAGTATCGATAGCGAGTAGTGGATTCTCGTGGGCCACTATAAAAACGAGAGAAAATTATAAACGCAAACAATGAAATGGCTTTTGCTGCTTAATTATAAAGCAGATTGTCTATATTAAATTCGCCAAAGGTTCTATATAGGCATCATTTATTTGGCATAACAAAGCTAACTTTAGTTACTGGTTAGTGGGTAAAACAAATAACTAAACTATTATATGTTTTGTGTATGTATTAGAATATAACGGTTTTAAAATAAAAAGCATACTGCACTCGGAGAAGTCGATATGAACGAATTTTCGGACGCGAGTTCAATTCTCGCCGTCTCCACCATAATTTTAAAGTTTAAAGAGAAAATATATTTATTTAAATGTAAGGGGCAACAATGCAAGATTTAATCATAAACACTATTAACCAATTTGGTTATATAGGTATTTTATTGTTAATAGCTATTGAAAATATATTTCCACCTATTCCATCTGAAGTTATATTAACTTTTGGTGGATTTATGACAACCCATACTAATATGAATATTATAGGTGTAATTATATTTTCTACTATTGGTTCAGTTCTTGGAGCGTTAGTTCTATATGGAGTTGGACGTTTACTTACAAAAGACAGATTAGAACATATTTTAGATGGAAAGATAGGTAGCATGCTTCATTTTAAAAAAGAAGATGTGAGAAAATCTGAAGATTGGTTTATAAAAAGTGGAAATTACACCGTGTTTTTTTGCCGATTTATTCCTATTATACGTAGCCTAATATCAATCCCTGCAGGTATGACAAAAATGAAACTCAGAACTTTTATAATTTTAACTGCTGCAGGAACAGCAATTTGGAATACTATTCTTGTATTTCTTGGAGCCGCCTTTGGTGCTTCTTGGAAAAAAATAGCTGGATATATGGATACATATTCAACAATCGCTTTGATTGTTATATGTGTTGTTTTTATAATTGGATGTATTATTTTTTACAAAAAAAGGAATTTTGGTAAAAAATAAGAATATCACTTAAATTAATAATGAAAGTATTATTTATATAAGTAATTTATTAAATAATATATAGGGGGAAAATATGGCAGCTACTACAGTGTTTTTTTGCAAGGAATGTGGATATGAAACTAGCAAATGGCTTGGAAAATGTCCTAGTTGCAATAATTGGAACTCTTTTATAGAAGAAAAAATAATTAAAGATAAAAAACAAAATAGAACTTTTAATGATAAATCTGCAGTTGTAAAACTGCAAGATATACAACTTAAAGATGATATTAGAATAGATACTGGATATGAAGAGTTAAATAGAGTATTTGGTAGTGGTATAGTTGAAGGTTCAATTTCACTTATAGGCGGAGAACCAGGAATAGGTAAGTCAACTTTAATTATGCAAATATGCAATAATTTAGCAAAACAGGGAATTGTTCTTTATGTATCTGGTGAAGAATCGGAGACACAAGTAAAACTTAGATGTGATAGACTGGGCATTTCATCTCCTAATATTTTGTTTTTAAATGAAACAAGTATAGCAGAAATAGAAAATAAAATAGAAGAGATAAAACCAAAATTTTGTATAATTGATTCAATACAAACCATGTATGATTCTGAAGTGCCATCTGGTGCTGGAAGTGTAACACAAGTAAAAGAAGTAACAGCAAGACTTATGTATTTAGCAAAGAGAAAATTAGTAACTACCATTGTAATAGGTCATGTTACTAAAGATGGCACAATTGCCGGTCCTAGAGTGTTAGAACATATGGTAGATACTGTATTATACATTGAAGGAGAAAGATTCTTTTCTAATAGAATAGTTAGAAGCGTTAAAAATAGATTTGGATCTACAAATGAAATAGGAATATTTGAAATGTGTGATAGTGGACTAGTTGAAGTAACAAATATTTCAGATGCATTCCTATCAAATAACAATAATATATTACCTGGAACGGCTATTACAGGAACTTTAGAAGGTAATTCAACTATATTACTCGAGATACAAGCCTTAACATCTCATTCATACTATAACATGCCTAAAAGAGTTGCTAATGGAGTAGATTTAAATAGACTTAATATGATAATTGCTGTACTTGAAAAAAGATGTAATATAGCACTTGGAATGAATGATATATATGTAAATGTAATAGGCGGAATTAAAATAGATGAACCAGCTGTAGATTTAGCACTTGCAATTTCAATTGTATCAAGTTTTAAAAATATTGTTATACCACCTACATATGTGTTTATAGCTGAAATTGGTTTAACTGGAGAAGTAAGAAGTATAAACAATATAGAGAAACGTGTTAAAGAAGTGGAAAAGTTAGGATATAAAAAAATATTTGGTAGTAAAAAACAATTAGATAAATTAAAAAAGGAAGATTATAAAATAGAGCTAATTGGCGTAAACAGTATAGAAGAAGTAATAAATTTAGTAATGGGGTAAGGTGAATAAATATGACAGAAGAAATGTTAGATATTTTAAAAATATTAGCTCCTGGTACAATGCTTAGGAATGGATTAGATAGTATTCTTAAAGCTAAAACTGGGGCACTTATAGTTATGAGTGAAAGTGAAGAAGTTGCTAAAATATCAGATGGTGGTTTTGCTATTAATGAAGAATTTAATCCATCCAATATATATGAACTTGCAAAAATGGATGGAGCTATTGTAATAACTCGTGATTGTAAGAAAATATTAAAAGCGAATGTACAACTTGTTCCTGATCATAAAATTAAAACCAAAGAAACTGGTACAAGGCATAGAACAGCTGAAAGAGTTGCAAAACAAACTAATGAAATTGTAATATGTATCTCTGAGAGAAGAGGTATTATAACTATATTCAAAGGCGATATTAGATATATAATAAATGAAACATCTTCTGTTATAATGAGAGCAAATCAAACGTTAGAAGCATTAGAAAAATATAAAGCTGTTTTTGATAATATGCTTAATATATTAAGTGAACATGAATTTGATGATATTGTATCATTAGAAACAGTTGCAAATACAATATATCGCAGTGAAATAATTATGAGGATGGAAGCAGAAGTTACTAGAAATATCGTTGAGTTAGGTGATGAAGGTAGACTTGTAAATATGCAACTTGAGGAATTAATTGCAAATGTTGAACAAGAAGAAAAAAAGATAATACAAGATTATATGTCTACTAAAAAGAAAACTGTTCGAAATCCAGAAATTTTACTAAAAGACATAAGAAAGATAGATAAAAAAGAACTAGTTGGTTTAGAAAAAATAATAAAGATTTTAGGATATGATGTTGGTGTTGATATTTTAGATTTAAATGTATCATCTAAAGGATATAGAATACTTTCTAAAGTTCCTAAGATGCCTTCTAGTATAATAGAAAAACTAGTAAACACATTTTTGAACTTACAAGGGGTATGTTCAGCTACAATTGATGAATTAGATGAGGTAGATGGAATAGGTGAAATAAGAGCAAAAATGATATATCAATCATTGAAAAGATTACAAGAACAATATATATTAAAGGGATATAATATATAAACTTTTAGCATAACAGCGCGAATACTGGTTTTTCCTTTACTTTTGAAGGAAAACGTGGTATAATATATCTAGAGTTAAAATTTATATATAAGGAGGACAACTAATATGTTTAATATAGGTGACAAGGTTGTATATCCAATGCATGGTGCTGGAACAATAGAGGCAATCGAAGAAAAGGAAATGCTTGGTCAAACTGAAGATTATTATATAATTAAAATGCCAATTGACGATGTCAAGGTTATGGTTCCTACTAATAGAGCAAAAAATATTGGAGTAAGACAAATATCTAACAAATTAGAAGCAGATGAAGTTTATTTAACATTACAAAAACCAATGGAGGAACTATCATGTGATTCTAATTGGAATAAGAGATATAGTTCAAATATTGATAAAATAAAATCTGGTTCAATACAAGATGTAACTGAAGTTTTTAAAGAATTATCTCATAGACATATGGAAAAAGGTCTATCTTTAGGTGAGAAGAAAATGCTTACAACATCTAAAAATATACTTTTAAGCGAACTTGTGCTGTCTCAAAATGAGTGTCATGAAGTTTTAGATAATAAAATAGAAGATATAGTTAAAATATCTTTTGAAAATTGGACTGAAGATAACTTATAAAAATAAGAGGTGAAATAGAAATTTTGTTTCATCTCTTTTCTTATCTGTTGTTTTTACATTATTTTACAAATAGTACATGGATTTTAAAATATATAGTACTTAAGCCAATTGGATAGGCGTGTTTTAAATAATATTTAGTAGGTTCAAATCCTACAAGTACTACCATTAACAAAATATAAATTAACATTTAATTAAATGTTAAGTAAAAAAACTATTAATATAGGGAGATGATAAAAATGTATGATACAAAAAGAAAAATTTTAATTTGGATATCTATAATTTTTGTAATAGCGTTAATAGTTATTATTTTTATTGATATCTGCATATTAAATACTATGAGTAAACAAAATGTAGAATTACACTACGCATATATTACAATGGGCATAAAAATTTTTGTCGGTATTATTGCATTTCACATATCAATTATGCTTGTAAAGTACATGTTTGATAAAGAAATTAATTTTGAACATATGACTGGTCTATGTAGTAGAAAGAAATTATTTATTGACTTAAATAATTTAATAAACAAGAATGCCCCATTTACAATATGTTATATTGATTTTAATGATTTTAAAATTATTAACGACAAATATGGACACGCAGCAGGTGATTTACTTTTAAAAGAATTTGCAAAAAGAATACGTCGGATTAAGCCTAATGAAATTATAGGCTATAGAATTGGCGGAGATGAGTTTGTTATTGTAATAAATAATAATATTGAAATTGATAGAAGTATAGAAAACATTTGGAAAATTGCTGATGATAAGGTTAAAATAACACAAAAAGAATATACAAAAATATCATTTGCAATGGGTATATCAAAAAACGATTTTGTTTCTAATGCCGAGGTACTTTTAAAAAAAGCTGATTATAATATGTATGAAAACAAGAAAACTTAAATTAAGTTTTCTTGTTTTTCTTTATATAATTAATACTTATTTTCCTAGCATTATTATGTTTTTACTTAATAATATGGTATATTTAGCCATATTATACTGAAATTCGTGTCTTTTTTTGTCGATAATATGAAAAAAACATAACATGTATTGACACAAATTGGATATTATGTTATAATTCATTAATTGTATAGTTTTATACAAATATATAGTACTTTAGCCAATTGGATAGGCGTATTTTAAAAAAATATTTAGTAGGTTCGAATCCTACAAGTACAACCATTACCAAAATATAAAATTAACATTTAATTAAATGTTAAACAAAAAAACTATTAATATAGGAGGGTAATAAAATGAGCGATAATAAAAAAAGTTTCTTAAAATGTATAACAGGACTATTTGTAGTATCACTAATATTTGTTATCCTTATAAATATTTGTGAACTAAACATGATTTGTGACGCAACTAAAAATACCAAACATGTTATTATTGCAATGGCAGCAAAAATAGTAATTCTCACTATATCTTTTGCAATTACTATTATATTGGTACTTCGCATGTTTAACAAAGAAATAAATTTTGAACATATGACTGGTTTATGTAGTAGAAAAAAATTATTTATTGACTTAAACAATTTAATAGGTAAAAAAGTTTCATTTGTAGTATGCTATATTGATTTTAATGACTTCAAAATTGTTAATGATAAGTATGGGCATGCAGCAGGAGATATGTTGTTAAAAGAATTTGCAAAAAGAATCCACGAACTTAAGTGTAAGAAAATTACTGGCTACCGGATTGGTGGAGACGAATTTGTAGTTATAATAAACAATAATAACGAAATTAAAAGCTGTATAGAAAAAATTTGGAAAATTGCTGATGATGATGTTAAAATAACACTAAAAGATTATACAACAATATCATTTGCAATGGGTATAGCAGAAAATGATTTTGTTTCTAACGCCGATGAACTTTTAAAAAAAGCAGATTACAATATGTATGAAAACAAGAAAACTTAAATTAAGTTTTCTTGTTTTTCTATATATATATTTAACTATTGTACGTTTTGCTATTCTCTGCATATTTTTTTAATTTATTGTATACTAAATAATTTATACTTCCTTTTTCATAAGTATTATCAGGTCTTAATTCTCCAAAATCTACTCCAGTTAGCAATTCAATACCTTCATCAATAGTTGAAATAGGGTATATATGAAATTTGCCGTCTTCAATAGCTTTTAATATTTCATCACTTAAGTTTAGGTTGTTTACATTTTGATAGGGAATAAGTACAGAATGACTTCCATCTAAACCTCTATTTTTACAAACATTGAAATATCCATCTAGTTTATCATTAACTCCGCCAATGGGTTGTATTTCACCTTTTTGATTAACAGATCCAGTTACTGCAAAGTTTTGTTTTATAGGTACTGATGATAAACTTGAGAGTATTGCGTAAAGTTCTGTCGAAGAAGCACTATCACCATCAACACCGTTATATAATTGTTCAAAACATATACTAGCAGTAAGAGATAGTGGGAAATCTTGAGCATATTTTTCTCCAATATATGCAGATAGTATATATACACCTTTTGAATGAGTAGTTCCACTCATTGCAACTTCTCTTTCTATATTTACAATTCCACTTGTACCTACAAAAGTGTTAGCAGTTATTCTAACTGGTTTTCCAAACATAAAGTCTCCAGTATTTATTATAGTTAGACCATTGATTTGACCGATTTTTGCACCATCAGTTGATATAATAACACTTCCATTGGATATTAATTCACTTAAGTTATCATCATAAAGAGAATATCTAAATTTTTTATTTGCAATTGTTTCTATAACTTCTTTAGCAGTAATAATTTTTTTGTTATTTTCTTTAGCAGTATAACTAGATTCAATTAGTAAATCTAATATGTCTAGCATATTACTAGTTAGTTTATCTTTATCACCAGCTATTTTTGAACTGTAATTAATTATTTTTTGTGCAGCATCATGATTAAAACTAAGTAAGTTAAATTTTTTACATATATATGCTATATATCCACAAAGTTTTTGTATATTCTCATCATTTTTTACTAATGTATCTTCAAATTCAGCTTTTATCTTAAATAATTTTTTGAAATCCGGATCTAATTTACAAAGCTGACTATAGTTCATTTCACTACCAATAAGCACAAATTGTACATCTATTGGAATAGGTTCTGGTTTAAGTGAATTTATAGTAATTGGTTGATTTATATCTCTTGCACTATCGATAGATAGTTCAGAGTTACGTAATACTCTTTTCAAAGCTTCCCAAGTAGGCAGCGAGCCAAGAATATCTTTAACATTAATAATTATATATCCACCATTAGCCTTATGTATAAGACCAGGTTTAAGCATAGTGTAGTCTGTTTTTACTCCTTGATTAGAAGTTTCAAATTCTAATTTACCAAATAAATCATAATAATTAGGACTTTTACATAAAACAACTGGTGCACATGTAGAAGTATCATTGTCAATTATTACATTTACTTTATAGTTATCAAATGGAAAAGTAACTTTGCTTGTTACTTTACTATTATCTTGACTTTTATTATCATTACCGTTTTTACTTTTCATATATACTTGATACTGTTTAAAAAATTCTACATTTTTTACTATATCACTTTGTATAGAGTAAAAGAAATTTTGAAGTTTTAAATTATTTTTATATTTTAATTTTAATTCTTTTATACATTGTGTTGATATAAAAGTAGCAATGTTACTTTCCCATTCTTTTGTACTCACTTCAGTCTTAGTATCTAATTCATCTAATTGTTTTAAAATTTTTACAGTTTCTTGTTGAATAGAAGGACTTTTCTCTTTAAAGTATTTTCTATCATTTTCAGTCAAATTATTAAATTCTTTTTCATCTATAATATTTCCTTTATAAACAGGAGAGAAGGATATTCCATCTTTATCATATTTTATTTTAAAGCCTTCGGTAAAAGTATATTTATCGAATTCATCTAATATTTTTTGTTTCATCTTTGCATATCTATCTAATATATCTTTTTTTTCTTTTTCATATGTGTCACCACATAGTTTAACAGAGAATTCGAGTATAAGTTTAGTTATAAACTGATTCATATCTGTTTTAAGTTCATATCCCATACCAGGATCTAATGATACATATAATGGCTCACTAGGATTTTCAAAATTATATATATAGCAGTAATCATTGGGAATAGGACTTTGCTCGGCTAATTTATTTACAACTGATAAAACATAAGAAGTTTTACCAATACCAAGACTACCACAAACATATAGATTAAAGCCTTTGTTCTTTATTTTCATTGCAGAAGTTATGGACTTTAAAGCTCTTTCTTGACCAATAATTCCACAAAAAGGCTCTAATTCTTTAGTACTTTTAAAATCCATTTTGAAATCTATATTGCTTTTTATTTCTTCAATGGTTAATTCTTTTGTATTTTTCATACTTACCTCCATAAATATATATTATTATAGATATATTTTATAACGAAATTATTTTTTTTTCAAGTTAAAAGATAAAAAAAATAAAAAACATTAAAAAAAACAAAAATAATGTAGTAATAAGTCAATAAAAATATAGAAAATTCAAAATAAATTAAAATATTAAAAAGTGACTTAGATATATTTTGTATCTAAGTCACAACTTTTATAAATTAATATTCATTTATATAGATAATTTGTAAATTATAGCATCTTCTAAATTATTAGGATAATAGTTTTTTCTAACGTTTATTTTTTCAAAACCATACTTTTCGTAAAGTTTTTGTGCTGCTATATTTGTTATTCTAACTTCAAGTAGTATGTCATTTATGTTTATAGTTTTAGCATAGTCTAGTACCATTGAAAGTAGAGTAGAGGCAATACCATTTCTAATATATTCGTGAGTTACCAATACGCCTAGTATGTCAATATGATCATACAATAGATTAGCAGCTATATATCCAATAATTTTATTATCAATTCTTGCAACAAAATATATAGCGTTATTACTATCAAAATCAATTAAAATGGATGTTTTTGATAGTATAGTTGTATTATTACTCAGTTGCATATTGATTAATTCATCAATATCAGTTTTTTCCATTTTTGATATTATAGGATTAATGTTATTCATTTTGCATCCTTTCAGCTTGTGATACTCTAGCATAAACTACATCTAAATTATATGTATTGTAAATTTTGCTAGATAATATATCATCTGAAACATTTTCATAATAGTCTATTAAATATTTTGCTTCTGGAATTGTTTGATAATTTAAATAAGTAAAGTTTAAATTATTTATTTGTGAATAACTTAATATGCTTTCTGTAAATTTTATAATACAATCACCAGCAAATATGCATGAACTAAAGTTTGATACATTTTCCAAAGCTACTGATAAATCATCATTTGAAATATCAAATGAATTTTCAATATATATTTTTGAATTCTTTTTATATATTTTGTAAACAGCATAATATATTCTGTTATTCCTTGCATCAAGTATAGGGCAAATATATTTTTCAATATCTACATCTAAACTTAAATACGCTTCAAAAGCCATAAGTTCTAAAGAAGATATTGCTAGTATATCTATTTTTTTAGGATGAGATAATGCCTTAATAGTTGAAACACCGATCCTACAACCAGTGAAAGATCCTGGTCCATTTGTAGTAGCAAGTAAATTTATATCCTCAAATTTTATATTGCTTTCCTGCAAAGTTTTATGTATAAGAGGAAGTAATTTTTCAGAATGAGTAATATTATTTATATCGCTTCCTAAGTATATATTATCTAAATGTTTAACTACAACACTAGCAATTTTATCTGTTGTATCAATTCCTAAAATATTCATAAATTTCTCCTTATCATCATATTTCTTGTATCATCATCTATTTTTGATATATCAATATATATTGTATTTTTAGGTAGTATATTTTTAATTATATTTCCCCATTCAATAATACTAATTCCATTTTCAAAGTATTCAGTTCCTATTGTATCTATAAATTGTTTTTCTGTTTCTAATCTATATACATCAAAATGATAGATATTTACATTATCTTTTATATATTCATTAACTATAGTAAAAGTAGGACTAGAAACTTCGTTTTCAGCGCCAAAATATTTTGCAATACCTTGTACAAAAACAGTTTTGCCACTACCTAATTCACCATTTAAAACCACTACATCTGTTTTCTTTAAATATTTAGCAAATTCATAAGATATATCTAAAGTATCATTTATGTTATTAGAGATAATATCTATTTGATTTACTTTACCGTTCAAAAAAATGTTTAAAATTATATTCTTTCATATTTTCTCCATTCAATTATACTAATTATATCAAAAAAACCATTTGAATTCAAGTAATAAAATTAAACTAGTATAAAAAACTTTAAAAGATATTACAAATTTAGTCAAATAAATACAAAATTATACAAATATGTTGATTTATTCTTTATTTGCATGTAAAATGTATTTAGGTGATAAAATATGAAGAGTGATTTACAGAAAACTTTATATATAAATAAATATAAAACTGGTATATCTCTTATTGTTTTAATAATAACAATTGTCGTTGCATTGATACTTGCAACAACTGTTATATTTGCAACAACAGGGGCAATTGACAATGCTAGAATTATGACATTTTTCAAAGATTTATCTGAAGTACAAGATGCAACAGAAAATTATTATATAAATAATAATGTAATGCCTATATTAGATGATTCGACAGTTATTGATAAAAACGGATTAATAGGTATTTCAACATTTCAAAACATAATGTCAGAAGAAATCATTGAAAACAATGATTTAGATTCACAATTTTATGCTATAGATCTTGAAAAACTAAATATTACAAAATCAAAATATGGAACTAAAGCACTAGGTGAAAGTGATATATTTGTTATATCATATCCAACAATGAATGCATATTATCCGTATGGAGTAGATGCTAAAGGTACAACATTTTTTTCTATAACATCAAAAATGTCTAGCGTAATAAAAATAGTTCAAGACGAGGTTGATACTTCATTAACATCTGTTATTTCATCAAGTGGAATAAAGGTGACAAAAAACAATAGTTGGTCAAATAAAATGGGAGTAAATATTGATGTACAAATGGCTTCAGGTGAATTATTATATATGTCAGTAAGTGGAAGTACAGATAGACTTATAACAACTACTACGGGCGCAAATATATTTGGATTTAATTTACTTAGTTCAATAATTGATGATAATGAAACAATAAAAGTTCCAACACTTACAATTGATGAAGCAAATTATATAGAGCAAGGTACAAAACCATTAGCAGAAAGATACGTAGATATATTAAAATATAAAGACTCTGTAGTAACTGGTAAAGTAAGAATAAATTTATCAAATTTCAGTCTAAACCAGGCAACTATTACAGATTCAACAATTTTATCATATTCAACATTAAATACTGTAAAATTGTTATTAGCTAATTCTGAAAGTGGAATTAAAGAAATTAAATATGAATATTTGAGTAAATATACTGATGATGGAACGATTGCAAACTATTACCAAAGTATTTCTGATTTTGATAATACATATATGAGAAATAAAGCAAAGAAAGCTGTAATCAAAGATGACTTGACTACTACAATAAGCGCACCAAAAAATGTAAAGAGTATAAAAGTTGCAATAATAGATAAGGCAGGCAATATTAATTTATATGATCAAGAGATGTCGCCAGGCTTATTTATTGGATATTCAATAGATAGTTCTACAACACAATCAATACAATCAACTGCAAAAGTGTTTAGCGCAAATGGTGTTAAATCAATAACATTTTCTAAAAGTATGGATGGAATAAACTTTACAGATGAACAAGTATATACATTAAATACTACAACAACTGGAGTAACAGTTAAGCAATGTATGCCATATACAAATATACCTGTGAATATAGCATATATTAAAGTTGTAGCTCAAAACTATGATAGTACAATATTAGAACAACGTATAATAAGTATTAATATTAAAAACAGCATAAAATCTGAAATGGAAATAGCAAATAAGCCAATATTATCTACCGGAATGACTGCAGTAAAATGGGATGGAACTCAGTGGATAACAGTACTTAGTCCAGATGTAGATACATCATGGTATAATTATACAAATAAGGAGTGGGCAAATGCTAAAACAGTT
>Ga0123339_10001319_pt1 | contig 17396 bp, 9 predicted proteins | sample lystaG_FD_89956 | JGI IMG/M metagenome (GOLD analysis project Ga0123339, IMG submission 89956) | Glacier valley bacterial and archeal communities from Borup Fiord, Nunavut, Canada, to study Microbial Dark Matter (Phase II) -... | ecosystem: Environmental > Aquatic > Freshwater > Ice > Glacier ... | reverse complement strand
TGTGTACTTGAATGGAAAACGGTTGCTGGTTCGATCTGGTCGGGCTTCAATCAAGTTCTAGTCACCGTTTCCACAACGCCGAAGCAGCCGGGAGCGGACAGAGACCCTCGCGCAACCTGCGCGCCAACCTGGAGATACCTACGACGTTGCTAATTATAGCACATCGGCGGCCCATAGGCAATACTTTTCGCACATATTCGACTAAAAGGGGGCGTTTGGCATGGCAAAGGGACAGGATAGCGGGGTTGCGGGTATTCTCAACCTGAACAAGCCGATGGGGATGACCTCGCACGATGCGGTGTCGGTGGTTCGGCGGCTGGCTGGCACGCGGCGGGTCGGCCACGCGGGTACGCTCGACCCCGCTGCCGAGGGGGTGCTACCGCTCTGCCTGGGCAAGGCCACGCGGGTGGTAGAGTACCTGAGCGACGCTGGCAAGACCTACAGAGCTACTATTGCCCTCGGCCTCGCCACCGCCAGCTACGATCTGGAGACCCCCCCCGATGCCGTTGCCGATGAAGCGACTCGCGCCCGCCTACGCTCCATCAGTCGGGCAGAGGTGGGGGCAGTACTAGCTGGCTTCCTCGGCCCGCAAGAGCAGTTGCCCCCCATGTACTCGGCAGTGCAGGTGGGGGGGCAACGCCTCTACGACCTCGCCCGTGCTGGCAAGGAGATCGAGCGCGCCCCCCGCCCAATCACCATCTACCGCCTGGACTTGCTGGACATGAGCGAACGGGAATGGTCGGTGGTCGTTCGCGCCGAAGCCGAAGGTCAGCCGCACGCTGGCAGCTACCTTCTACAATCCATAGTTGTAGAGGTGGAGTGCAGCAAGGGAACCTACATCCGCAGTCTGGCAGTGGATATCGGGGCGCAGCTAGGCACGCCCGCTGTCCTAGCACATCTGCTACGTACCCGCAGCGCAACCTTTCGACTGGAAGATTCGTATACTCTGCAAGACTTGAGCGAACTGGCGAAGAATGGCCGCTTCGCTGAAGCACTTTTGCCCACCGACTACGCCTTGCAAGACCTACCCCGCCTCGACCTTGACGCGGAGGGGGAGCGCAAGGTAAAGACTGGGTCGGCCCTGCCCGCCAGCGGTGACTACCCCGCAGGCCAGCTAGCCCGCGCCTATGCTGGCAGCCAGTTTGTGGCAATCTTGCGCCAGGAGGGGGGCCAGTGGCGACCAGAAAAGGTGTTTAACGTGGATTAGGTTGTTTGCTAAGGGAGGTACTATGAAGAAATTGATTGCGGGGGTAGAGCCAAAGGTTACTGCCGCGCCGTAACCTCACCATTGGTCGGGGTGTTGTAGAACATAGCGGGGCTGCACGACAGCCTCCTACACTATTTGGAGGAGCAAGGAATATGATAGCAGGCAAGGTTGAGGCGATCCAGATCGCGGCGGAGGCGGCGGCACCAATGGAGGAGGTGGCTGAAGTGGAGGCAGTCGGTGGGCATGGACTGGCGGGGGATCGCTACCACAAGGGGGTTGGTACCTTCTCACACATCCCCAAACCGAGAGGTGTTACCTTGATCGAGGCGGAGGCACTGGCCGCCGTCAACCAGGGCGGCCTGCCGCTCAACTACGCCGAGTGCCGCCGTAACATCATCACCAGTGGGGTAGCCCTCAACGAACTGGTGGGCCGTGAGTTCCAGGTGGGCAGCGTCACCCTGCGGGGGATCGAACTCTGTGAGCCATGCGACCATCTGGCGGGGTTGGCCGGTAAGCCGTTGATTGCGCCGCTGGTGCATCGCGGCGGTCTGCGAGCCGAGGTTGTCAGCAGCGGCACCATCCGACGCGGTGACAGCCTCAGCAGCTAGAACGTCGGTAAAGTAATGAGCAAGGGATTGACAGCTTGGCCGCCATGTGGTTTGCTTTGCATCTCACAAGAGAGGCAGCTCACCCATGCGCCCTCAACTCTGGCAGCCCCCAGTCGACCCCTCGCCCCAAGAACAAGCTATCCTTAAGCTCATCAAACGCACCAAGTTGTGCATCTTTCTACGTCAGCAACGTCATCACATCTCCAGCCCCTATTTCCAGCAGGAACTGGCCCAGGCCTACCATGATAGCAAACGCAGCCACCACGCTGCTGCCGCTCGCAACGTGGCCCTGATCTGGACGATGGTTGTCTATGCGCCTGCTGCCACTAGCCTAGCAACAGGCACATCGCTGATCATACTGGCCCTGCTCGTGCCTTCAGAGGCAGTCCGCTATCGAGCAGTGGCGCGGCTGGCTGATTACCCACTGCCGCCACAGTTCGTGGCTGGCGGCTTTGTCGTGCCACCCCAGCCAGCCGCGTTCAGTGTTATAATAGAGCAAGCAGCCGCGTGCGCGGTGCTGCCTGGTTGCTGATCACAACCGCCAGGCCTACTTCTGGCATTGTTCTTGCCCCAATCTTGTTAAGCAAGCCACCAGGCCAACAGAAGGTAGAACAACCCCCCATGCTCAACTTCCTCAAGCAAGCCCTACGTTCGCGCCGCAAGCCACAAGCAGGCAACCCCAGGCGATCTACCGCCGCCCGTTTCAATCCAACCAGACCCCTCCTGCTATCTATCGAACGGCTGGCAGCCGATGCTCAGCAGCTTGCCCACAGCCACCAGGTTGGCATCCCCCAACACCGTCGCTCATCCCTGCTGCTCCGCCTGGAACGCACCAGCAACTACCTGGCGACTGTCTACAAACGACTGATTGACGAGCAGCCACAAACCCAGCTAACTGTGCCAGCGGCAGAGTGGCTCCTGGATAACTACTACATCGTTCAGGAGCAAATAGCCGAGGTTCGGGTTGACCTGCCTGCCCGCTACTACAACCAGTTGCCGAAGCTGGTAGACGGCCCCACGGCTGGCTACCCGCGCATCTACGCCCTGGCCCGCGCCTTGATTGTTGCCAGCGACGGCCAGCTAAATCTAGAGCGGGTCGTTACCTTCACGCGGGCGTACCAGGCTGCGGGCGCGCCGCTGACGATGGGCGAACTCTGGTCGGTGGCAATCATGCTGCGCCTCTGCCTGGTCGAACGCCTGGGCAGGCTGGCTGCGCAGATGCTAGCTGTCCACGACGAGTGGTTGGCCGCCGACGAGCAGGCCCGCCAGTTGTTGGAGGCCGCCGAGCAACGCCTGGGTGAGCCGGTCGCTGTCCCCGCTGGCTTGCGCGAACGCAAGGGGCCGCTCAGCCCCATCTTCGCTACCCGCCTGCATAGGCTGCGCGAACAGGGCGAAACCTTCATGCCCGTGCTGGATTGGCTAAGCGAACGCCTGTACGAACAGGGAACCAGCCTGACCGAGATGGTGCAGCTGGAGATACGGCTGCTGGGTGGCATCCAAGAGTCGGTCGGCAACGTGATTACCAGCATGAAGACCATCTCCGCGCTGGACTGGGCCAGCTTTGTCGAAGACCTCAGCGTGGTTGAGGCAACCCTGCGTGGCGACCCAGCCAGGGTGTATGCCGAGATGGACTTCACCACCCGCGACCGCTACCGCCACGAAATCGAGCGGCTAGCCCGCCAAAGTCAGGTCAGCGAACTAGAAGTAGCCACCCTCGCCGTCGAGTTTGCAGCCAAAGCACAGGCGGCGGGTAAAGGGCTGGCGGCAAACGCCAGCCTTGGAGAGCCACCACTGGCCGCTCTGGAGAGCTACAGCCCGCCTGAGTCACTGCCCCCATTTGTTGTTGACGACCGCCAATCACTCAAGGCCCATGTTGGTTACTACATCATAGATGACGGGCGGATGCAACTTGAGCAGCGCATTGGCTACCGCCCTACGCCACTAGATCGGGTGGCGCGGGTGGTCGAACACTACCCCACCCGCCTCTACCTCGGCACCCTGGCGGCGGTTAGCGGCGCATTGGTCGGCGGCGCATTGGCCTACGCCCGACGGCAAGGAGCAACCCGGCTCGGCACACTCGGCGTAGCAGCAGTGGCCGCCTTGCCCGCCAGCAGCCTGGCAACCAGCCTGGTCAACTACCTGATTACCACCATCCTGCCGCCCCGCCCCCTGCCCAGGCTAGACTTTGAGCGCGGCATCCCAGCAGAGCTACGCACCTTCGTGGTCATCCCCGTGCTGATTAGCAGCGAAGCGGGCGTGCGCGAGTTGCTCAGCCACATCGAAGTGCTGGCCCTGGCAAACCCCGACCCCAGCCTCCACTTCGCCATCCTCAGCGACTTCGCCGACGCGGATCAGCAGTACCTGCCCAGCGACTCCCCCATTCTGGATCGCCTGGTCAGTGGCACCAACGACCTCAACGCCCGCTATCCCGGCCAGAACCGCTTCTATCTATTCCACCGCGACCGGGCCTGGAACCAGGCTCAGGGCAAGTGGATGGGCTGGGAGCGCAAGCGTGGCAAGCTGATGGACCTTAACCGTCGTCTGCTAGGCGACCCCTACGACAGCTTTACGGTCAAGATTGGTGACATGGCCGTGCTACCCCACGTGCGCTACGTCATCACCCTGGATGCGGACACCGAACTGCCACCCGCAGCACCGCACCGACTGGTCGGCACCATCGCACACCCACTCAACCAACCACTGCTCAACCACGAGCGCGGGCTGGTCGAGCGCGGCTACGGCGTATTGCAGCCGAGGGTAACCACCACGCTGCTCAGTGGCAATTCCACGCCATTCGCCCGCCTCACCTCTGGGCATAGCGGCGTTGACCCCTACACCACTGCCGTCTCCGATGTCTACCAGGACTTGTTCAAAGAAGGCATCTTCATGGGCAAGGGTATCTACGATGTGCGCGCCTTCGAGGGGGCGTTGCGCGACCGCTTTGCTCAAAACAAGCTGCTCAGTCACGACCTGATCGAGGGGCTATACTCGCGGGCTGGGCTAGCCACCGACGTTACCCTCTACGACGACCAGCCCGGTAGCTACCTGGTTGCCGCCCGCCGCTCCCACCGTTGGGTGCGCGGTGACTGGCAGATTGCGCCCTGGTTGTTCAACCGCGTGCCTGCCCCACAAGGCCAGACCGCCGCTAACGTAATCACCCCAATTGGTCGCTGGAAGATTTTCGACAATCTGCGCCGCAGCCTGGAGTCGCCGGGGCTGCTGGCGATGCTGCTGGCAGGCTGGACGGTGCTACCCGGCAGCCCTGCACTGTGGACGGGGCTGGCGACCTTCGTGCGAGCCTTCCCGACCGTCGCTAACCTGGTCGCCACCATCCCCCGCAAGCCGCCAGCCACCGCCTGGCCCTGGCACCTCAACTATGTGCTGCACGAGACTGGCCTCAACCTCTTGCACCTCGGTATCAACACGACGATGCTGGTAGATCAGGCGGGGCTAATGCTGGATGCGGTGGGGCGCACGCTTTGGCGAGTAGCGGTCAGCCATCGCAACTTGCTGGAATGGCAGACCGCCGCCGACAGCCAGCGCAAGTTGAAGAACGACCTGCCCGCCTACCTCAAGTGGTTGTGGCAGTCACCGCTGGTTGCCACTAGCGTGGGGGGCTTGCTGCTACGCTTCCGCCCACGCGCCCTGCCAGTGGCGGCTCCGTTCCTGGCGGCCTGGGCTGCTGCCCCACTGGTCGCCTGGCGGGTTAGCCAACCGACCCCTCCACTCCGCACCGACCTTAGCACCGAGCAGAGCCACTACCTGCGCGGGGTGGCCCGCCAAACCTGGCGGTACTTCGACACCCTGGTTGGCCCTGCCGACAACTGGCTCGCTCCTGACAACTACCAGGAGGACAAGAACCTCATCGCCCACCGCACCTCGCCAACCAACATGAGCCTGGCCCTGCTCTCTACCCTGGCCGCCCGCGACTTCGGCTTTATCACCACCACCAGCCTGGTTGAGCGGCTAGGTCATAGCCTGGCTAGTATGGAGCGGCTAGAACGGCATCGCGGCCACTTCTACAACTGGTATGACACCCAAACCATGCAGCCCTTGCTGCCCACCTACATCTCGACGGTGGACAGTGGCAACCTGGCTGGCCACCTGGTTGCGCTCAAGCAGGGTTGCTTGCTGTCGATCGACGAGCCACTGGTGGCACCCGGCACCGTTGAAGGCTTGCAAGATGTTACCCGCCTGCTGGCCGCAGCCCTGACCGCCTACCAGCAGCACACTGGCCGCCTGACCGCCACCACCGATGCGCTTTACGAGCAGCTAGCCCAGCTTGACCGCTTGCTTGAGCGCGAAACCAGCGACCATGCGCAGTGGTCTGTCCTGCTGGACGAGGTGGCAGCCCTGGCTGGCGGCATGGTGGCGACTGTGGGCAGGATTGGGGCTGGAGCAGACGGTGACGAGCTACGCTACTGGGCTACCCAGTTGGGGGCGACGGCGCAGAGTGCCGCTGACCAGACCCACGCCCTCCTACCCTGGGCAGGCCTGCTGGCAACCCTACCCCCCGCTCCGGATAGCGACCACTACCCCGAAATCGCTAGGCTGTGGCAGGCGGTCGCTCTGCCAGAGTATGGGCTGTCGCTCAGTCGTGGCCTGGCCTGGTACGTGGACACTCTCCCCCGCCTGCGCCAGTTGCGAACGGCTATCGTGCGTGGCGGCTTGCCAGCAGCAGAGGCAGCGGCCCGGCTGCCCTGGCTTGAGCAGTTCAACGCGGCAGTCGCGGCGGCCTGGTCAGCCAGCGAGAGCCTGATTTATCAGCTACGTGAAATAGCCCGTCGCTGTCAGGCGATGATCGAGATGATGCGCTTCGACTTCCTCTACGACGAGGGACGCGACCTGTTCGCTATCGGCTACAACGTGGCCGAGCAACGACGTGATGGTTCGTACTATGATTTGCTGGCTAGTGAGGCGCGGCTGGCTAGCTTCCTGGCTATCGCTCGTGGCGAGGTGCCAATCGCGCACTGGTTCAAGCTAGGCCGCGCCCGCACCCACGCCGCTGGCAGCCACGCCCTCCTATCCTGGACTGGCACCATGTTCGAGTACCTGATGCCCAACCTGGTGCTACGCAGCTACCCCAACACCCTGATCGAGCAATCGAGCCGCGCCGCTGTCGGTCGGCAGCAACAGTATGGGCGCGAACGCAACGTACCCTGGGGTATCAGCGAGTCGGCTTACAACCTACGCGACCAGGCTGGGGTCTATCAATATCGCGCTTTCGGGGTGCCAGGCCTCGGCCTCAAGCGCGGGCTGGCTAACGATCTGGTCGTTGCCCCCTACGCCACAATGCTAGCCTTGCTGGTCAATCCCCCGGCTGCGGTCGCCAACCTGCGCCGCTTGCAGCTAGCCCTCGGTCGCTATGGCTTCTACGACGCAGTCGATTACACCCCTGGCCGCCTGCCAGAGAACACCGACCACGCAATCGTCCTCAACTACATGGTTCACCACCAGGGGATGTCGCTGCTAGCCCTGGATGGCGTGCTGCACGGCGCACCGATGATCGCTCGCTTCCACAACGAACCAGCAGTGCAGGCGGTCGAACTGCTGCTGCAAGAGCGTATCCCCCTGCAAGCCCCTATCGTACAACCGCACATCCCCGAAGTCGAAGGCACCCGCCCTGCTCGGCGGCTACCTGGGGCTGCTACCCCCAACGCGAACGTGCGCCACTTCGAGACGGCTGCCACGCCCCAGCCGGAGGCACAGTTGCTCTCCAATGGGGAGTACCACCTGATGCTGACTAACAGCGGTAGCGGCTACGCCCTTTGGAAAGACCTGGCGGTGACGCGCTGGCGCAAGGATGCAACCCTAGACCACTACGGCCAGTTCATCTACCTGCGTGATACCCGTAGCGGCCAGTACTGGTCGGCTGGCTGGCAGCCAACGGCTACAGAGCCAGAAGGGTACGGCGCAACCTTCGGGCTTGAGCAAGTTAGCTACTGGCGACGCGATAGCGGGATCGAGACGCTCACCAGAGTAGTGGTCAGCCCCGACGAAGCCGCCGAACTAAGAGTGGTTACCCTCAGCAACTATGGCAACCGACCGCGCGAGATTGAGGTCACCAGTTATGCCGAAGTCGTCCTCAGCAAGCCAGAGGCAGACGCAGCCCACCCAGCCTTCAGCAAGCTGTTTATCGAAACGGAGTTTCTGGAAGGGCCGGGCGCATTGTTGGCCTCGCGCCGCCCTCGTTCGCACAAAGACCCGCGTTACTGGCTAACCCACGTGGTTGCCACCCAGGGCGATGTGCGCGGTGAGTTGGAGTACGAAACCGACCGCGCCCGCTTCATTGGTCGCGGCCAGTCCTCTACCCTGCCAGTTGCGCTGGAAGGCCGTACTCCCCTCAGCAAGACCGTGGGGGCCGTGCTTGATCCCATTGTTAGCTTGCGCCGTCGGGTGCGCCTTGCCCCTGGACAGCAGGCCATCCTCTACTTCACCACCGCAGTTGGCCTGGAGCGCGCCGAGGTCGTGGCCCTGGCTAACCGCTACGCCAACCCCGCTGCCGGTGAGCGCGCCCTTCAGCTTGCTGCCCAGCACAGCGAACTGCGCCGCCGCCGCCACGACCTCAGCATAAGTGAGGCTATGCTCTACCAACAATTGGCTTCGCGCATTCTGTTTACTACCCCCGCTCTGCGCCCAGCCAGCAAGGTGCTAGCCACCAACACAAAGGGGCAACCGGGCTTGTGGGCCTACGGCATCTCTGGCGACGCGCCGATAGTGCTGCTGCTGGTGCAGGATATCCGCGAAGCTGGGCTGCTGCAAGAACTGCTGCGCGCCCACGAGTATATCACCGCGCACGGGCTTGTTCACGACCTGGTAGTGGTCAACGAATACGATCTTGGTTATCAGCAGCCGCTCAACGATCTGCTCTGGCAGCAGATCATGTCCAGCCCAGAGGCAGAGATGCTGGGCCAGCGTGGGGGTGTCCACCTCTTGAGGGCTGACAATATGCCCGCCGCAGACCTGATCCTGTTCCGCACTGTCGCCCAGATGGTGCTAACTGGTGGCCTCGGTTCGCTGGCCGAGCAGCTTGACAACGTACTACCCACGGCCAAACCGCTGCCTGCCTTCCAGCCAAGCGACCCACGCGCAGCGGAGATGAGCAGTCGCCCCCGCCGCGAAGACACCAACCCGCTGCCGACGATCAGCAGCGAAGATAGCAAGCGGCCTGCTGAAGCTCAAGCCAAAATCTATGACAATGGCATTGGTGGCTTCAGCGCAGATGGCCGCGAGTACGTCATCAACCTGGAACCGGGCCTGGATACCCCTACCCCCTGGAGCAACGTGCTGGCTAATGCCGACTTCGGCTGCCTGACAACCGAGAGCGGGGCGGGGACAACCTGGGCGCAGAATAGCCGCGAGAACCGCCTCACCCCCTGGCGCAACGATCCGGTCAGCGACCCACCCTCCGAGGCGATATACTTGCGCGACGATGCGAGTGGCGCGCTCTGGTCTGCCACCCCCCTGCCAATCCGCCAGCCACTGGCCTACACGGTGCGGCACGGCTGGGGCTACAGCAGCTATCAGCATACCAGCCACGAGATCGAGCAGGAGCTAACCCTGTTTGTGCCACCCGATGCCCCACTCAAAATCTGGCGGCTGCAACTAAAGAACCTCGGCCCAGCCCGCCACCTGACCGCCACCCACTACCTGGACTGGGTGCTGGGGGTTAGCCGCGAAGGGTCGAGCCGCTATGTGATCAGCGAATGGGATGAGCAGGGTACGATGCTGGCCCGCAACCCTTACAACAACGAGTTTGCGGGTGCAGTCGCGTTCGTCACCAGCAGCCAGACCAGCAGCAGCTACACTGCGGATCGGGCTGAGTTTCTGGGGCGCAATGGCGGGCTGGCCGACCCAGCCGCTCTGCATAGCAGTGGCCTGAGCAACAGAGTGGGGGCCGACCTTGACCCATGCAGCGCGATCCAAAGCGGCATTGACCTGCCAGCAGGTGGCGAAGTGACAATCCTCTTTGTTGTGGGCGAGGCTGAGGATCGGGCTGCGGCTCTGGCCCTGGCTGCTCGCTACCGCCAGCCAGCGGTGGCCGCCCAAGCCTGGCAGCAGACCATAGCCCATTGGCAGGAAATCACCAGTGCGGTGCAGGTAGAAACCCCCGACCCCGCGATGGACTTGATGCTCAACGGCTGGCTGCTCTACCAGGCGGTTGCCTGCCGCTACTGGGCGCGTTCTGCCTTCTACCAGGGCGGAGGGGCCTATGGCTTCCGCGACCAGTTGCAGGACGTGATGGCCTTCGTCTACAGCCGCCCCGACCTGGCCCGCGAGCAGCTAGTGCGGGCAATCCAACACCAGTTCAAAGAAGGTGATGTCCAGCACTGGTGGCACCCACCAACCGGACGTGGGGTACGGACTCGCTTCAGCGACGACTTGCTCTGGCTACCATTCGTCACCGCCTTCTACATTGAGGCGACTGGCGACCAGGCAATCCTGGCCGAAGCCGCACCCTACCTGCAAGCAGACGTGTTGCAGCCCGGGCAAGAGGATGCGTACTTGCAGCCAGCGACCAGCGAGGAGAGCGGCACGCTCTACGATCACTGTGTGCGTGCGCTCAAGCGGGGCGCAACTAGCGGGCGGCACGGTCTGCCCCTAATGGGGGCGGGCGACTGGAACGACGGCATGAACCACATTGGCATCGAAGGCGAGGGCGAGAGCGTCTGGCTAGCCTGGTTCCTGGTCGTCGTGCTAGAACACTTTGCGGGCCTGGCTGTCAACCACGACGACGCTGAGTTGGCGGCCTGGTGTCGGGCAGAACGGGTGCGCTTGACCAGCGCGCTTGAGACGCAAGCCTGGGACGGCGGTTGGTATCGCCGCGCTTACTTTGACGACGGCACGCCACTCGGCTCGGCCCAGAACGACGAATGCCAGATCGACGCTATCGCCCAATCCTGGAGCGTGATCGCTGGCACTGGCGACCCGGCGCGGGCGCGGCAGGCGATGGCCGCTGTAGACCGCCGCCTGGTGTGGGATGATGAGCAACTGCTCCTGCTGCTCACCCCAGCCTTCGACAAGGGTGCGCTCGACCCTGGCTACATCAAGGGCTACCTGCCCGGTGTGCGCGAGAACGGCGGTCAATACACCCATGCTGCCACCTGGACGATCCTGGCCTTCGCTTTGCTCGGTAATGGCAAACGCGCGCACGAGTTGTGGAGCATGGTCAACCCGATCAGCCACAGCCACGATGCCGCCGCTGCTGACCACTACAAGGTAGAACCTTACGTCGTCGCTGCTGATGTCTACAGCCACCCGCAACATCTGGGGCGGGGCGGCTGGACGTGGTACACTGGCAGTGGCTCGTGGCTCTACCGCGTGGGGCTAGAAGCGATCCTCGGTTTCACCCTGCACGGTGACCACTTCACGGTCAAGCCGACGATCCCCCCAGACTGGCCCGGCTACCAACTGCACTACCGCTACCACAGTACAACCTACCATGTAGCAGTGCAGAGGAATGCGGGCGGCCCAGCCGTCAGCCTCGACGGTGTGACAATCAGCGATGGTCGCATCCCCCTGCACGACGATGGCCGGGAGCATCAGGTGTCTGTTACCCTGGCAGCATGAGGCGGGGATACTCTACCTGGTAGTATTCTACAACTTGCGTATTATGCGCTATGTGAACCGCTCCTATGTTGAAGCCAAGCGCAGCACCCTGGCGGGGGTGTCAGGTAAACTCCGCTAAAACTCGTGTGCTACGGTAAGGTGTTTGGTAAGGTTGAGGTGCTATAATAGTTACAGATGAAGCGGCCCACCATTCGAGGCAGGGTTTGTTGGCTCATCTGAGAGGAAAGGAAAGAGTAGCGTTATGCGCCAACAGGAATTGATTTCTACACCGAAGGCGGCTGCCTATCTGACGATCAGCAGCGTCACCCTCCATCGCGCCGTCAAGCGAGGGATCATTAGCCCAGCGATGGTCACGCCCGGTGGCAACCTGCGCTTCACCCAAGAGGAACTGGATCGCTACATCCGCGAGTCGGTCGCGGGCGTGCGTCGCGGTGCAATCGTGGCCCAGCCACTGCCCGCTGACCTGAAAACGCCTGAGGCAGCACAGGCAGACTGAGCAACGAGTCCCTACTGCCCTTGATCAGACCCCGCCAACAGAGCGGGGTTTCTCTTTGGCCGCCCGATATGGTACAATGGATGGTGAGACAAAAGAACAACAGGGCGGTACAAAGGGTGCTGCCGAAGGAGAAAACAGTGAACAATGTACAGAACAGGGCTACCGAGGACGGCAACAGGAATCGCCAGGAAGTATACCCCGCAGGCAAGCAGGATGTAGAACTCTACGTCCGCACCTACACCACCATGCTGCGCTCTAGCTCGGACATCAAGATTAAGGCACTGGTGCAGGCTCACGTCAGTAGTGACAGCAGCCTACACGTCAAGGCTGATGCCCCAGAGCCAGATTTGGGCGCGTTTGGCTACAGCAGCCAACGCCTACCAGTGGAGATGATGCGCGTCACCCGCGTGCTGCTCGGTCAGTCGGAGCAAATCTTTCGCGCCAACGGGTACGATGTGTCCAAGTGGCAGTCGGTTAGCGCAGCAGGCCGCCGCCGCCGCTGGTACTACGATGGGCGCAACACCCTGGCTGTCTATATCGCCAGCACCTCCGACGTAGACGACATCATCCCCGTCCTGGTTGGCTTCCAGATCGAGTGGAACAAGCTCTATACCCTGCTCAATGCTGACCCCAACACAATTGAGATCATCCGCGCTGGTTTGGACGAGGACTCGCCGATCTACAGCGAAATAGTCAAGGTGATTACCAGCCGCTTGATGATGAGTGTAGAGGATTGGGAACGGTTGCGGGCGATCTGGGGCAAGGACTTCTGGGACAACCTGCTGCTAATGTCTGCCCACGACAAGAGCATCAGCGTACAGATGCTGGGCGGCACTTATATCGGCTACGGCAAGGCCGCCGACAGATGGTGGCAGCCCATCGGCCATCGCCTCAGCGAACTGGGGCTGCAAGATCGCCCTGTCTACTTCGTCTCCAGCAACACCCACAGCCTGACCAATATGCTCGGTGGGGGAGTGCAGCGTAGCCGTGGTGAACTGGACAAGTTCGTGCGGGGCAGCCGCGACCCAGAGGTAATTGAGGAGTACGAGAACATCATGGCGGGCGAGAGCAAGAGCAACCTCGACAACTTCCTCTACTTCATCTCTCGCCGTTACTACTCAAAGAACAGGGCCACCCTCCAACATCGTGAGCAGGAGGAGAGCGAGCGCGGCATCCACTACATCCACACCCGCGACGGCATGGCGGTGGACGCGCAGATCATCGAATTGGCGAAGCTGCGCCCTGGAGACCTCGACCCTCGCCTGAAGCTGCCCAACCTGGGCGCACTGAGCCAGAGCAATGCCGTGCTAATCAATATTGACTACCCCCTAGGCCTGGCTGCCTACTACGCGCTGGTGCAACTGTTGCAGAGCGTCTCCGACCTGCACGGGGTCTACGTCCTGGGCAAGGCCGCCACCCTCAACGGCAGCATTGGTGACGTGATGATCAGCAACTCGGTCTACGACGAACACTCGCTGAACACCTACTGGCTCGACAACTGCTTCACCGCCTCTGACATCACCCCCTACCTGGTCTACGGCGCACTGCTCGACAACCAGAAGGCGGTCACGGTCAAGGGGCCATACCTGCAAAATCGGGGCTACCTCGACGAATACTATCGCGAGAGCTACACCGTAGTGGAGATGGAGGCTGGCCCCTACCTCAACGCCCTCTACGAACATATCTACTCTAATCGTTACCCAATGAGCGAACACATCAACCTCAACCGCCTGCCCTTCGACCTCGGTGTACTCCACTACGCCTCCGATACTCCCTACACACGAGGTAAGAACCTGGGCGCGAACAGTATGGCCTACATGGGTATGGACTCCACCTACGCCTGCTCGGTGGCGATCCTCAGCCGCATCTTCAAGCTAGAAGGAGCGGGGAATGCTGCCAACACAGAGCAGAACAGGCAGGAGGCGGTTGCCAGCCTGCTAGCCGAAACCGTTGACGCAATGGCGACCACCAGCCGCTTCGACGGCGACAGCAGCGATGGTGAACGGGCCGACGTGGATAGCAGAGTGCCAGTTCCCGCTGGGGCTGGCGCGAGCAGCAAGTAGAGGAGTGAGCTATGTTCCAGCACGGTTATGCCGAGGCGAACGGCCTGCGGATGCACTATGTCAGCGAGGGTGAGGGTAAGACGATCCTCTTTCTGCACGGCTTCCCAGAGTTCTTCTATGCCTGGAAGCACCAGCTAGCCGATCTAAGCCGTGACCATCGCGTAATCGCAGCAGACCTGCCCGGCTACAACCTGTCGGACAAGCCGCAGGCAGTGGAAGCCTATCGCATTGAGCAGATCGTGGAGAACGTGCGTGGCCTGCTCGACAGCCTGGCCGCAGGCGAGCAGGTAACCCTCGTCGGCCACGATTGGGGTGGCATTATCGCCTGGGCCTTTGCCGCCGCTCACCCAGAGTACCTGGCGAAGCTGGTGATCCTCAACGCCCCACATGGCGCGATCTTCGCCCGCGAACTGGCCCACAACCCGGCCCAGCAGAAGGCAAGCAGCTACATGGCTGCTTTTCGCCACCCCGCCGCCGAGGCCACACTCAGTGCCTTCAACCACGCGGCTCTGGCGAAGGTGACGTTCGACTCCGCCAAAGCGGGGGCGTTCAGCGACGAGGACAAGGCCGCCTACCAGATTGCCTGGTCGCAGCCTGGCGCACTGACCGGCGGCCTCAACTACTATCGCGCCCTCGGCAACGCTTCCCTCAGCCCAGAGCAGGCAGCGGCGATCACCGTCCACGTCCCCACTCTGGTGATTTGGGCAGAGGGCGACACTGCCCTGCTGACTGGCAACCTGGACGGTCTGGAGCAGTACGTTCCCGACTTGCAGGTGCGGCGCATCCCTGGGGCAAGCCACTGGGTGATGCACGACGAGCCAGCATTGGTCAACCAGTACATCCGCGAGTTCATCGGCTGACACCAAAGCCGCCATTGCAACCATGAAGTTGCCTAACCTGAGCCAAGTTGCACCCCAGCCGCCCGCTCTGGTACAATGGGCAGCGTGAATGCACCCGCCCGCTACCTGACTGCCGCCCGCCTGCCACTGCTGGTGGGGCTGATGCTTGCCAGTTTGCTGCTAACTGCCTGCTGGCCGCTGGCCGAGCCACCAGCCACAGCACCCGCTGGCAGTGGTGGTCTGCGCCTGGTCGGTTGGGCCGCCCGCACTCTTGACCCCGCCCGCGCCGACGACCCCGCCAGCCTGCTGCTGGTGCAAGCAATCTACAGCGGCCTCCTCACCTACGACGCGAAGCTCAACCCGCTACCCGACCTCGCCAGCAGCCTGCCTAGCATCAGCGACGATGGCCGCACCTACGCCTTTACCTTGCGCGACAACCTTAGTTTCCACAACGGGCGGACGATTACCGCCGCGGATGTCAAGTACAGTATAGAACGCAGTTGCAGCCCCGCGACCGCTGCCCCCGCCCCCGCTGCGTCGCTGCCCTGCGCCCGCCTGCTAGCGAACGTGCGCGGCGTGGCCGACCTGCTTGCGGGCAAGAGCAACCAGGCCGAGGGGATCGTGGTGCTGGATGCCAGTCATTTGAACATCAGCCTGAACCGTAGTGATGCCACCTTCCTCAGCAAGCTGGCTGCCCCCAGCAACGCGCTGCTCGACCGCAGCCTCGTAGAGGGCAACCCAACCTGGACGCTCAACCCAGTTGGCAGCGGCCCCTACCTCGTGCTAAAGAGCGACCAACAGGGGGTAGAACTAGGTCGCTTCGCTGCCTACGATGGCCCCGCCGTCGCCCTCGACCACGTCACGGTTAGCGACGGGGATGGGCAGGCAGCGTTCGCAGATGGTAGTGCCGATCTTGCCCTCGTGCTTGCTGGGGCTACCAGCCCAAATGTGGGACAGCTACGCACAGCAGCCAACCTACGCCTCAGTTATCTTGGCTTGAACACACGGCTCAAGCCGTTCGACGACCCCTTGGTGCGCCACGCCCTTACTCTCGGCCTCGACCAGGACGCACTGGCAGGCGCAGGGCAACCCGCCACCAGCCTGCTACCGCCGATATTGAGGACGACCACCAGCCGCTTCGACCGGGGAGCAGCCCTCCGCTTGCTGGCTGAAAGTAGCTACAAGGGAGCGGCCAACCTGCCGCCAATTATGATCCACAGCACCGGTAGTCCCCTTGCAGCCAGCGTAGCAGCGATTTTGAGAGACAGCCTGGGGCTGAAGGTTAGCGTGCAAGCGGTGGAGTACAGCGACTTCATCCGCCAACGTAGCAGCTACCAGGCGTTCGTGGACGACTACCAGCCCGCCTACCCTGGTGGCCTTGCGCTGTTTGAGCCACTGCTTGCCACAAAGGGGGAGGCCAACTATACTGGCTACAGCAACGCCGAGGTTGACCGCCAGCTAGCTGCCCTGGACGAGGAAACGGATGTGGGCAAGCGGGCAGCAGCCTTGCGCCAGCTAGAGGCGACCGCCAACGATCTGCCACTGGTGCCACTGGTCTGGCAGGCGCAAACCCTGCTGGTCAGCGAGCGAGTGGAGGGGCTGCCGCTCGGCCCCTATGGGCTGGAACTGCGTCGCTTGCAGCTAAAGAACCCCTTATCGGCCAACTCTCTCCAGGCATATCCAGACAGGAGAGCAAGTCACTATTTACCAAGCCTATGATAAGCTACAAGCTACAAGCCTATGTGGAACCGCTTCTTCCCCAACAACCGAACCCCAGAGCAGAGCCAACTGTCGGTTGAGCCGTTGCGTCCAGCCGACGTTGGGCGGGTGCGGCTGGGCTGGAACAGCAGCTTCAACAGTGTCTCTCTAGCCCGCCAGATCGAGCGGCAGCCACAGATGGCCTGGTGGGTGCCGCGCACTGGCGACTACATCCTCGGCGAACCCTGGCGCAAGCGGACGGATATCGGCTGCGTGGTCGAGCTTGGCGCACAGGGAGCGAACCGCGCCGCCCTGCTGGAACGCCTGTTGGCTATCTTCCGCGTCGAGGACTACCGAGCTGCCGTCCTCAATTACGAGGGCTGGGAGAGCTACCGCAAGTTCTACGAGGCCGAGGGCTGGCAGGCGGTAGAGAAGATCGTCTACTTCGAGAAACCAACTATGGCCTACAGCTACCAGCCGCCGCCAGCCTTCGCCAGCGAGATCGAGATTGCGCAGCTGCAAGCTGGGGAGATGGCAACTGTCATTGCCATTGACCACGCCGCCTTCCCCTGGCTGTGGTGGAACAGCCGCGAGGAGATGGACAACTACAGCCTGCTGCCCGACGTGCGAATCTTCCTGGCCCGCTACCAGGGCCAGCCGCTCGGCTACTTCAGCTTTACCGCCTTCGACCGCTGGGGCCACCTGGATCGAATCGCGGTTGACCCCAGGGCGCAGGGTATCGGCCTCGGCGCAGCCCAGCTAGCCCGCTGCATCGAGGAGATGAAGAAACGGCGCATCAGCCGTATTACCCTCAGCACTCAGGCCACCAACTACCAGTCGCAGAAGCTCTACACCCGCTTCGGCTTCCATCAGACCAATGAGAGCTACTATCTGTGGGGGCGGTCACTGACGGGG
>Ga0123339_10001315_pt1 | contig 17426 bp, 12 predicted proteins | sample lystaG_FD_89956 | JGI IMG/M metagenome (GOLD analysis project Ga0123339, IMG submission 89956) | Glacier valley bacterial and archeal communities from Borup Fiord, Nunavut, Canada, to study Microbial Dark Matter (Phase II) -... | ecosystem: Environmental > Aquatic > Freshwater > Ice > Glacier ... | reverse complement strand
CAGGCACGTAACCCACGTGCCTGTTTTGTTTGCCCCAACTAAGTGGTGCAACTATCGCAGCCAGTGAGCAGCCCGCTGGGGTGAGGTCAGTGTGGGGTAGCATTGGTCGGCCTGGCGTGTGCTATAATGGGATTGCTGCCCTGGTAGAGGGTGGCACAAGCAGGTAGCTTTTAGAGAAAGAGGGAGTGACTATGCGTAAGAACATCGCTATCGTCGTTGGCTCGCTGCTAATCCTGGCAGCAGCCCTGCTGACTGGCAAGGCGTTGGCCGCCAATCTGGATGCAAGCAAGGCCGCCAGCCAACGGCCTAGCACTATCCTCGGCTACGACTTCGAGGACGGTACGCTGCAAGGCTGGCTGACGATCACCGATTCGTTTGGCATCACTGGCACGGCTGGGATTGTTTACACCTTGACCAATACTACCAGCCAGCACTACAGTGGCACCCACGCCCTCCAACTGGCGGTCAGCGACAACAACACTAACACCTTCAGTCTGGCGGGCGCGGGTGTGCAGACGGTGACGGCTGGCACTAATATCACTGGCTATGTGCGGGTCAGCAACCTCAACTTCTTTGCTGGCACCTACGGTGGCGCACTAATCGGGGTAATCGACGCGCAGGGCGGCGTTCACCTGGGCAGCGTCAGCCCCCTGCTAGTCGCCAACCAGTGGGTGCAGCTTACGCTCGCCCTCACCCAGTCCTTCCCCGCACCCTACGTGCTTGGCGTGGGCGTAGGTATTACCCACACCGCTGGTACTTACAACACCAATCTTTGGCTCGACCGCATCGAGTGGAGCGAACCAACCGGCAACATCACGCCCACCGTGACCAGCACGCCCGGCGGTAGCAGCCCAACGGTCACGCCGCCGCTCAGCCCCACCGTGACCAGCACGCCCAGCAGTGGCAGCCCGACGGTCACACCGCCGGTCAGTTCCACTGTGACCACCACCGCCACTGTCACCGCTACGCCGCCGCTCAGCCTCACCGTGACCAGCACACCTACCCTCACCGCCACCGCCACTCCGACCCAGACCGCGACCCCGTGTGCAATTAGCTTCAGCGACGTGCCGACTAGCAATATCTTCTATGGCGACATCCAGTACCTTGCCTGTCGGGGCATCGTCAGCGGCGCGAACGGCCTGTTTCGCCCCAACGACAGCACCCGGCGTGGTGAGTTCGCCAAAATCGCCACACTTGCCTTCAGCATCGCCAGCTACACGCCGTCGCAGGCCACTTTCAGCGACGTGCCGAGCAGCAGTATCTTCTACAGCTACATCGAGGCCGCCGCCCACGCTGGCGTAGTCAACGGCCTGAACGCCAGCCAGTGCGCCAGCCTGGGAGTTGGCAGCCCTTGCTACGGCCCCAACGTCAACGTCAAACGCGGTGAGGTGGCGAAGATAGTGCGGGCCGCCCGTGGCTACAGCTACTACACACCTAGCAGTGCTAGCTTCAGCGATGTGCCAACCAGCTACCCCTTCTACCTTGACATTGAGACGCTAGCCCACCTGAACATCATCAGCGGGGCTGCCTGCGTTGCACCCCAGAGCGGCACCTGCTTCCGGCCCAACGACAACATCCGTCGCGGCGAACTGAGCAAGGTCGTGCGGCGGGCGATGACTACACCCAGCGGCTTGCACTAAGCGGCCAGCTAGCTCATTGCCCGTCGCTGAGGCCGCTGTAGGCGATGCGGTAAATTGTGCCGCTGTTGTCGGCAGAGAAGTAGAGGGCGTTATCCGTACCGATCAGCAACCCCACTGGGCGCACCGCCTGCTGCGGGTTGCTGGTCAGGAAGTCGAGCGAGGGCGGGTTCCAGTTGTTGCCAGTATGACCTGCGAAAGCAGGGATGTAGACTATCTTGTAGCCTACTGGCGGGTAGCTGCCATTGTTCGAGCGGTTCCAGCTACCGTGCTGGGCCACGAAGATGCCCTTCTTCCAGCTAGCGGGGAAGCCGAGGCTGCTATCCTTGCTAAAGAGGATCGCCATCGGTGCGCTGTGCGCCTGCATCTGGGCAATAGGCTTGCTGCTAGCCGCGCAGTATTGCGCCAGCGACTTGCCGTTGCCGTTGTAGGCGGGTGGCGCGACGCTGTTCGTGCCGTTTGCGCTGCGATCCTCCTTGCCATCAGCGAAGCAGTAGGGCCAGCCGTAGTAGCGACCCGCCTGCGCGAAGTTCACTTCTTCTGGCGGGTAGTAGTTGAACGCCTCCGGCCCCTCACCGTTACCCAGATAGTCGCGCCCATTCTCCGTAGTCCACAGGTCGTTAGTGCCGGGGCGGAAGGCAAGACCCACGTCGTTCCGCATCCCGCTACTGAAAATCTCCTGGCTGCTGCTCGGCCCATCCGCCGCAAAGCGCAGGATTGCCGCCCGCCTGCTATCCACCTCTACGCAGACGTTGCAGCTAGAACCAACCGAGACATACAGTTTGCCGTCTAGCCCATGCACTACCGTGCGCGTCACGTGACCGCCGCCGCTGGGCAGATCCCTGGGTAGGTCTACAATCTTGGTCTGGTTGCTGCCTGCCACATCACAGTTCGCCTGGTCGAAGCGGTACACGCCGTCGCCCGCGCCCACGTAGTAGCGACCGTTCCAGTATTCCACGCTATGGGCGGGGTTGGGCAGGCCAGTGGTCAGGGTGTACACCCCGTCGGCGACACCGTCATGATTGCGGTCGGGCAGGCGGTAGACGGTGCCACCGCTGCTACCAGCGTAGAGGTCGCCGCACGCGCCAACGGCAATCATGCGCGGGCTGCTCAGGCCGCTGGCGAACACGGCGGGGGTGGTGAAGCCCGCTGGCAGGTTGAAGCTATACGGCCCCTGGTAGCTGCCGACGAACTGCGGCGGCACGCTAACCAGCCTGCTGTAGAGTAGTTGCTGGCTAACGTCAGGGTCGCCCTGCTTCACACTGTTCTTCTGCGCGTCGGCGTTGCCCGCCAGCAGCAGAGCCGCTAGCATTATCGCCACCCCTGTCAGCACCAGCCCACGTTGGATCATCCGTGCCATAGCGATCATCCCTTCTATGCTAACCATCCTTCACCCCCTGCCCGCTGGGGAGCGCGGTAGTCAATCCTGACCCGTCCCGACTACTGAAGCACGGCCATCATTTGGGCGGCTTCGGCATCCCAGGGCGCAATCAGGGTTTGTAGCTGCTGGATATACCAGGGGTCACCGTTGACCTGCGCCTTGTAGGGGCGGTAGGTTGGTACTACCTGGCTGATTGTCAGCTTGCCGAGGGCGGCATAGACCGTCCGCAGGCGGTTGCACCAGTACACCAACCCCGCCTGCCAGCTAGCGAACTGTTGCAGGCCGCGCACGCCGCCACCGTCGCCCCTCACATTGCCCCAGTTCTGGTTCTGGAGGAGGTCACCGCCAGCAGTGCCACAGTTGCTCTCCAACATGAAGAAGGCAAGAGCCACTGCCGGGTCTACCCCGTTCTGCACGCAGGCGTTGTAGAGGTCGAAGGCAGCATCCGCCAGCGGGCTGCCTTGCGCCTGCAATACGCTCTGGAAGCGCGAGCGGGTAATGCAAGGGCGGCCCTGGAAGGCCACTGGGTAGTCCCGCAGCAGGGTTGGGCTGCCACCGCCCGCCTCACTCTGCTGCCGCCACTTGCTGATCATGCCATACAGGTCGAGGATATACTGGTTCTCGTCATTGCCGTCGCTGCTGGGGGCATAGAGCGGTACTATCTTGCATATCGTATCGAGCGGCGGCGTAGCCTGGGTGTAGGTGGGGCTGAGCAGGTGTTGACACCAGGCGCGCAAGCCGTCCTGCCAGCTAGCGAACCGCTGGAAGCCCCCGCCACCGCTACGGTCGCCGCGCAGGTTGCCCCAGTTGTGGTTAGCCAGCGTCTCTGGCCGACCCTGTGTGCCTAGCGTACTCTCCTTGCCGAAGAAGGCCAGGGCTACGGTTGGGTCAATCCCAGCTGCGCTGATCACCTCCCAGCACTCCTGGGCGGCGGGCGTGACCGGGCTGTTGTGTTCGCTAAGCACGCGCTGGAACTGGGCAAAGCTGATGCTGGGCGGGCCAAGCAGGGGGTAGTCCGCGGGGGCAGCGCACGGCCCCCGCATGAAGTAGCGGCCCACCCCGCTGATAATTCCATCCGCTATCTGCTCTGGGTGGTCACGGATAATCGCTACATCCGCCGCGTTGGTGACGAAGCCGCACTCAAGCAGGATGGCGAGCATCCGCGTCTCCTGCAAGATAGCCAGTCGCCCGCCGTAGGCCAGCCGGTCGGATATCGCCCCCTTGTTGCGGAGGCCAGTTGCCCGCGCCAGTTCTGCGCTGATCAGGTTGCCGATTGCCGCCTGCTCGCTGTGACCCTCGCCGAAGTAGGCCGCGCAGCCGTTGGCGGCGGGGTTGTCCATTGCGTCACAGTGGATCGAGATTAGCAGATCGACCGCCATACTCCCATGCAGGTCGTTGGCCCAGGCAATAATCGCGTCGAGGGTGAGTGAGTTGTCTGCCGGGGTCAAACGCGCATCAATGCCCCGCGCCTGCAATTTGGCAACCAGGTTGTTGGCGATCACCAGGCAGCGTTCCTTCGCGCTAACCAGGCCGCTCGGCCCGCTCTCCACTACCTCGCGCCCCTCTACCAGTCGCTTGTTCCAGTGTGCCGGGTTGACTACGATCCGCATCCTGTCACCTCCACTTACCGCTCAACCACAGTTTACCACAGGGCTGCGGGTGTGGCAACCGCTCGGTAGGCGCAGGTGGCCTCCACCACAGGAGCAGGATTAGGGGTCGCCGCTGGCGGATGGCTCTACTTGCGCCCACCCCGTACCCACTCGGCAATCAAGCCGTCGCGTAGGTTGCGGGCAGAGAAGGTGAGGTTGTTGACGGCGACCGCTTCCATGATGCTCTGGGCGATCAGGCCCCCTGCCACGATGATGTCCACCCGATCTGGTTCGAGGCCGGGAACGTTGCGCCGCTGCTCGCTAGTCAGCCCTGCCAACCAGAGGGTGAGGTCGCGTACAGTTGCGTGGCTGATATCGACAAGGTGAACCTTTACCATCTCGTCGTCTTTGAGGCCACCAGCAGCGATAGATGCCAGGCTCCGCATTCCCCCGCCATTGCCGACCACCCGCGCCCCCTGCGCCTGGGGCAAGAAGCCGACCGTCCGCAACTGGGCTGCAATATAGGCCAACGGCGCGGCCAGCCCTGCCTGCGTGTTTACCCCGACCAGGTGGGGGAACTGACGGGTGAGATAGACAGCCCCTAGTGGCACGCTGACCATCGCTTGAGCCTGCGCTCCCAGGCCGTAGATTAGCTCGGTGCTACCGCCGCCGGTGTTGAACACAAGGATGCGTTCGCTGCTGCTGGCGAAGTCCTCGGCGGCAGCGACAAAGGCCAGGCGCGCTTCTTCTTCGCCACTAATCACCTCAAGTACGATGCCAGTTTGTTCGTGGATCGCCTGCTGCAACTCGCTGATGTTGACTGCTTCGCGGGCGAACTGGGTGGCGACCGCCTTGATCGTCACCACCCTGTACTCGGCGGCGATGGCCGCGAAGTCGCGCAGGGCAGCCACCGCCCCAGCAATCGCCGCCGCCGTCAGCCGCCGCTCGCTATCCAGCCCCGCGCCCAGGCGAGTCATGGCGAAGGTACGACGCAGCCGCTCTACCTTGCCAGATGCCTCCACCTCGGCGACGTACATCTTGGTCGAGTTGCTGCCCACGTCAATTACCGCAATCCTGGATTTGGTGTTCTGGGCTCTAGCCTCGTCGGTTGGGCCGCTCTGCTGCTCTGTCATCTGCTTGCTCCTTCGCCAGGCTGCCGCCAAAGGGCAGCATCAGCGGCGGATGATCACCCGGCGGAAGGCTTCGGCGAATTGCAGGCCGCCTTGTGCGCCAAGCTCTGCTGCCCGTTCGCGTACCCGCTCGGCCAGCGCGTCGGGGTCGTCAAACTGGCTGGCGTGCTTCTTGAGGGCCGCCACCTTGGTCTCCAACGTCACGCTAATGTCTACCAACGTGTCTGGTTCCTCCGACTGAAAGAGGAAGACCTCGGCTACCTTGTGTGGCTGCAAGCCCTCGGCCAGTTGCTCTGGGAACTGGAGGCGGTCGCGGGCGGTTGGGTAGACAGCATCAATCGTTGCCATGCCCGCCGCTCGATGGTCGGGGTGGTTGATGAAGCGGTTGTTGTAGAACAGGGCGGTGGGGTCTTGGGCGAGAACGATGTGCGGGCGGTACTTGCGGATTGCCCAGGTCACCAGCCCCCGCGTCTTGAGGTCGGCGACCACTTCGCCGTCTTTGCAGCCCAGGAACGTCACCTCTTTGACCCCCAGCACGGCGGCGGCTTCGCGCTGCTCGCGTTCGCGGATGTCAGCGATCTGCTCGCTGCTCAGGTTGGGGTCGTTCGTCCCCTTGTCCCCCCGCGTCAGCACTGCGTAGTAGACTTCGCGGCCTGCCTTCGTCCAGGCAGCCACGGTGCCTGCCGCGCCAAACTCTGCGTCGTCTGGGTGGGCGACCACAACCAGGACGCGCAGCGGCTCGTCCTCAGCCAGCCCCAGGAACTCCTCTAGCGGCTGCTCCTCGTCCGCCGCCTCGTCGCCCCCCTTGCCGTACTCAAAGACCGATTGATCGTTCTCATCGCCCCCCTGCATGGTGGGGTCGTCCGTATCCTCGCCCTGACTGATCACCGCGTCGCCCTGGTGGGCAGCATTGAAGTTCTTGAACTCTCTTTCCTGGTCGCTCACCGTTTCGTAGCCTCCTCTGTTTGCACTAGCCTCTTATGCGCCGATTATAACCCTTCCACCCACAGCCGGTCAAACCAGGGTTGGCTCGGCTGCCCTGGCTGCCGCAGGCTGCCCGCTTGTTAGCCCACCAGCGGTCTGCTATAATCGGGGCAATCAACAGTGACTTTGCGGGCTTTGCGGTCTACGATTGCTACTGCCAGCCCAACCCCAAAGCCAGCCCACCGTCCGTCCACCGCCCCGTCGGGTGAGCCGATGGAAGATTTGCTAACCACAATTTGAGGAGGAAACAGATGAACATTGAACTGGATGCCCAGGGTCGCAAGCTGGTAACATTGATCCCCGGCGACGGAGTTGGCCCAGAGTGCGTGGCCGCTACCCAGCGCATCATCGCGGCAACCGGCGCGCCCATTGCCTGGGAGGAGCGGGCAGCGGGGGCGAGCGTCTTTCGCCAGGGGGTAGCATCGGGCGTGACCGCCGATACCATCGAGTCGATCAGCCGCACCCGCGTGGTGCTGAAGGGGCCGCTGGAGACCCCGGTTGGCTTCGGCGAAAAGAGCGCGAACGTAACCCTGCGCAAGCTGTTCGAGACCTACGGCAATATCCGCCCGGTGCGCGAGTTGCCGGGGGTACGCACGCCCTACAGCGGGCGGGGGATCGACCTGGTGGTGGTGCGCGAGAACGTAGAAGACCTCTACGCGGGTATTGAACACCAGCAGACCCCCGGCGTGGCCCAGTGCCTCAAGCTGATTTCGCGCAAGGGCTGTGAGAAAATCGTGCGGCTGGCCTTCGAGTTCGTGCGCTCAGAAGGGCGGCACACTCTGCATTGTGCCACCAAATCAAACATCATGAAGCTGACCGAGGGTACCCTGAAGCGCACCTTTGAGGAGGTGAGCAAGGAGTATCCCGACATCGAGGCCCAGCACATTATCATTGACAACTGCGCCCACCAACTGGTCAAGAAGCCAGAGCAGTTTGACGTAATTGTGACGACCAACATGAACGGCGACATCATCAGCGACCTGACCTCGGCCCTGGTCGGCGGGCTGGGTTTCGCGCCCTCGGCCAACCTGGGCAATGAGGTGGCGATCTTCGAGGCGGTACATGGCTCGGCCCCTAAGTATGCAGGCAAGGACGTGATCAACCCGACGGCAGTGACCCTCTCTGCGGTGATGATGCTCCGCCACCTGGGCGAGTTCGCGGCGGCAGACCTGATCGAACACGCGGTGCTGGTTACGCTGCAAGACGGCACCCTCACCCGCGACGTGGTGGGCGAGAGCGGCGCAGTCGGCACGCGGGCTTACACCGACGCGGTCATTGCCAACCTGGGGCGCACCGCTAGTGGCTGGCAGGTGCGCGAACGCAAGCCCCTGCTGCTGCCCCAGATTTCGGCGGCCCCCGACTTCGTGAAGGTCAGCCAGCGGCGGGTAGTCGGTCTTGATCTGTTCGTCGAGTCCAATCTCAGCCCAGAGGAACTGGGCCACAGCGTAGAGCGGCTGGTGGCCGATACGCCACTCTACCTGAAGATGATCTCTAACCGGGGAACCAAAGTCTACCCGGCGATGGGGGCAATCACCGACCTGGTGGATCAGGCGCGTTGCCGCTTGATGCTGCGGGCGGCAGGTGGTGACCTCAGCGACAGCGACCTGCTGGCAGTGGTGCAGCAGGTTGGCAGCCAGCACCGCTGGGCGCACATCGAGAAGCTGCAAGAGTTCGACGGCGTGAGTGGCTACACCAAAGCGCAGGGCGAAGACTAGCCGATGGGCAAGAAGTGGCGAGGGTGGGCGGTTCTAGCAACCCAACTTATGCTTCGGCAGCGTATTGCTGGTGGGCAGCGTATGATCTAAGCCTGTTTTAGGTTATACTAAGGTAGATGAGCAATGTTCTTCAGCCCGCCAACCAGGAGCCGTCATGATCGTTCCCGCCAGCCCCCATCCCCGCCCGCGCTCTCGTCGCCTCAGCTTCGTCAGCCTGCTCCTTATTTTCTTGGTTATCACCCTGGTTGTCTTCCTGGTGGTTGGCACCCTACTGGCCTCTGCGATCAGCAGTTCCTTCCTGGATAGCGGCCTCAAGGATGTGCGGGTCAATACCGCGCAATACCTGCAACTGCGGGCGACTGGCCTGATCAGCCCCACCAACATGATGTCTAGCCGCAAAGTGCCAATGAGTCGTGAACACGCGACCTTTACCAAAATGGGCCAGGATGTCTGGGGAGGGCTACCCTACTACTCCGTGCGGGTCTGGAGTCCGACTGGCGGCCTGGTCTGGTCTGACCGCGACCGCGTATTGGTCATATCCCCCACGTCACCGACAGCCACTACGACGGCCACCACGACGGTTGTCACGACGGCCACGCGCAACCCACAGGACAACGATAGTTATGGCTATGGGGGGGCGCAAGCTGCCAGAGCTACTGCTGCGCCCGCCTCTACCGCCACCAGTGCCACCGTAGTGCTGCCCGTCGAGCCGGTGGATAGAAACTTGTTGCAGCAGGCCATCGCAGGCAACGTCGTTTCGCGCCTTTGTAGCAGCGATTGTGGCTTGCCGAGGGAGCAGTACATAGAGGCACTGCTCAACATCTACGCCCCGATCTACAACAGTGGCGGCACCCAATTGGTGGGGGTGATCGACGTAGCCCAGGATGTGTCTAGCCTCTACCTGGACTTGCAGGCCCGCCAGCGTGACCTGACCGTGACCATCCTCACTGTCACCATCTGGCTCTACTTTGTCCTCTTTCTGGTGGTGCTGGCGACCTCGGCGGCTCTCGGTTACTACCAGGGGCGGGCGCGGCGGCGCGAACGTTCGCTGCGCGAGTTGCAGCGGCAGTTTTCGCCCGCCATCACCCAGGCTATCCTCAGCGGCGATGACCAACTGAACATGACCAGCCGCCTGGATGTTACCGTCCTCTTTGTAGACATTCGAGGATTTACCGCGCAGGCAGCCACCATGCCCGCCGAGCAGGTGGTAACCATGCTCAACCAGTACATGGCGGTCGGCACGCGGGTGGTCTTCCGCTTTGATGGGGTAGTAGACAAGTTCCTGGGCGACGGCATCCTGGCCGTGTTCGGTGCGCCCAGCCGCCAGCCTGACCACGCTTTGCGGGCGGCAGCAGCGGCTCTCACCCTGCGCCGCGAACTGACCAACCTCAACCGCGAAAGGGCGAGCCAGAGCCTGCCCCCAATCCGCGTGGGCATGAGCCTGGCGACTGGCCTGGTGGTGGCGGGCAATATTGGCTCCGCCGAGCAGGTCAGCTACACTGTGATTGGCGACGCAGTGAACGTAGCCTCCCGCTTGGTCGGGCTGGCGGGGCCGGGGGAGATACTGCTTACTGCCGCGACTGCCGGGGAGATTGGTGAACGGCTGAAGATGGAGGGTGGTGATGCGGTGCCAGTGCGCGGGCGCGAGGGGAGCGTCAACGTCTACTGGTTGCCAGAGCAGCCGATCAGCCACCTGCTGCTGGACGGCCTGGCCCAGGAGGATATAGCGCAGGGTTTGCTCACCCAGGTGGCCTAGCCGCTCCCGTAGGCTCCCGCAGGCACAAAGAAGGGCGCACTAGTTGTGTATAGTGCGTCCCCTTCTGTGCTACTGCCCTGCTACTCGCTACGGCGCGGGCTAGGGCGGCGCATGGGGATCAGGTCGTACTCGCCAGCACGGGGTGGTTCCATCGAGCGGGCGACTAGTTCGGCTATGTCAAGCGGCTTGATCTGCTCGGCCACATCCGCCCCTTTGATCCCATCCTCAAACATGGTCATGCAGTAGGGGCAGCTTGCGGCGAGGGTGGTTGCGCCAGTGGCGGCGGCCTCCTTCGAGCGGGTCTGGTTCACCTTCGTGCCAGTGTGTTCGTCCATGAAGACGCGTCCGCCACCGCCGCCGCAGCAGAAGCTATTCTTCTTGGTGCGCGGCATCTCGGTCAGGCGGATACCAGGGATGGCGGCCAGCACGTCGCGCGGTGCATCGTAGATGTCGTTGTAGCGACCAATATAGCAGGGGTCATGGTAGGTCACATCCTCGTCCACCGAGCCAGTCAACTTGATGCGGCCCTCCTTGATCAGCGTGTCGATCAACTGGGTATGGTGTAGCACCTCGTAGTTGCCGCTGAACTGGGGATATTCGTTCTTGATCGTGTTGAAGCAGTGCGGGCAGGCGGTGACAACCTTCTTCACGTTATAGCCGTTCATCGTCTCCACGTTTTCGGTCGCCAGCGTCTGGTAGAGGTACTCGTTGCCCATGCGCCGCGCGGGGTCGCCTGTGCATTTCTCCTCCTTGCCGAGGATAGCGAACTTCACCCCGGCGGCCTGCAAGATGGTAGCGAAAGCCTGCACCGTCTTGCGGTTACGCTGGTCGAACGAGCCAAAGCAGCCGACGAAGAACAGTATCTCTGCGTCGGGCTGTTCGGCAAGCAGTGGCACGCCCAGTTCCTTCGCCCAGTCGCCACGTCCACTATTGGACTGCGGGTAGATGTTGCCGTTGCGCTCCATGTTCTGGAAGGTGCGGGTTACTTCGGTGGGGAAGCTGCTTTCCTCCAGCACCAGGTAGCGGCGCATATCAATCAGGCGGGCCATCGGTTCGATAAAGACAGGGCAAGCGGTGACGCAGGCCTGGCAGGTGGTGCAGGCCCAGATCACATCCTCGGTAATCACATCACCCACCATCTTGAGGTCGAGACTATGGGCAGCTTGAGCAGCAGCAGGCAGTGTTGGGCTGGCGGCGTGGCCGTTGCTGGCCTGTGCGCCATTGCTGCTGGCGTTGGCCTGCTTGAGGGCTAGCACTTTCGGCCCCTCGTGCAGCATATAGTCTTTGAGGTCAAGCACTACCGCTTTGGGGTTAAGCGGCTTGCCAGTGGCATAGGCGGGGCAGGCTTCCTGACAGCGGCCACACTCGGTGCAGGCGGCCAGGCTAACCAGGTCGCGGCGGGTAAACTGGTCGATCTCGTGTACGCCAAAGTTCTCCTGCTCCTCAATGTTCTCGATCTTTGGTAGCTCACCTTTTGGTCGCTTGTTCCGCAAGTAGGTACTGAACATAGCGGTGACGAGATGGAGGTGCTTGGAGTAGGTGATGAAGACCAGGAAGCTGAGGACGGTCAGCGTGTGCCACCACCAGGCAAAGGCGAAGCCAGCCCGCAGGTAGGCGGGGTCGCTGCCGCGCAAGAAGGCCGCGATGTTGTTGGAGACGAAGGCCCAGGGTGCAACTCTGAGGTAGCCGCTGCCTGCTGGAGCTGCCCCGGCGTAGCGGAAGGCGTTGGCGGTCAGGTCGCTAGCCGCACTGAAGGCGATCAGGATCAGGATCAGCAGGGCTTCACCGTTGAGCGAAAGGGCGCGGGGGCGGAAGACAAGGCGGCGGACGAAGAAGTAGGCGACCATCAGCAGTACAAGGCTGTCGAACGTGTCGAGCAGCAGGACGTAGACGGGATTGAACTCAATAATGCCGATCTCCAGGCCGGGGAAGAAGCCCTGGAGCCACATCATGCCGCTCTGGATTGAGATGACCAGGAAGCCGTAGAAGACCAGCAGGTGGGCGAGACCGGCAACGGGCCGCTGCAACACCTTCATTTCTGCCAGCACGTATACAAAGAAGTCCTTGATGCGGCTGCCGTGATCCTTGACCGGGTCGGCTACACCCATGTTGATCAGGGAGAATATTTGTGTAACCCGCGTGACGAAGGCACCAACTGCCACGAAGAACAGAGCCGCGTAGATGATGTAAGCTGTCATGTTTGTTGTTGGTGACACGTGGGTTGTCTCCTGAACAGTTTTGGATGGGCTAAGTATAGCACAGATCGTTTGGCTTTGAGGAGGCCGCCGCCCATGCTGCGCTTGACGCTGGGCCGCCGAAAACCGTATAATCGGCTGGCTTATGACAGAACAATACCACGACAAATACTTTGTGGCCCAGATCACTAAGTCTGCTGCCAAGCTGGACTGGCAGTATGGCCGCCTCTTTGCGTTTGCGGGCATTGCTAGCCGTACTGCTGGGGCTGCTACCCGCGTGCTGGATGCTGGCTGCGGGGCCGGGCCTGCCCTGCGCTGGCTAGTCAGTAAGGGCTACGCTGCTTTTGGCAGCGACTTCATCTACTTCCCCCTGGTCGCCGCCCGCAAGCTGGTACCAGAAGCTCCGGTTCTCTGCGCCGACCTCAAGACTCCCTTCCCCTTCCGCGACGGCAGCTTCAACGTGGTGCTACTTAGTGAGGTGGTAGAGCATCTGCATGAGGTGCCACAACTGCTGGGCGAGTGCCTGCGGGTACTGCGGCCTGACGGCTACTTGCTGGTCACCACGCCCAACCTGTGGGATGTGCGCCGCCCGCTGGCCGCCATCACCCGCCAGCAGTGGAGTGGCTACAGTGACCCGACGCACATCAACCTGTTTAACCCCACGCGCCTGCGCCACACGGTAGCGGCGGCTGGCTTCGAGCGCATCCACCTGCGCACTGGTCTCAAGCCGATCTTCGTCTTCGCCCCCAGGCGGTTGCCCTTCAAGGTCACTCTACCATATCCGCCGCTGATCGGCAACGGCATCGTGCTGGCGGCGCGCAAGCCGGGGACGAGCGTGTGAAGATAGTCTACTTTATCATCGCTTACGGCCCTGAGTTCATCAGCAACGAGGTGCATGAGGAGCTTGGCCTACGGATGCGTGAGCGCGGCCATGAGTTCGTTGCCCTGACCCTGACCGGGCGTGGTAGCGATCAGCAGCGCAGGGCGGGCTTGCTGCGTAGCGAGAGCCAGAACGGTGTGCCGATCTACAAGATAGTGATCGGCGGCGACCCGCGTCGGGCGAAGCTGGCCGATGCGATCTTGCATTACAACAACTTCTTCACCGTGCTGGCTGGCTACAAGCAATTCCTGCACGAGTATGGCCGCCCCGACATCATGCACGTAGAGGCGGCCTACCCCTTGGGAGCTATTGCCGTCCTCGGCACACCCACTGGCGGCCCAGCAATCATCCCCAACCTGCAAGGGGCCGACGTGTTGAACTACCCGCAGGTGGATTATGGCTATGGTCGCTGGCGGCTACCACGGATGCTGCTGCGCCGCACCTTCGCCCGTGCCGCGCTGGTGCGTTGCAATTCGGCCCTCACCCGTGACCTGATCGTGCAAGAGTATGGCTGCGCGCCCGCAAAGGCGGCGGTGGTGCTTCGCAACATTGGTGCGTGGTCGTATCCGCCCACCGACCAACCGCTGGCCGACTACAAGCTAGCAGCCCGCGCCCGGCTTGAGCAGCAGTTCCCCCAGCTAGTGGGTAAGCGGCTCATCCTCAGCATCAGCCGCCTCCACCCCTTCAAAGGCATCGAGTATCTGCTAGACGCAATCGCTCGGCTTAGCCCTGGCTCCTCCTTTTCTGCGGAGGCTGGGGGGGTTCTCCCTATGCTGATGATCGCTGGGCCTGGACGTAGTACCGCCCACTTCGGCGACTACGGGGCTTACCTGCGCGCTTACGCCGAACGCTGTGGAATAGCAGAGCAGGTGATCTTCAGCGGCGAGATACAGTACACGCAGAGCCGCGACTACCTGGCCGCTGCCGACGCGGTGGCGATCTCGTCGGTGGTAGATGCGCTCAACAAGGTGGCGTTGGAGGCGGCAGCGGTAGCGACTCCAGTGGTGCTGACCACAACCACTGGGGCGGCTGAGTTGATCGCCGAGCATGGCTGTGGGCTGGCCGTCGCGCCAGAGAGTGGTGCTGCCCTGGCCGCTGGTCTACGCGAGGTGTTGAGCGACCGCTTCGACCGACTGGGGCTGCTTACGCGTGGCCCTGCCTTTGCGGAGCAGTTCCGCTCGGTGCCAATTGCCGACCAACTGCTAGAACTGTACGCCAGAGCTTTGCGAGAGCGAGAACTGAGGGCTTATGCGGATCGCTTATGTGGCTTACCCGCTCGACCTGAACTTGCAGGCGGCGAACAGCGTGCAGACCTACTATACCAGCAAGGAACTACGGCGGATCGCGCCCCGAACGCTGGTGCTGCTGCCGCGCCTGCCGGGGCAGAGTAGCCGCTTCGACGAGGTGGGCGCAATCTACCTGCCGCGCATCCCGGTGGGCAAGCTGTCAAAGTTCGTTAAGTCCAGCGGTTGGTACTATGTGGAACGTAGCCTGTTTGCCTTCCTTATCTTCTTCCTTCTGTTGGGGCGCAGGCTACGTGGGCGCAAAATCGACGTAATCTACTGCCGTGATGTGATCATCAGCTTCTGGCTGACCTGGCTCAAGCGACCGTTGGGGGCGCGGCTGATCTATGAAGTACACGAGATCGAGAGCGAGGGTAACCATCGGGCGCGTGGTTGGCTTTGGCGGCGATTGCTGCCGCTGATAGATCGCCGCGCCCTGAAGCGTAGCGACGGCCTAGCCAGCCTCACCCACACATTTGTGCCGCTGGCCGAGCAGCAGGGCATCAGCAGGCGGCGGATCGCCGTAATTCCTGATGCGTTCGACGAAGCTACCTATCAGCCGCGTGATCGGGTGACAGCGCGGGCGAAGGTGGGCCTGCTGCAAACACACTTCATCTTTACCTATGCCGGTCTGACTTTCGCCTATCGTGGGCTGGACACGCTGTTGGCTGCCTTCGCTGCTGCCGACCTGCCAACCGCTACCCTGGTGCTGGTGGGCGGCAAGGACAGCGAACAGGCGGCTCTCAAGCAGCAAGCCGCACAACAGGGCATCAGCGGGCAGGTGATCCTCACTGGGCGCAAGGAGGGGGCTATCGTTGCCGACTACCTGGCCGCCGCCGACGCACTGCTGATCCCTGACACGGTGACAAAGGCCACCGCCAGCCCGCTCAAGCTGTTCGAGTACATGGCTATGGGCCGCCAGATCATCCTGCCCGCCCTGCCTGCCCTACAGGAGGTGCTGCCAGAGGCCGCCGCTCTCTACTTTGTCCCTGGCGACCAATCCTCACTAACCGCAGCCCTGCAAGCAGCGGTCAACAATCCGTCGCAGGCGATCCGTCGTGGCCTGATCGCCCAGCAAGCCAGCACTTCTTACACATATCGCGCAAGAGCGGAGAAGGTGCTGGCCTGGTGCGAAGAGGTGGCACGATGAACGTAGCAAGCAATGCAGTACAGGCTCACAAACCGCGCTCCCTGTTCCAGGCTCTAAAGGCGGATCGCGGCCTGCTCGTGCTGCTGCTCATCTACGTCCTGCTACTGCCCATCATTAGTACGCGCATCTATGCCAGCGATGAGATCAAGTACTTCTCCTACCTGCCTTCCTTCTACTTTGATTTCGATCTAAAGATCAAGAACCAGTTTGAACACATCGTAGCCAGCGACCCGAAGAAGTTCGTAGACTTCCAGAAGGGGGTGATCGACAAGCCAGCCGAAAAGCTGACCGGGCAGCCGGTGAACGAAGCTCCCGTTGGCTCTGCTCTGCTCTGGTCGCCTGCGTACGTGGTTGCCGACCTCGGTTTGCGCGGCCTCCACGCCCTGGGGCTGGCGAAGAACACGCCTGCTGATGGCTACAGCAAACCATATGTGCAGGCGGTCTGCTATGCCAGCAACCTGCTCGGCTTCCTCGGCTTGCTGCTGGGTTACCGCCTCTGCCGCCGCTACTTCCCGCTCTGGGCCAGCCTGACCGCGACGCTGCTGATCTGGTTCGCTACCCCCGCCTTCTTCTATATGTACATCGCGCCACCCTGGTCACACGCGGCCAGCCTGTTCGCCGTCGCTTTGTTCGTCACGGTCTGGCACGACACGGGCCTGGCGGCAAGAACACCTACCCTGCCCTCACCCGCTCGTGGGGGGAGCGAGAGGGAGGAGGGTGAGGCAGGTAATCGGCGTAGGCTGTGGCAATACTTTGCGCTCGGTCTGCTGGGTGGGTTGATGATGACAGTGCGGGAGCAGGACGGTTTGTTCATGCTGCTGCCTGCGGTCGAAGGGATTGTGCTGCTACGGCTGCTACTATTGCGCTGGCAGAGTTGGCGGGCAGTGGGGAGGCTGGTGGTCGGCAACGCGCTGTTCCTGGTGGGGGTGTTGGTCGGCTTCCTGCCCCAGTTCTACGCCTATCATGAGACGAACGGCACCTTCGGGCCAAGCAAGACAGTAGCCGAGAAGTTCAATCTGCTCTCTCCTCACTTCTTCCAGGTGTTGCTCGACCCCGGCAATGGCATGATCGCCTGGACACCGGTGATCGCTTTCGCTCTGGTCGGGTTGGCCTTGCTCTGGCGATCTAATCGGTTGCTGGCAGTCGCCTGTGGGCTAGCAGTGCTGGCGCAGGTGTTTATCGCGGGCGCGTTCAGCACGTGGCTGGGGGCAGGTAGCTTCGGCCAACGCCGCTTCGTCAACCTTAGTCTGATCCTGATCCTCGCCCTCGCTGCCCTGTTCAGCTACCTACGTGGTCAGCGGGTGCCGCGTTGGAGCATGATCGCCCTCGCAGTCGTCCTCGTCTTCTGGAACTTCGGCCTGGTGGTCAACTACGCGCTGTGGACTTCGGAGCAGCGTCAACACCTGGACTGGATGCGAGTGGCGCATGACCAGTTCGCCCTACTCAACCCGGTTTACACCGTCCAGCTACTCTGGCGGTTTGTCACGGATCGCGGCAGCTTCTTCCGCTGATCAGGAGAGGAGAATGTAATGGTAGCAGCAAGCGAAGTAACCTATGGCATTACTGTGCAGGCTACTGTAGCAGCCCCGGCTGCTGGGGCGGAGCAGACGGCAGCGGGGGCGTTGGCCGTACACATGGCAACGACGGAGGCTTTTCTCCGCACACTCAAGCCGCCGTTCGATACGGTCTGGGTTGAGGATCATCTGCAATGGGGCGAGCGACCACT
>Ga0123339_10001313_pt1 | contig 17430 bp, 18 predicted proteins | sample lystaG_FD_89956 | JGI IMG/M metagenome (GOLD analysis project Ga0123339, IMG submission 89956) | Glacier valley bacterial and archeal communities from Borup Fiord, Nunavut, Canada, to study Microbial Dark Matter (Phase II) -... | ecosystem: Environmental > Aquatic > Freshwater > Ice > Glacier ... | reverse complement strand
CGGGAGATGGCGGCGTCCATCATCGCCTGCGGCGTCGATCCGCAGGCGCACATCCTGTTCAACCAGTCCGCCGTTCATGCCCATGTCCGTCTGGGCTGGATCTTCACGTGTGTCGCCCGCATGGGCTGGCTGAACCGCATGACGCAGTTTAAGGACAAGGCGGGCAAGGACCGGGAGCAGGTCTCGACCGGGCTGTTCGTCTATCCGAACCTGATGGCCGCCGACATACACGCCTACCACGCAACCCGCGTGCCGGTGGGCGACGACCAGCGGCAGCACCTGGAGCTGGCGAACGACATTGCCGCCAAGTTCAACCACGATTACGGCGTGGAGTTCTTCCCGCCCGTCGAGGCGCTGATCCTCGGCCCGGCCGCCCGGGTCATGAGCCTGCGCGACGGCAGCAAGAAGATGTCGAAGTCCGACCCGTCCGACCAGAGCCGCATCAACCTGACCGACGACGCCGACACCATCGCGCTCAAGATACGCCGCGCCCGCACGGACGCCGAGCCGCTGCCGCATGAGGCCGAGGGCCTAGCCAACCGGGCGGAGGCCCGCAACCTGGTCGGCATCATGGCCGCCCTGCTCGACACCGACGCCGCCGGCATCCTGCGGGACCACGGCGGCAAAGGCTTCGGCGCCTTCAAGGACAGCCTGGCGGACGTGGTGGTGGACAAGCTCGCCCCTATCGCCGCCGAGACCCGGCGCCTGCTGGCCGACCCCGGCACCGTCGATGCCGTGCTGCGGGATGGCGCAGCCCGTGCCGCAGCCATCGCCGACCCCATCGTGGCGGAGGCCGAGCGGCTGGTCGGCTTCCTTCGGGCCTAGCCGTATGCCGCTGGCCCGGGTGCTGGCGGCGCTGCGCACGGCGCCATCCCGCACCGGGTCGGTCATCATCACCGTCTATGGCGACGCCATCGCGCCGCGGGGCGGCAGCATCGCGCTTGCGGACCTGCTGGTGCTCATGGCGGCGCTGGACGCCGGGGACGGGGTGGTGCGGACCGCCGTGTCCCGCCTTGCCCGCGACGGCTGGCTGGACCGCGAGCGTGTGGGGCGCAACAGCTTCTACCGCCTGTCCCATCGCGGACTTCGGGAGTTTGCCGATGCCACTCCGCGCATCTACGGTCCGTTGGACACGCCCTGGGGCGGGCAGTTGCGGCTGGCGTTCGCGGAGGCAGGGGTCGAGCGTACGATGCTGGAGCAGGCAGGCTATGCCCTGCTCGCACCCGGCGTGCTGATGGCGCCGGATACGGCGCTGTCGCCGTCCGTCACACCTACGTTGCTGGGTGCGGGTCCAGCAGCGGCGATGCAGGCCCTGGCAGCACGCGCTTGGCCGCTGGTCACGCTTGCAGACGCCTACCGGCGCTTTCTGGACCTGTTCGATGGTGCGGCGGATGGGGCGGCGCAGCTTGGGCCGCTGGAGGCAATGGCGCTTCGGATCATACTAATCCACGAATACCGCCGGGTCGTGCTACGCGACCCACGCTTGCCACCCGGGCTGCTGCCGGACAATTGGCCCGGCACCGTGGCCCGGACCCTTTGCCTGAAACTTTACGCCGACCTGGCACCAGCCTCTGAACGCTGGCTCGACTCAGCGGAAAGCGGGTCAGGCCCCCTGCCTAGGGGGCCGGACCCAATGCTGCGGTTCAGCGGCGGCGGTAGATGACCTGCGGCGCCGGCTTTGTCGCCAGTGCCAGCAGGAAGCCGACGCCGGCGGCAACCAGCAATGACGTGATCGGCCGCTGATCGATCTGCTCGGCCAGCATGTCGCCGGCCTCCTCGATCTGGTCCAGCATTTGCGAGCCGTAGTCGCCCGCGCCAACCTTGTCAGCCACGCCGCGGACCGTTTCGGCGGCCTTGCCGTAAGCCTTCTGTGCGCTGCCAGCCACCTTGTCGATGGCGCCGTCGGCCTGCAGCTTGCTGTCGCCGGTCAGGTCGCCCACGGCGCCTTCGATCTTGCCACCGACCTTGCGGGCCGCGCCTTCAAACCTGTTCTCGTCCATGGTGTGCATCCCCGTGTTGCAGATGCGGCCTAAACCCGTTTGGGGCCGGGCGGTTCCACGAGGTCTGACATTACAGAAAATCTTGCATCCCGCGATTTCTGTGATATGTGTTGGTGGTCCCTATCGGAGAGTCAGGCATGTATACCCAGGCCCTGAACAGCGGCGACGCCACCGCACCCCGCCCGGTCGAGGATGCGGACCGTATGGCCCGCTTCCAGGCCCGCATCGATGCGGAGGACCGGATCGAGGCCAATGACTGGATGCCGGATGCCTACCGCCGCACCCTGGTCCGCCAGATCAGCCAGCACGCGCACAGCGAGATCGTCGGCCAACTGCCGGAAGGGCGCTGGCTGACCCGCGCTCCCAGCCTGCGCCGCAAGGCCGCATTGCTGGCCAAGGTGCAAGACGAATGCGGGCATGGGCTTTACCTGTATGCCGCCGCCGAGACGCTGGGCGTGTCGCGGGAGGAGTTGACGGACCAATTGCTGTCCGGCCGGGCCAAGTACAGCAGCATCTTCAACTACCCGGCGCTGACCTGGGCCGACATCGGCACCATCGGCTGGCTGGTGGACGGCGCGGCGATCATGAACCAGATCCCGCTGTGCCGGTGCAGCTACGGCCCCTATGCCCGCGCCATGGTGCGGGTGTGCAAGGAGGAGAGCTTCCACCAGCGCCAGGGCTACGAGATCATGCTCACCCTGGCGCGTGGCACGCCGGAGCAGAAGGCGATGGCACAGGATGCGCTGGACCGCTGGTGGTGGCCCGCCATGATGATGTTCGGCCCGCCAGACGGCCAAAGCCAGCACAGCGACACCAGCATGGCCTGGAAGATCAAGCGGTTCACCAACGACGAGCTGCGCCAGCGGTTCGTGGATGCCATGGCACCGCAGGCGCACTTCCTGGGGCTGACGGTGCCGGACCCGGACTTGAAGTGGGATGAGGCCGCTGGGCATTTCACGTTCGGTGCTATCGACTGGGAGGAGTTCCGCCAGGTCCTGACCGGCAACGGCCCCTGCAACCGGGAGCGGCTGGCCGACCGCAACAAGGCGCATGCCGAGGGCGCATGGGTGCGCGAGGCCGCCCTGGCCCATGCCGAGAAGCGCCGTGTCCGCGCACAGAAGGTGGCGGCATGACCGAGCAGAAGACCCCTCTCTGGGAGGTGTTCATCCGCAGCCGCAACGGCCTGGCGCACAAGCACGCCGGCAGCGTCCATGCCGCGGATGCCACCATGGCCCTGCAAGCCGCCCGTGACGTCTACACCCGGCGCGGCGAAGGCCTGTCGCTTTGGGTGGTGCCCAGCAACGCCATCACCGCCAGCGACCCGGCCGACAAGGGCATGATGTTCGAGCCGACAGCCAGCAAGATCTACCGCCACCCGACCTTCTACGAGGTGCCTGACGAAGTCGGCCACATGTGATGGCATCCACCAGCATCCAGGTCGCCGAGTCCCCGCTCGTGCTGTTCACCCTGCAACGGGCAGATGACGCGTTGGTGCTGGGCCACCGCCTCTCCGAGTGGTGCGGGCATGCGCCCTCCCCGGAGGAGGATGTTGCGTTGGCCAACATGGGGCTGGACCTGCTGGGCCAGGCACGCAGCCTGTATGCGTATGCTGCCCAGGCCGAGGGCGCCGGGCACGACGAGGACCACCTGGCCTACCTGCGCGACGCGCCGCAGTACCGCAACCTGCTGTTGCTCGAACAGCCGAACGGCGACTTTGCCCACACCATCGCCCGGCAGTTCTTCTACGCCGCCTTCATCGACCCATGGTGGCGCGCGATGTGCGCCAGCACCGACCCGACGCTCGCCGCCATCGCCGCCAAGGCGGAGAAGGAGACTGCCTACCACCTGCGTCACTCCGCCGAATGGATGATCCGCCTAGGCGACGGCACCGCCGAAAGCGCCCGGCGCGCGCAGGCCGCCGTGGATGCGCTGTGGCCCTACACCGGCGAGATGTTCACCCCCCCTGACCCGGCGCTCCTTGCCGCAGGCAACGTCATCGATCCCGAAACGCTGCGCGCATCCTACGATGTGACCGTTGCTGCCGTGCTGGACGAGGCCACGCTGGCCCGGCCTGCCGGCACCTGGATGCACAAGGGCGGACGCCAGGGCCGCCACACCGAGCACCTGGGCCTGTTGCTGGCCGAGATGCAGCACCTGCAACGCACCTACCCCGGCGCGACATGGTAGGCTTGCGCGAGCGGGCCTGGACCGCCGCAGCCGAGGTCACGGACCCCGAGGTGCCGGTGCTGACCATCGCCGACCTGGGCATCCTGCGCGACGTTGCGGAAACGCCGGACGGCGTGGAGGTGCTGATCACCCCCACCTACTCCGGCTGCGCCGCCATGGGCGTGATCGCCATCGAGGTCGAGCTGGCGCTGGCCCGCGCCGGCATCCCCGGCCGGGTCCGCACCGTCCTGTCCCCGGCCTGGACGACGGACTGGATGACCGAGGACGGCCGCCGCAAGCTGCTCGAATACGGCATCGCCCCGCCCGTACCCGGCAGCAGCCGCCGCGCCCTGTTCGGCGTGGACCAGGTCGCCTGCCCCCGCTGCGGGTCCGGCAGCACCGAGGTGATGGCCGAGTTCGGCTCCACCTCCTGCAAGGCGCTGTGGCGCTGCCTGTCCTGCCGGGAGCCGTTCGACTACTTCAAGTGCCACTAGCATGAGCAGCTTCCACGCCTTGCCCATCACCGACGTCCGGCGGGAGACGGCGGACACCGTCAGCATCGCCCTTGCCGTGCCGGACGGCCTGCGCCCCGGCTTCGCCTACCATCCCGGCCAATACCTCACGCTTCGCACCACCCTGGACGGGGAGGAGGTGCGGCGCTCCTACTCCATCTGCTCCGGCCTGGACGACGGGGAGCTGCGTGTCGCCATCAAGCTGGTGCCGGACGGCCGGTTCTCCGCCTGGGCGCATGAGGCGTTGCAGCCCGGCCATGCCATCGAGGCCATGCCGCCCGAGGGCCGCTTCACCGTCGCGCTCGACCCGGCGGCGTCCCGCACCTACCTTGGCGTGGCTGCCGGGTCCGGCATCACGCCGGTCCTGTCCATCCTGAAATCGGTGCTGACCCGGGAACCCGGCAGCCGCTTCGTGCTGCTGTATGGCAGCCGCGCCACCGCCGGCATCATCTTCCGGGAGGCGCTGGAGGAGCTGAAGGACCGCTTCATGGGCCGCCTGACGGTCGTGCACGTCCTGTCGCGGGAGCAGCAGGACGTGCCGGTGCTGTCCGGCCGGCTGGACGGCCCGCGGGTGCGGACCTTGCTGCGCGGGCTGCTGGACATCCCGCGGATCGACCATGCCTTCCTGTGCGGGCCGGAGGGGATGATCGCCGAGGTGTCGGACGCCCTGGCCGCCGCCGGCCTCGCGCCCGCCCGCATCCACAGCGAACGCTTCACCGCCGCCCCTGGCCCCGTCCGCCCCCGTCGGGCCGTGGCGCCAGGCGCGGCCCCGTTCGCCACCGCTATCATTGTATCGGACGGCCTACGCACCGAGGTGCCGATGGCCGAAGGAGAAACGGTGCTGGATGCAGCCCTGCGCGCTGGCCTGGACCTGCCGTACTCCTGCCGCGGCGGCATGTGCAGCACCTGCCGCGCCAAGGTGGCAGAGGGCGCGGTGCGTATGGACGTGAACTATGGCCTGGAACCCTGGGAGACCGAGGCCGGCTACGTCCTCACGTGCCAGGCCCACCCAACGACGGGGCGCGTGCTGGTCGATTACGATCAGGTTTAGTGGGTCCGCTCAATGCGGCGCTGCGTTCCTGAAATCGCGGTTCCGGTATGGATTATGGTCTTGGGCAACAGGGTATGTTCGGACAAGACCTCAACCAGTCCATTCCAAAGGGCCTGGCCGCTGGGTTTTGCACCCAGGGCATGCAGAGTTCCGAAGTTCAGGCCAGCAACTTTCCTGGCTAGGCTTCCAAGGGTTTGGCAGTCGGGTGGCACTCTGCCCGGATCAAGACAGATCAGTAGAAACCCGAGCAGGCTTGTTGCCGCGCATGCAAACCACAGTTGCGGCGCGAAGGCGATGGTGGGCAACAACCCCATCAGTCCCCCAAGCGCTGTCCAGCCGCCTATCCAACCCAGAGGCGCCGCTTGGCAGGTTGGAAGGTACAGCCCGGAACGTCGGCCAAGCTCCCTGAACAGCTTGCGGGCAGGCAGTCCGGTGATGATCAGGAGGCACGTGTCTGGCGTCAGCCTCGTTTCAACGCCTAAACCAGCAACCGCTGTTCGTAGGCGATAGAAGGCCATTGCCGTGACGCAGCGCTCTGCTTCCTCGCAGGGTGATGGAAACCGGCTGAGAACGACTTGGAAAATATCACCTACAGTCCTGCAGCCGATTGCCTCAGCCTCACTGAACTGAATGCCAAAGGACGTTTCCAGCGCGGTCTGGAGGTCATCCCGGTCATCTGCGTCATCCAGCCCCAACGTATCCTGCACCCGGCCCCCGCTCCAGCAATCAACCCTTGGGCGACGCCATGCTCTTACCTAGCGTCCGCCCAGCGCCCGCCGAGCCTGCAACCAAAACGAGCGTGCCGCGAGGTGCGGCGCACGCGGGTGCAGCTTGGCTCGCAACGCGGCGACCACCCGCTTATACAACGCGCTGCCCGGGTCCAGTGCCAGGGCTTGCTCGGCGTAGTGCAGCGCACCCGCCACATCCCGTTGCGCCCGCAGCAGGTCCGAAGTCCAGTGGTGTATGCCGGCGTGGTGCGGCCAGGCCTGGCGTATCTCGTGCGCCACTGCCAGCGCCCCGGCCGCATCGCCGGCCCGGCTGAGGGCGTGGCTGTAGTCCAGCAAAAACCCCGGATGCCGCCCCCAGGCGGCGACTTGCTCATGCGCCGCCAACGCCTCGGCATGGCGCCCGGCGGCGGACAGGCGCAGCGCCAGGGCGTGATGCGGGGCCAGGCGGTCCGGCGCCAACTCGACCGCGCGTTGCGCCAGCGCCACCGCGAGGTTTGGGCGGCACGCCGGCTGTGCGGCGGCCAGGTTGCCGTAGTGTATGCCCAAACCCCGCCGGGCGCGGCGCAAGGCCTGCCCGGCCGCCGCAACGTCCAGCGTGCCGTCGAGCACCTGCATGACCAACTCGGCCAGCAGCCCGGCATCCTGCAAGTAGCCGCCGACGGGATGGCCACCATACGGCACACGTAACCGGGTGATGGGGATGTCGGCAGCGATCCGGTCGGCGTGCAGGCGGTCCGTGCCATGTGTGTCGTAGGCCACCACGGCCCGGGCGCGGCAGTGGATCAGCCCGTCGATTCCCGGCAGGAACCGCAGCCGCCGCTGGTCCTGGCCGAACCGTGCCTCGAACGGGACTTTCGCCGGGTCGATGGAGTATTGCGGGGACAGCGCCAGCACCTGGCTTGCGCCGGCCGCATCGGCGAAGCGTAGGGCGGCATAACCGCCCATGCTGGACCCGTAGGTCATCACCGCAGCAGCACCGGCGGCAGCGTCCCGGACGGCGGCCATCGCCTCCGGCATCTCGGGATGCTGGTACCAGTCGTTGTCCCGGGTCAGCACATGTGTGGCAGTGATGCCGCGCTGCACCAGGAACTCCTCGCCGAAGCCCGTCCGGTCCAGGCCGCGCACGTCGTGGTAGCAGTCGAACGTCACGACATGGCGCGCCGCATCGGCGGCCGGGACGTGCCGCACCCTGACATCCGGCGTCTCGAACAGGACCGTTGGCGTCACCGCGGGGCCAACCTTATCGCGCCGTCCAGCCGGATCACCTCCCCGTTCAGCATCGTGTTCTCCAGGATGTGCCGCACCAAGTTCGCGAACTCGTCCGGGCGGCCCAGCCGCGGCGGGAACGGGACGGCGCGGCCCAGGCTGTCCTGCACGTCCTGCGGCAAGCCCATCATCATCGGCGTCCCGAACAGGCCCGGCGCCACCGTCACCACCCGGATGCCGTCGCGCGCCAGTTCCCGTGCGATGGGCAGCGTCATGCCGACCACGCCGCCCTTGCTGGCGGCATAGGCGGCCTGGCCGATCTGCCCGTCATAGGCGGCGATGGATGCAGTGTTGACGATCACGCCACGCTCCCCGTCCGGCCCGGCCTCCCCGCGGGAGATGGCGGCGGCGGCCAGGCGTATCATGTTGAACGTGCCGATCAGGTTCACCCCGATCACGCGGGCGAAGCTGTCCAGCCGGTGCGGCGCGTCACGGCCCACCACCTTTTCCCCGATCACCACGCCTGCGCAGTTCACCAGGCCGTGCAGCGCGCCGAAACGGGATACGGCCAGGTCCACGACGGCCTGCCCGTCCGCCTCGCTGGTCACGTCCGTCCGCAGGTAATCGCCGCCTAGCTCCGCCGCCAATGCCGCGGCGTCGGCCACGTCCGCCAGCACCACCCGCGCGCCGGCGCCGGCCAGCATGCGCGCGGTCGCGGCGCCAAGGCCGGACCCGCCACCGGTCACGATCAGGGTCTTGCCGTCTATCTGCATCAGGGCGGGCCTTTCCGGGTTGGGATGCGGTCGCGCACGGTTTAAACCCTGGGCGGGCCGGGTCAAACGGCGAGGGAACACAATGCGGATCCTGGACATACGCGAGGCCACGCAGCCCATCAGCTCGCCGATCCGCAACGCCTACATCGACTTCACGAAGATGACGACCAGCCTGGTCGCGGTCGTGACGGACCAGGTGCGGCAGGACCGGCGAGTCGTCGGCTACGGCTTCAACAGCAACGGTCGCTACGGCCAGGGCGGGCTGATCCGCGAGCGCTTCGCCCCCCGCCTGCTGGCCGCCGACCCGGCGAGCCTGCTGGACGGCGAAGGCGTGCTGGACCCGCACCGCGCCTGGGCTTGCCTGATGCAGAACGAGAAGCCGGGCGGCCACGGCGAGCGCAGCGTCGCAGTCGGCACCATCGACATGGCGTTGTGGGACGCCTGGGCCAAGCTGCACGGCCAGCCGCTGTTCCGCCTCCTGGCGGCCCAAGCCGGGCGGGCCGCAGACCCCCGCGTGTTCGTGTATGCGGCCGGCGGCTACTACTACCCCGGCAAGGACCTGGGCGCGCTACGGGCGGAGATGCGGTCCTACCTGGACCGCGGCTACACGGTCGTGAAAATGAAGATCGGCGGCGCCACGCTGGACGAGGACCGTGCCCGGATCGAGGCGGTGCTGGCCGAGATCGGCCCGGCGCAACTGGCCGTGGACGCCAACGGCCGCTTCGACCTGCAAACCGCCATCGACTACGCCCGGATGCTGCGCGACTACCCGCTGTTCTGGTACGAGGAGGCCGGGGACCCGCTCGACTACCAACTGCAAGCCGCCCTGGCGGAGTTCTACCCCGGCCCGATGGCGACCGGCGAGAACCTGTTCAGCCACCAGGACGCCCGCAACCTGCTGCGCCACGGTGGGATGCGCCCGGACCGCGACTGGCTGCAATTCGACTGCGCCCTGTCCTACGGCCTGTGCGAATACCTTCGCACCCTGGACGTGGTGCGTGCCGCCGGCTGGTCCCCGTCCCGCTGCATCCCACATGGCGGCCACCAGATGTCGCTGAACATCGCCGCCGGGCTGGGGCTGGGCGGCAACGAGAGCTACCCCGACCTGTTCCAACCCTATGGCGGCTTCCCCGACAGCGTGCAGGTGCGGGATGGCCACATCACCATGCCCGACCTGCCCGGCATCGGCTTCGAGGGCAAGGCCGACCTGATCCGGGTGATGCGGGCGCTGGCGGAGTGATGTTCTACGCGCCGAGCCGGACCACCGACCCGTAAGCGATCGACGCCTGTATCGCCTCCAAGATCGGCACGCCTTGCGCGATGTGCAGCAGGCAGCGGATCGGCCCGGCGTGCGTCACCACCAGCGTGTTGTCGGCGCTGCTGGCCACCCCGGTCCAGGCGCGGCGCACACGCAGCAGCACGTCGGCCACGCTCTCGCCGCCGCCGGGCCGGTAGCGCAGCGGGTCTGCCGCCCAGGCGTCGATCTCTGCCCGCGGGATGCTGCTCCAGGCCAAGCCTTCCCACGCCGCAAAATCCATCTCGGCCAGGCGGTCGTCGGTGTGCAGCGGCACGCCGGTGCGGGCGGCGACGGCGCGGGCCACCAGGGCGGCGCGCAGGAGCGGGCTGGACACGATGCGCTCCACCGGATCTGGGCCGATGGCGGCCAGCAGGGCGTCGGCCCCTGCCTCTGCCGGCTCGGCCAGCGGCACGTCGGTGCGGCCGTAGCAGACCCGCGCCCCGATGCGAGGGCGCGGGTGCCGGGCCACGAGGATCAGCCCGCGCGCCACAGCGCCGCCACCAGGATGCCAAGCTCCGCTGCCTGCTGCACCGCGCCCAGCGTGTCGCCGGTGTAGCCCCCGAGCCGCCGGCGGAACCACAGCGCCAGCGCCCCGGTCAGGCCGCCCGCCAGCAGCAGCGCCGGCACCGCGCGCCAGCCCAGCAGCAGCAGCGGCAGCAGCCCGCACACTGCGGCCACCGCCAGGCCGCCAGGCCCGGCGCCCACCGGCGCGGCCCGCGCCTCCGCCTGGCCGGTGCGCGCATAGGGCAGCGCCGCCATCACACACACCGGCGCGAACCGGCTGGCCGCCGCGCTGGCCAGCAGCGCCGCTGCCGGCAGCTCCGCCACGGCAGCCACCTTCACGCCCAGCGCCAGCGCCAGCGCCGCCGCGCCGTATGCGCCAATGCGGCTATCCTTCATAATCCGCAGCGCGTCATCTCGGGTCCAGCCGCCGCCCAGCCCGTCGGCCGTGTCGGCCAGCCCATCCTCATGCAACGCGCCCGTGACCGCCACCATCGCCGCCACCGCCAGGCCGGCAGCCATCAGCGGCGGCAGGCCCAACCGGGCGGCGGCGAGCACCAGGGCGCCAATCCCGCCAACCAGCAGCCCGACCAGCGGGAACCAGCGGGCCACCCGGTCCAGCCCGGCCGTGCCATGCCCGACCCAGCCCGGCGTCGGCAGACGGGTCATGAACTGCACCGCCAGCAGCAGCAGCCGGGCGTGGTCCCTAAGCAACCAGGTCCTGCAGGTCCGCCATGTCCGCCATGTCCGCCAGCACCGCCGCCGCCGCGCGCAGCAGCGGCAGGGCTAGCGCCGCGCCGGTCCCCTCCCCCAGCCGCATGCCCAAATCCAGCAATGGCACGGCCCCCAGGTGGGCCAGCATGGCATCATGCCCGCGCTCGGCGGAGCGGTGGGCAAACACGCAGCACGCCACGCAGCCTGGCTGGATGGCATGGGCCAGCACGGCCGCCGCCGTCACGATCACGCCATCGACCACGACGCACATCCGACGCTCCGCCCCGCGCAGGATGGCGGCGGCCAGCATAGCAACCTCATACCCGCCATACTCGGCCAGCGCCGCATGCGGCGCCAGGCCAGGCCCGGTGCGCGCGGCCCCCGCCGCCATCGCCGCCTGCTTGCGCGCCAGCCCGGCATCATCCAGCCCGGCGCCCCGCCCGGTCAGCACCGCAAGGTCCAGGCCCGCCACCTTGTGCGCCAGCAGCGCGGCGCTGGCCGTGTTGCCGATCCCCATCTCCCCCAGCGCCAGCACCGTGCAGCCGCCATCGGCCAGGCCATCCACCAGATCCGCGGCCCGCTGCATGGCCTGGTCCAGCTCCGCCGCCGTCATGGCCGGGCCATGGCGCCAGTCCCGAGTGCCTGCACGCACCTTGGCATCGACCAGCCCGGCCTGGGCCGGCAGCGCCGCCGCCACGCCGGCATCCACCACCACCAGCCGCGCCCCTGCCTGCCCGGCGAACAGGTTGACCGCGGCCCGCCCGCCCAGGTAGGCCCCGACCATCGCCGCCGTCACCGCCGCGGGATAGGCCGACACCGCCCCTGCCGCCCCGTGGTCCCCGGCGAACACCAGCACAACCGGGTCCACGACCTGCGGCGCCAGGGTGCCCTGGATCATGCCCAACTGCACCGCCAGCGCCTCGATCCGGCCCAAGGACCCCACCGGCTTCGCCTTGCCGTCCAGCCGGGCCTGCAACTGCTCCCGCAGGCTCAACGGCCGAACAGCCGGTGCCAGAACCCGCCTGGGGCCTGAGTGCCGTGGGTGACGTGCGGGCGCCGGGCAGGGGGGCGCAGGGCGCTGCTGATCATGTGCCGGCCCGTGTCGCCATCGGCGATGCGGGCGCGTTGGAAGACCAGGATTGCGGCGGTGTTCTCGTCCAAGGCAGCACCGTCCAGCGCAGCCGCCCTGGCACCGGCCGCCGCGAAGTCCCCGGCCCGGCGCAGCAGGTCCAGTTGCCGCAGCGCGTCCTCCGGTCCCGCCGGCTCCCCCCACAACGCCACGGCACGCTGCCGCAAGGGCGCGGCATCGCGCCCCGCATCGTCGAGCGCCCAGGCCGCGTGCAACGTGGCCTCTGCCGCCTCGGCCCGGCGGCCCAGCGCCTCGCAGATGCAGGCCCAACGCAGCGCGGGCAGTTCCGGCCCGGCGCCGCGCAGCGCCTGGTATGCGTCGGACCGCACGGCATCCCGCGTGCCATCCGGCATCCTGGAAAGGTCCGGGCCTGACGTGCCGCAGCGGCGGCAGGTGGCGATCCAGTTCGGCAGCGTGGAGCGCGTGGGTTCGCCGGGCCGCCCATCCAGGTCGGGTGCCAGCTCGGCCGGCGGCGCGCGGAACGGCGGACGGGCGGCGGTGCCGCACACCGCGCAGGCCGGAAGCTGCGTCATCGCGCCCGCAACCCTTCCCGCAGCCGGTGCATCGCACGCTCCATCCGTTCGGGCCGTTGCGCGAAGCACAGGCGCAGGTGCCCTTCCCCGCCCTCGCCAAAGGCACTGCCCGGCGCCACGGCGACGCCGTGCTCCTGCACCAAATGCAGGGCAAGCCCCAAGCTGTCCCGCAATCCGTCCACGGCGATGAAGGCGTAGAATGCCCCATCCGGCACGGCCAGCCGCACGCCGTTCAGGCCGGACACCCCATCCACCGCCAGCCCGCGCCCGATGGCGCAATGGGCGCGGAACCGGTCCACGAAGCCTGCATCCGCAAGCGCCGCCAGCGCGCCGGCCTGCGCGAAGGGGGCGGTGCCGGATTGCGTGACCTCCACGACCTCCGCCACCTGGTCGCGCGCGCCGCGCGGTAGCACCAGCCAGCCTAGGCGCCAGCCGGTCATGGCCCAGGCCTTGCTGAAGCTGTTGCACACCATCACCCGGTCGTCCGGCCCGACCACGTCTAGCAGGGATGGCGCCGCCGGCGCGCCGTCATACACCAGGCGCGAGTACACCTCGTCCGAGATCAGCCACACGCCGTGCTGCCGGCACAGGTCCAGCACCGCCCGCAGCTCCGCCAGCGTGGCGGTCCAGCCCGTCGGGTTGTTGGGGGAATTCAGCACAAGCGCCCGCGCGCCCACCAGCTTGGCGGCCAGCCGGTCCATGTCCAGCCGGAAGCTGCCATCGGGCTGCGGGTCCAGCGGCAGCGCGTCCACGGCGGCCCCGCGCAGCAGGGCGGCATTGGCCGGGTTGGGCCAGGCCGGCGTGTGCAGCACCACCCGGTCCCCGGCCCGCACGATGCTGGCCATGGCGACGTTCACCGCCGTCATGCCGGACGCCGTGACCTGGATGCGGTCCTCCGTGACCGGCAGCGCATGCAGCCCCGTCAGGTAGTCCGCCAGCGCCTGCCGCAGCGCCGGCACGCCGCGCACATCGGGATACAGCGCATCCCCGCGCGCCAGCGCCGCCGCGAGCGCCGGGGCGGCACCCGGCGGCGCGGGTTGGTCGCTTTCGCCGAAGCACAGGAACTCGGTGCCCGGCCGCGCATAGGCGGCACGTGCGACGGCAACGATGCGGGAGGGGGCAAGGGTGGCGAGGTCCATCCCTGCTAGGTAGGGGATTGGCGATGCCGATGCCAGCCTGGGGCCGATGCCAGCCTGGGGCCGATGCCAGCCGGGAGCCTACGCCAGCGCCGCCGCTGGCCGGGCGGCTGCCCCGGTGAAGACGGCGCCGCTGACCGAGGCCGGGTCCAGCCCGCGGTTCACGTCCAGCCCGGTCATGCGCCAGTCGTGCACCGGCAGCGGCGCGGGGCGCAGCAGCCGTTCATGGAACCGCGTGGGCCAGCGCACGCCATGCAGCGGCAGGTGGCCCCAGGCGTCCACCTCCGCCAACGCATTCCGCGTGCCGTCCAACCCTTCCAGCGTGAAGCCCACGCGGCGCATCAGCCGCTCCCGCCGGTCGATATACAGCGCCAACTGGTCCCCGGGTGAGAACCCCAGGCCCGGCGCCGCGTCCACCCGCAGCACGTCGCACTCATGCGCCTGCCCATCGACTTCAATCCGCGCCGTGCCGGACAGGGCCATGACCAAGGTGCGGCCGTTGCCAGGGCGGGCCAGCAGCATCGGCCCCAGCAGGAACAGGCTGTAGCCGTCGGCCACCAGCGCCGCTGCGGCCCGGCGTTGCACGTCCGCCGTCTCCTGCCCGTTCACCCACACGCGCACCCTGCCCTGGCCGCCGGCCACGGCCTCACGCAAGACCTGCTTGCGCCCGTCCGGCCCGGCATGGCCCTGCGCCACCAGTTGCTCCCGCAACAGCAGCCGCTCCTCCGACCCGCCGCGGAACCCGGCATCGACCAGGTCGGGTTGCAACCGGCCCATCAGCGCCCGCCACCGCCCGGCATAGCTGACACTCACGTCCCCGATCCCGGCCAGGGCCGCCGCCCCATGCGCCGCGGCGCTGGACGCCAGCAACGCCTGTGCTTCGGGGGTCGATGCCGTGGTCCCCAAGGGCAGCAACGGCGCGGCACACCCTTGCAGCAGCGGCAGTGCCGGCGCGGCGAGCAGGCCCGCCAGGACGTGGCGTCGGGTGACAGGCGGCATGCCGGGTTCCTGTTGTTCTGGCCACCGCGACCCTACCTGCCCGGACACTCGCCGGCCATACGGGCTTCTATGCCTCGGCCAGCCTGAAGCTGCTGCGCCACACCGAGCTTCCGCCAGCACGGACAAAACCGGCCACCCCGGTCAACGTGCCGCCAGCCAGAGTGCCTTGCAGGTCGCAATCATAGGCGTTCCTGCCCATCATGAGCTGCCCTGATACCGCCAGGCGCCCGCTGTCCGACAGGGTTCCGGCAAGTTCCCCGGACCCTACCAGGCCGGCCGATGCGTCGAACCGCACCTTGACCGCGCCGGGCTGCGCCTGCCTTTGCAGGGCGATCCTGAGCTGCCCGCTTTGACCCATAGTCTCATTGTATATCGTGCCCCGGAACACCGCCGGCCTGGCTGCCACCCTGGGCGCCTGGTGCGCAACAGGAACGGTGGGCTGGACCGTTGCCTGCACGGCACCCCGTGGCTCCGGTGCGGTTGGTGCGACGCGCTCCGGCTGCGTGTCCGGCACCGGAACCGGCTTGTCAGGCGTTGGCGGCAGGGCGGCCACCACTGGGGCAGGCGCCTCGGGCGGCGTGCCCGTCCGGCCGCGGACCGCCCACCCCCCGATCAGCGCCAACCCTGCAACCCCAGCGCCCAACATGGCCCGTCGCCGCAGCGCGTTGGCCGGGACCGGACGGCCAGGCGCATCAGGCATGAGTGCAATCGCGGCCTCGGATGGCCCGGGCTCGTCCCCAGGCGTCTCCTGGACCGGCACGGGATTGTCCCCGTCCATGCCGTCCCGCATCGACGCGGCCTCCGCCACATGCGAGGCGCTGACATGGGCCGCTCCCTCCAGCCGGGCTAGGAACACCGCCGCCCCGCCGATGACGTTCACCAGCCGCAGCGACCCGCCGGAGTGGCGCGCCAGGGCGAGCACGGCTTCCGGCTCGATCAAGTCCCGGGGCTGCGCGCCGGCCGCAAGCCTTGACGCAACGAACCGCGCGACGCCCTCGGGGGACAGGGGTGCGAGCGGGACCGAAGTGATGCGCCGCGGCAGCCCGGCCAGACGGTCCTCGAAGCCGGGCAGCCCGGCCAGTACGACCGGCGATGGCCCGGCGCAGAAAAGCGCCAGGTCCTCGTCGCCGAGCCGCCCCGCTTCATCGATCAGCAAGACCGTCTCAGCGTCTGGCACGACGCGCGCTGCGTCTCCACGCTCCGCGAAGCGGACCGGCTTGCCCACAAGCCTTAGTGTCCGCGCCAGTTCGTGCAACAACAGCGTCTTGCCACAGCCGGGCGGGCCGACCAGGGCCACGGCCCCGCCGGTCCCGACCGCCGCCAGCGCCGAGGCCCGGGCGCGCTGCCACCCGGGGTGGGCGAAGGCCGCGTCGGGCGCGACATGGAGGCTGAAGGTGGCATCCCCCTTGGCCAAGGCGGCGATGTGCTGCAAGCGTCCGGATCCTGCGGTTGGGGCAGACCTGCCCGGGGTCCCTGGTCCCCGCACCTGTGCGCCGCCGCCCAGCGGTTCAAGGACGGCCCACGTTTCGTGAACGGCAGCTTAACCTTTCGCCACGAACCGGTATGGGCTGTCCGCCGCCAGCAAGGGGTCCAGCGCCAGCCGGTGCTCCAGCGGCGGGAAGGCCCGGCTCCGGCAGCCCTCCCGGTCGCACAGGCGGCACGACAGGCCGATACCGACCGCCGCACGCTCAAGGTCGATGCCGTCGCCATAGACCAGCGCGTCGGCATGCCCGACTTCGCATCCCATCGCGATCACGTGCGTCGGCGGCGGCTCCCCCCACCGCGTCGCGCGGCCCACGACGCAGCGGGCGAAGCACAGGAACGACGCGCCGTCCGGCAGGGTCGCCACCTGCACCTGCAGCACGCCCGGCGACGCGAAGGCCGCATGCACGACCCAGCGTGGGCACGACCCGCCATACCGCGCGAACGGGAACCCGGCGGCCGAGAACCGCTTGCTGACGTTCCCCGCCGGGTCCACGCGCAGGAAGAAGAACGGCACCCCGCGCGCGCCGGGCCGTTGCAGGGACGACAGCCGGTGGCACGCCTGCTCGTAGCTGACGCCGAACCGGGCCGCGAGCGCGTCCACGTCGTGCCGGAACGCGCCCGCCGCCGCCAGGAACCGGTCGTAGCGCATCAGCAGCGCCGCGGCGGCATAGTTCAGCAGGCCCAGCCGGATCAGCGCCGCGGCCTCCGGCGTCGTGGGCGCGATGGCTGTGATCTCGGCCTCCACGGCGTCGCGTGCCTCCAGCAGGACAAGCTGGAACGCCATGTGGAAGCCCCTGCTTTCGCGCGGCAACTGCTCGGACAACGCCAGGGCGCGCGTCGCCGGGTCATAGCGGCGTAGAGCACCGTCCAGCGGCATGACCCGGACGTTGACGCCATGCACCCGGCGCAGCCGGTCGGCGATGGCATGGTTCAGCTCCGCCGGCTCGGCCGGGAGGGCATCGCCGATGGCTTCGGCCGCCGCCTCCATGCTTGGGAAGTGGTTGGACCGGTCGTGGAACGCATCGCGCGTCTCCTCGTGCGGCAGCAGCAGCCGGCGCCCGGACGGCAGGGCGATGCCGCTCGCATCCTCCCGCGCGACGCGCCAGGCGCGATACAGCGCCAGGACGGCCCGGCCGGCGGCGGGGCTGGCGGCGGCAAGGCCTTCGATCTCCGAATCCGACACGGCCTGATCCAGCGCCG